>Ga0299906_10001581_pt1 | contig 19491 bp, 12 predicted proteins | sample RVTome_14_FD_200259 | JGI IMG/M metagenome (GOLD analysis project Ga0299906, IMG submission 200259) | Soil microbial communities from uranium-contaminated site in the Upper Colorado River Basin, Wyoming, United States - RVT145D125 (version 2) ...
GACTCGGTGGGGCACTGGGAGGACGACACGTTCGTGGTCGAGACGAAGAACTTCACCGACGACACCTGGATGTGGGCCGAGGGGCAGGTGTCGCCGCACTCGGATCAGCTCCGGATCGTGGAGCGCTACCAGCGCCCGGACCGCGACACGCTGGTGATCGACGCCACCGTCCACGATCCAGTGGTGCTGCGGGAGCCGTGGGCCGTACCGACGCAGCGGCTGGTGCTCGCGCCCTTCGAACAGCTCCTGCCGCTCAACTGCGTGCCGCTCGCCGCCGCCATCCCCGCCCCGTCAGGGCCCTAGCGACCTGTTCGAATCCGCCGACCCTCGCCGCCGGCGGCGAGGCGCTTGACAGTGCTACAAGGTGAGCACTATAGTGCTCACCTTGTAGCACTGTCGCCCCGCGGACGGGTCGTCCTCTGGAGGAATTCATGGGCCCGACCAGGCTCGATCGTCTCACACGGCGCGAGCGCGAGATCGTGGAGACGTTGCTCGCGCTCGCCAACCGCGCGTCCGCCGAGGAGATACGTCAGCACCTCACCGACCCGCCGAGTTACTCGGCCGTACGCGCCCTGCTGGCCAGGCTCGAATCGAAGGGATGCATCCAGCACGTCGAGGACGGCGCCCGGTACATCTACTCGGCGCTACCACACGTGAGACGGGCCGCACGGTCCGCGCTGCGCCAGCATCTTCGCGCCTTCTGGGAGGGGTCGCCCACGCGATTGATCGCGGCCCTGCTTCGTGAGGAGCGATGGAGCGATGAGGAGCTCGAAGAGCTGAAGCAGGCTATCGAGCGAGCACAGACGGAGAAGAGCGATAGGAGGTCGTCATGACGGGGGACCTCGTACGGATGACACTCACGGTCAGCGAGACCGCCGTGCTCGCGGTCCTGGTGAAGGCAACCGCCATCCTGGCAGCCGGGCTGTGTGCCGCGTGGCTCCTGCGGAAGAGTGCGGCGTCGGTCCAGGCGCTCGTGCTCGTTGCCACGTTCGCGACGCTGGGTCTGCTGCCGCTCGCTGCGGTCTACGCACCAGCGCTCGTCGTCGCTCTCCCGGTACCGGCGACGGGCCGGACCGTTCCTGACGCCGAGTCTCTGGCGCCTCCAGTCTCTGCGGCCGCCCGGTCCGAAGCGTCCGTGCCACGTCAGGTCCCGGTGCCCGAGCCGCGAGATCGCGCTGCAGGGGCCACGCCATTTCCGGCATTCGGCACCGCGACGATGCTGCTGGTGACGCTCTCGTCGATGTGGGCGATCGGCATGGCTGTCGTGCTCCTCCCGGTGATCGGGACGTTCTGGCGTCTGAGGGGCGTCCGGCGGGTGGGCGTGCCCTGGCTGGCCGGCCAGAGACACGCGAGACGACTGGCGGTCGAGGGTGGCGTCACACGCCCGATCGCGGTCGCGCGGCACGAGGCGGTTCGGGTGCCGATGACGTGCGGTCTCTGGCAGCCCGTGCTGCTCCTGCCGTGGGACGTGGAGGACTGGGACGAGGCGGACGTCACGCGGGCGCTGGTGCACGAAATCGAGCACATCCGCCGCCGGGACTGGCTGCTCATCCTGCTGACCCGTGTCGTCTGCGCCGCGTACTGGTTCCATCCGGTCGTCTGGGTCGCTTGGCGTCGGCTGCACCTCGCGATGGAGCGGGCGTGTGACGACGCCGTGCTCGGGCGCTGCGAGGGCCGTGCGTACGCGGCACAGCTCGTCCAGCTCGCCCAGCGGCTCTCGACGGGCGAGCGGCACGCGCTGCCAGCGATGGCATCGCACGGCGACCTGTCGGTTCGCGTGCACGCCATCATCCGGCCCGGTGCCCGTCGCCGCCGCGTGCGCGCCGTCGAAACGATCGCCGCCGCCGCGGCTGCCATGGCCTGCCTGCTGGTCGTCGCCCCGCTCGCCGCGGTGGCGCAGCCCGGCCAGATTCCCGCGCAGTACGAGACGGGAGGTCTCGCCTTCGAGGTGGTCTCGATCAGGCCGAACCCGGACCCCGATGTGAACATCTTCGTGCAGCTGATGCGAATACGGCGCGAGCGGGAGCTGTTCGCCCCGTCGGTGACGGTTCGGGACCTGATTCGCTACGCGTACGAGTACCAGTTCCGCCCCGTGAGCTTGATCGAGGGCGGTCCGGGTTGGCTCGATTCCGAGAGGTATGAGGTGATCGCGCGGGCGACGGAGCCGTTCGGACGAGCGCCCGGTCGCGGGCTGCTGCCACGCGACGCCGCCGCGATGCTCCGCGCGCTGCTCGTGGAACGCATGGAGTTGACGGTACGGATCGAGACGCGCGAACGGTCTGTCTATGCGCTGGTGCTGGATCGACCCGACGGCCAGCTCGGGCCGAACCTGGCGCCGGCCAGGGGTGACTGTCAGCCGTCGATGGCGACGTTCGATCCCGAAATACCCCTGCCTGCGTGCCCGTTCCGCCTGATTCCGATGGGGACCGGATCGGTGTACGAGATGAAGGGCATCACGATGGCGGAGCTTGCCAGTACGCTCGGGAACTACCCTGACATCGACGAGCTCGTCGTCGATCGCACGGGGCTGCCGGGCCGCTACGATATGAGCGTGCGGTCTGGCGGCACGATGGAGCTGTCGCCGTTCGCACCGCCCGTGCCACGGTCCGTCGATTCGGTCGAGAGCGGCGAGTACCCGCCGATTCGGATCGCCATGCGCGAGCAACTGGGCCTTCGTCTCGAGCGGATCAGCGCGCCCGTCGAGGCGATCGTGATCGAGTCCGTCGAGCGCCCGTCGCCCAACTGATCCACCGTGCGTGCGCCCTGGACGTGCGCGCGGGCGTGGGCCTGACAGCCGAAGCCGACCTCGGAGCACGCCGACGCGGATCGCCTGAACGTCGAGCGTCGCGATTCCTCGGCGCGAGTTCGTCACCGCGCGATCCGTGGCCCTCGAGATGCCCATGAAGGTGCATGCCGCGCCTGCGGCTGCCCGAGTCGGGCACTACTCGCGACGGGAGCGAGCGCAGCGAAGGGTACGAGCAGAGCGAGACTTCCGGCGTGCGGAGCGGGAGGCGAGGCCGGCAGGCCCGCGCCCGCGCGCGCGTGGGGGACGACCAGCCACGCTGTACAGACGAAGGGCCGTCCCCGCGGAAGGAGACGGCCCTGATGGTCGCGATCGCCGATCGACGCGCTAGAGCGACAGACGCCCGGTGCTGACGCCGATCTCCGGCACGTGCACGCCGGCCAGATCGCCGAGCGCCAGCAGGAGGTTCGAGGTCGGCTCCTTGTTCTCGACCGCGATGTGGCGGTTGCCCTTGAGCTTCCCGTTCGCGCCGCCCAGCAGCAGCGCCGGCGCGTTGTCGCGGGCGTGGGCGTTGCCGTTGCTCATGCCGCTGCCGTAGTAGATGACGGCGCTGTCGAGCAGCGTGCCGTCGCCGTCCGGCGTCGCGTGCAGCTTGCCGATGAACTCCGCGAGCTTCACGGAGTGGTACGTCGTGAGCTTGGTGTACTTCTCGATGCCCTCCGGCGTGTCCCCGTGGTGCGACACCGGGTGGTGCGGCTCGGGAATGCCGATGTGCGGGTAGCTCCGTCCGCTGCCCTCGTGCCCCACCATGAACGTGAACACGCGGGACAGGTCGCCCTGGAACGCCAGGTGCAGCAGTCCGTAGGTCGCGTTGAGGTGATCGTCGATGTTGTCGGGAACACCGAGCGGCGCCACCGCGCCCTCCGGCGTCTGGGCGGCGCGGGACTCCATGCGGTCGAGCTGCTCTTCCACCTGCCGGACGTTGGTGAGGTACTCGTCGAGGATGGCGTTGTCGGCCGGGCCGAGCCGCTGCCGCATCCGCGAGACCTCCTGCGCGATCGAGTCCAGCATGCTCTGCTTCCGATTCATCCGCGCGGCCCGGCGCTGCGCCGACCCGGCCTCGCCGAACATCTGCTCGAAGGTCACCCGGGGGTTGATGTTCATCGGCAGCGGGCTCGTCTCGTCGCGCCACGACACCGTGTTGAAGAACACGCAGGGATAGCCGTCGCAGGCTCCGGCGGAGGTGCCCATGTCCTCAGTGCCGAGCTGCAGCGACTGCAGCGGCGTGTCCCCGGCCACCTCGTCGGCGATGTACTGGTCGATGCTCTTCTTCGACTGGATCACCGTGTACTTCGCCTGGCCCGTCAGCGGCCCGATGCCGTTCAGCCAGGCGGCGCTCGCGCCCATGTGGATGCCGCCCATGTCGGGGTTGCCGTCAGGGGCCTTCATGCCGCTGATCGTCACCAGGTGGCTGCGGTACGGCGCGAACGGCTGCATGATCGGCTTGAGCTCGAAGTCGCTGCCGGTCGTGTCCGGATGCCACATCTGCGGATAGAGCCCGTTGGGGATGTAGATCGCCCCGAACCGGAACGGCCGGCGCGTCTGGGCGGTCAGGGCCGGGGCCATCGCGTCGAGGAACGGCAGCGCCACCATCGCGCCGAACGCGCCACGGAGAAACGTGCGACGGGGCAGGTGCTTCTTCGTGATGATCATCACTCACTCCCTCAGGGCGGTCTGTCCGGCAGGGGTCGCGGTCTCGGCCTGTCTTGCGCCGTCTTCTCTCGTATCGGCTCCGGGCAGCTTGGTCCGCATCTGGAACGCGTCGCTCTCGACGATCCCCAGGATAACCGACTGCATGGCGAAATCGTGCTCCCGGGCGGCTCGGAGCACCTGCCGCACGACCGGCATGTCCACTGGCTCGAGGCCGCGCCCGAGCGCGTAGATCAGCAGCTTTTCGGCGACGGTGCCGGCAAATACCTCGGGCCGGGCCAGGATGCCCTCCCGGAGCGCGGCGGGGCCCGTCGCCTCGGTGCCGTCGGCGAGCATGCCGGTGGCGTCGATCGGCAGCCCGTCCACCGTCTCCTCGCGCCACTGGCCCACCGCGTCGTAGTTCTCCAGGGCGAAGCCGACCGGGTCGATGTTCCGGTGGCACGAGGCGCAGACCGGGTTCGCCCGGTGCTTCTCGAGCTGCTCGCGCACCGTCGTCGGCCGCTCCGCGTCGGCGCTCGCCTCGAGCTCCGGCACGTTGGGCGGCGGCGGCAGCGGCGGCGTGTTCAGCAGGTTCGCGATGACGTACTTCCCGCGCAGCACCGGCGAGGTGCGGTTGGCCACCGAGGTCAGCGACAGGATGCTGCCGTGGCCGAGCAGGCCGCGGCGGTTCGGGTCCGTTACCGGGACGCGGCGGAAGCGGGAGCCGTACACCCCCGGAATGCCGTAGTGCCGCGCGAGCCGCTCGTTGACGAACGTGTAGTCGGCGTCGAGCAGCTCGAGGACGCTGCGGTTCTCGCGCACGACCGACGTGAAGAGCAGCTCCGTCTCGCGGCGGAACGCCTGGCGGACGTTGTCGTCGAAGTCCGGGAACATCAGCAGGTCGGGGGTGACCTTGTCGAGGTTGCGGAGCTGCAGCCACTGCCCGGTGAAGGCGGTCATCATGGCGTCGGCACGCTGGTCGGCGATCATGCGACGGACCTGCGTCTCGAGCACGCCGGGCTCGCGCAGGCGCCCGGCGATCGCCAGATCGAGCAGATCGTCGTCCGGGATGCTGCTCCAGAGGAAGAACGACAGCCGGCTCGCCAGCTCGAGATCCGTGATCGGATGCGGCGTCCCGGCGGGCAGATCCGCGGGGTCGCGCTCCGAGCGGAACAGGAACGACGGGCTCGTCAGGATGCGGGCCAGGCCGGCGCGGATACCGGCGTCGAAGTCCTCGCCCGCGGCGCGCGCCTCACGATAGAACGTCATCGGCGCCTCGAGGTCGGCCTCGTTGACCGGCCGCCGGAACGCGCGGCGCGCGACCGTCGAGATGATCTCGGTGGCGCAGGGGGCCTCCTCCGCGCTGGTGGCCGGCGCGCAGGAGAACAGGAGGGCGCGCGACGGCGAGTCGCTGACGCCGGTCGCGTTGTACGGGCCCTCGATGGCGCCGAACTCGAGCCGCGGAAGCCCGGCCGGGTTGTGCGCCTCGAGCGTGGCGCGCAGCACGGGCTGCCACACGTCCTGCCGTGCCTCGGGGCGCTCGATCCAGGTGAAGCCCACGTCGTGGGCGCCCGCCGTGACATGGGTGGGCCGCGACATCATCCGCACGTCGATCTCGTCGCGCGGCACCTGAGCGTTCACCTTCTGCGCCCTGTGGTCCTCCATCCCGCCGATCGGCGAGGTGAATATCGGCTTGCCGTCGAGCGTGACGACGAAGGTGTGCGGCCGGTCGTGCCCCTCGAGGCCCGAGAGCCCCTCGGCCACCGTGTCGAGCAGCCGTCCGCCGAACACGTACTCGCCGTCGACCGGGAAGGTGTGCGTGACGACCAGGCCGCCGCGCGTGCCGAGGGGCAAGCCCTCGACATGGTGATCCTGCGTCACGACCTTGTTGATCGTGTAGGTCGTCTTGTCCGTCTCGGCCGTGGCATCCCCCACAGCGAGATCTGCGACTCGCAGCGCGGCCGTGAGATACCGCTCGAGCAGCAGCGGCGACGTCGTGAGCGCCGTGGCGATGTTGTCGAAGCCGAAGTCGCCGCCGTCACTCGGCAGCAGGTCGGTGACGTCGACCTCCACACCCACCAGATCCCGGATCGCGTTCGCGTATTCAGTGCGATTCAGCCGATGCAGGACGTACCGGCCGGGGTTGCGGCGACGGGCGGCCGCCTCGTCGAGGTGCGCCGCCAGCACCGTCCGGAAGCGGGCGAGCTCGTCCTCGCCCGGTGTGGGCGAGCCGGCCGGCGGCATGGCGCCCACGCCAAGCTTGCGGACGACGCGCTCCCAGGTCTCGGCGTCCGAGCCAGGATCGGCCAGCGTGGCCACGTCGAGCACGAGCGGCAGGCCAGCCGGCAACTGCAGGCGCTCGTTGTGGCAGCCGGCGCAATAGCGCGTCACCATGCCCTCGAACGCCACGAGGTCGCGATCGCCTGAGGCCGCGGCGGGCGCCTGGGCGCGCGGCGCCCCGCTGGCGCTCGAGAGCGCGACCCAGGCGAGGGCGAGGGCCGCGCCGGCAAAGAGGGACTTCCTCACTCGTCGGCTCCAGCCTCGGCGTCGGACTCGACGTCGGCCGCAGGTTCCGCGTCAGCCTCGGGGGCGGCCTCGGCGACCGGCGCCGGCGGCAGGCCCATCAGCTCCCGCAGCAGGCCTGCGACTTCCTCACGGGACGCACGCGCGCCGCCACGGCCGCGTCCGCCTGGAGGTCCACCGCCGAAGCGTCCTCCCCGGCCACGTCCGGCCGGCGCGGCCTCGGTGACCTCGAGCGCCGTCTTGCCATCGGCGTCGGTCTGCGTGAAGTCGACGCCGGCGTCGGCGAGGGCGCGAATGAGGTCGAGGTTCGAGGCCCGCGCGACCTGGTGCAGCAGCGGCACGCCGTCGTCGTCGGTCGCGTTCGGATTCGCGCCCGAGGCCAGCAGCAGCTTGAACGCCTCTTCGGCGTTTCGCGCGCCGGGCTCGCGGTAGGGCGCCTCGCCCTCGCGAATGTAGGCCGGTCCGCCCGTCATCGCCGGCGCCCGCCCGCCGGTCATCGCCACCATCACGGCCGTCTTGCCGGCGTTGGGATTGCCGCGGCCACGACCGCCGGCCGGAGGCGCGTCCTCGTCGGCGTCCGCTTCCGGCTCCGGCTCCGCCCCGGGCTCCGGCTCCGGCACGAACGGCGTCTCCTCCAGATCGGCGCCGTGCTCGATCAGCACCTTCAACGCCTCGACGTCGGCCGCGATCGCCGCCTTGAAGAACGGCGTGTTGTCGAACCGGTCGCTGTTGGGCATCGACCAGGAGTGCATCTGGCCCGTGAAGGTCTTGTTCGGGCTCGCGCCGCGCTCGAGCAGGAAGCGGATGAGGTCGAGGGCCGTGCGCTCGTTGGGGTTGTCGGGCCGCAGCCGCGATCCGTCGAAGGCGAACTGATCCGTGGTGGCGTCACGCATCTGGACCGCCATGTACAACGAGCCGTCGTCGGGGTCGGAGCCGAGCTCGACGAGCGTGGCCGCCAGATCGAACTGGTCGTTGTAGATCGCGATCATCGCCGCCGTGGCGCCGTCGCCGTTCCGCAGCGCATGGTTGGCGCCGCCGGCCATCAGCGCTCGCGCCAGGTCCTCGTGGCCGCCGCGCGCGGCGTACATCAGCGCCGTGAAACCGCCGGTGGGGAAGTCGGCGTTGTGACGCTCGGTCAGCGGGTTCACGTGCGCCTGTACGTCGGGGTCGGCGCCGGCCTCGAGCAGGATCTCCGCCATCTCCACGTGGCCTTCCGCTGCCGCCCACATCAGAGCCGAGGCGCTCTGGTAGTCGTCGATGGCGTTGATGTCGGCGCCCCGCGCGAGCAGCAGCTTCGCGGCTGCCACGCTTCCGGAGCGCGCCGCCAGCATCAGCGGCGTGGCGCCGTCCGGATGCCGCAGGCTCGGGTCGGCGCCGGCCTGCAGCAGCACGTCCACCATGGCGGCATCGCCCATGCGGCTCGCGTGCAGCAGCGGGGTCACGCCGAAGTCGTTGGCCGCGTCCACCATCGCTCCCGCGGCCACCAGGGCACGCGCGGCATCGACGTTGGACCGATGGGCCGCCCACAGCAGCGGCGTCGATCCGTCGCCGGAGCGCGCGTTCACGTCGGCCCCCTCGGAGACGAGCGTCCGCACTGCGGCGAGATTTCCCGTCTTGACGGCCTCGGTCAGCGGGGCGTCCCCGCTGGCACCGACGATGCCGACGAATATGGCGGCGGCCAGCAGAGCTGCCGCCGAGGCCTGGACGACGCGAGCCATCAGGACTACCCCCCGACCGGGCCGTCGTGCCGCCCCTTCACGGTTCGGCAACGCGGTCCCCCGACGGGCGATCATAGCGTGGGAAGCCGTGCAGATTCCACAATATACGGGGTTCCGACGCGCGTGCGACAGGTGCATCACCCATTCGGGTGAGAGGCCTCCAAGGGCCTTGGAATCAGGCCCGTTCGGGAACGGCCGGGCTGGCCCGCCACTCGCACCAGGCATTCACGATCCGGGATTACTCGGCCCGCAGTGTGGCCGCCGGATTGAGACGCATCGCGCGTCTGGCCGGGCCCACACAGGCCGCAAGGGCGATGGCGGCCACGAGCCCCGGCAATCCGACGAGCAGGAGCGGTTCCTGGCTGCTCACGCCTGGGATGCCAGCGAGGAGCCGGCCGGCCGCGAGTGCGCCAACCAGGCCCACGGCGATCCCCGCGGCGAGCTGCCCGGTCGCCCGGCTCGTGACGAGCCACCAGACGTGCCGGGCGCGCGCCCCGAGCGCGATCCGGATGCCGAGCTCGCGGGTTCGCTGCGCCACTGCGAAGGCGGCGACGGCGTAGAGGCCTGTGGAGGCCAGGCCGAGCGCGGCCGCCGCGAACAGGCCGAACATGGAGCCGAACGCCGTCAGGATCGCCAGCTCCTGCTCGACGGCTTCGCTGAAGGGCATCGCGCTCGGCGCCGGGAGATCCGCGTCGAGCGCGGCGACGGCGTCGCGGAAAAGCCCGGTCACGACGGCGGCTCCGAGATCCGATCGGATGACAAGCTGCGCGGACGCCCGCGGGTCGGCGGCCCACGGCACGTAGACCACGGGCCGGAACGCGCCCGGGCCGCTGCCGTCCTGCCGCGGGCTCTCTTGGCGCACGTTGGGGATCACGCCGACGATCGTGCGTGTGGCGGTGGACTCCTGGTCCGGGCCGGACGCCTCCAGCCGGATGACCCGCCCGACTGCCGCCCCGCCGGGCGAGTGCAGACTGGCGAACCGCTCGTTGACGATGGCGACGTCGTCGGGCGCGGCCTCGTCCGCGTCGGTGAACAGGCGCCCGCGCAGGGGAGCGAGCCCGAGTGCCTCCAGGTACCCGGGACCGATCGCCACGCGCAGGGCCGTCGGGAGGTCGCCTTCGCCAGAGGGCGCCATGCCGTCGAGCGACACGCCCCGCGCGAGGCCACCCCAGAGCGGCGGGTGGCTCGTGATTCCGGCGCGCAGGCCAGGCATCGCCGCCAGGCGCTCGCCAAGCTGGCGGTAGAAGAGCCGCTGATCGTCGGCGCTCGGGTACCGCTGCTCGGGAAGGCCCATGGTCGCGCGCAGGAGGCCGCCTGTGTCGACGCCCGGGTCGATCCGCGAGAACCGGAGCACGTGCTGCGCTATGAGCCCGGCGCCGGTCAGCAGCGTGAGGCTCACGGCGATCTGGAGGACGACGAGGCCGTCGGTCAGGCGGCGGGCGCGCACGGTGCCCGTGGCAGCACGTCCGGTCTCGTTGAGGACGTCGGCGAGGCGGGCGCGCGTCAGGTGGTGTCGTGCCGGTGCGAAGCCTGCCAGCACGGCCGTCCCCAGACACGTGGCGGCGAAGAACGCGAACACGCGGACGTCCATCGGGAAGTCGAGCCAGTACGGCTCGCCGGTCCCGGTGATGGCCGCCTGCACGAGCCGGACGCCGAAGGCCGCCCCGAGCAGCCCCAGCGCGCCGGCGACGAGGGCCAGCAGGAGACTCTCGGTCAGGAGTTGCCGGACGATCCGCCGGCGCGTGGCGCCGAGCGACAGCCGGACGGCGATCTCGCGCCCGCGTGACAGGCCGCGCGCGAGCAGCAGGTTGGCGACGTTGGCGCAGGCGAGGAGCAGCAGCAGCACGACTGCCGCCATCAGGCCGGTGAAGACGACCCTGATCGGGCCACTCGTGCTCAGATCGCGGAAGGGCTGCACGAGGGGTGCAGTGTTCGCGTTGGTCTCGGGAAATTCGCGGGCCAGACGCGACATGACGGCCGCCAGGTCCGCCTCCGCCTGCGCGATGGTGACCCCTTCGGCCAGTCGTCCGACGCTGTCCAGGACACGCGCGCCGCGGTTCTCGCGGTCGAAGGGCGCGGCCGCCGCCGGCAGCCACAGCGCGGCGCTCGTGGGGAACCCGAACCCGTCGCGCATGACGCCGATCACCGTTGCTGGCGCCCCGTTGATCCGCACGGCGCGGCCGGCGACCTCCGGGTCGCCGCCGTAGCGGCGCTGCCAGATGCGGTAACCGAGGATGACGGCCGGCGCGATGCCGGGCCGGTCGTCAACGGCCGCGAAGTCGCGTCCGAGGATCGGCCGCTCGCCGATCAGCGAGAACATGTCGGCGGAGACGTACGCCCCGACGAAGCGCTCGGCCGCGTTCTCGGCGTCCGCCAGATCCACGGGGAGCTGCTCGGCGATGCCGATTCCATCGAAGGCGCGGGTCGCCGCGCGCAGGTCCCGGAAGTCGGGGAACGACAGATTGTCGGTCTGGCGCGCGGACGGCTGCGTGTACCGGATGCCCACGGTCACGATCCGGTCGGGCGTCGCAAACGGCAGGTCGCGCAGGTAGACGCCGTTGCCGAGCGTGAACATCGTGGTCGTTGCCGCCATGCCGATGGCGAGCACGAGGACGGCCGTCACCGTGAACCGGGTGTCCCGGGCCATTAGGCGGGCGGCGAGTCGGAGGTCGTTCCACATGCCGGGTGCTCCAATCAAGAGCCGTGCCGCGAAAAGGTGTGGCCTGCCCACGCGGTACGCCAGGTCGGATGTCCGGTCGTGGGACGGGGCGCTCGCCCGCGGACACCTACTGTGCGGCCGCCGCCCGCTCCCGTTCCGTGGAGGGGGGCAGGTTCCGGGTCGAACCTCAGGTGCGCACGCCCTTCCAGCTCTGGAGCATCAGCATGTAGTTGGCGCGCTCGTAGGCCTCGGGATCCGGGACTCGCAGGAAGCTCAGGTTGCCGCGCATGCGCGCGAGCGAGTCCCACTCGTGCTCCTCCATCCAGGCCCGCAGCTCGGCGAGCAGCGTGGGGAGCCGTTCCGGGCCGTGCGCCAGCAGCTCCGAGACGATCTGCGTGACGTGCGCGCCGGCCATCGTGGCCTTCACCACGTCCACGGCGGTGTGGACCCCGCCGGTGACGGCGAGCGATGCCCCGACACGCCCGGAGAGGATCGCCGTCCAGTGCAGTCGCGGCAGCAGCTCCGAGGAATCCGACAGGTGCAGAGTCGGCGAGACGGTCAGCTCCTCGACGTCGAGATCGGGCTGGTAGAACCGGTTGAACAGCACGAGGCCGCTGGCGCCCGCCTGGTCGATCGCGGCCGCCAGGTGCCCGAGCGCCGTGTAGTGCGGCGAGAGCTTCACGGCCACGGGGAGCCGGACGGCGGAACGTACGGCGCGCACCACGTCGAGCGTCTGCCGCTCGATCTCGGCGCCGCTCACGTCCAGGCTCGTGGCGATGCGGTAGACGTTCAGCTCGATCGCGTCGGCCCCGGCCTCCTGCATGAGCCGTGCGAAGTCGGTCCAGCCGCCCTCGGTCGTGCCGTTGAGCGACGCGATGATCGGCACGTCCACCGCGGCCTTCACCGCGCGGAGATGTTCGAGGTAGCGGTCCGAGCGGAGCACGAAGGCCTCCGGCCCCGGGAAGTAGCTCGACGCCTCGGCGAACGACTCGGCGTGCGCGTCGAGCTGGGCGTGCTCGGCCATCTGCTCGAGGACGATCTGCTCCTCGAAGAGCGACCGCAGGACGACCGCCGGGGCGCCGGCGTCCTCGAGGCGCCGGACCGAATCGAGATCGTCGGCCAGGGGCGAGGCGCCCGGCAGGATCGGATGCGGCAGCGTGAAGCCGAGATAGGTCGTCGTCAGGTCCACGGTCAGTCCTCCCCGGCCTCGGAGCCGTCGGGCTCGCCGGCCGGCGGCAGCACCGTCATGGCCGCGAGCTGCGCGTACTGGCTGTAGCGCTCCTCGGCCTGCCGCTGCGCCTGGCCCAGGAACTGCCGGTAGCGTTCCGGATCGGTGCGCTCGACCATCCTGAAGCGCGCCTCGTTGCGCATGTAGTCGGCCACGCGCGCCTTCGGGGGCCCGTAGTCGAGCTGCAGCGGCGCGTGCCCCTCCGCCTGGCGCCGGGGATCGAAGCGGAACAGCGGCCAGACGCCGGAGTCCACCGCGAGCTTCTGCTGCGCGGCGCCCTGCGCCATGTCGTACCCGTGCGCGATGCAGTGGCTGTAGGCGATCACGAGCGACGGGCCGTGATAGCTCTCGGCCTCCTCGAGGGCCCGGACCGTCTGGGGCATCTTCGCGCCGAGCGCCACGCGGGCCACGTAGACGTGGCCGTACATGTTGGCCAGCAGGCCGAGGTCCTTCTTCGGCACGGCCTTGCCCGCGGAGGCGAACTTGGCCGCCGCGCCGAGCGGCGTGGCCTTGGACTGTTGCCCGCCGGTGTTCGAGTACACCTCGGTGTCGAGCACAAGGACGTTGATGTCGAGGTGGCTGGCCAGCACGTGGTCGAGGCCGCCGAAGCCGATGTCGTACGCCCACCCGTCGCCGCCCACGAGCCAGACGGACTTGCGGACGAGGTAGTCGACCAGGCCGTCGAGTCGCCGGGCCTCGGGACTGTCGATCGCGCGGAGCGCGGCCCGCAGTTCCGCCACCCGCGCCCGCTGCGCGACGATGCCGGCCTCGGTGGACTGGTCGGCGCCGAGGACCTGCTCGACGAGGCCGCCCTGGAGCTGTCCCGCCAGGTGTTCGAGGAGCGTCCGCGCCGCGCGGCCGTGGCCGTCGAGCGCCAGGCGCATGCCCAGGCCGAACTCCGCGTTGTCCTCGAACAGCGAGTTCGACCACGCCGGGCCGCGGCCATCGGCGTTGGTCGTATAGGGCGTGGTCGGCAGATTGCCGCCGTAGATCGACGAGCACCCGGTGGCGTTGGCGACGAGGAGGCGGTCCCCGAAGAGCTGGGTGAGCAGCTTGACGTACGGCGTCTCGCCGCACCCGGCGCAGGCGCCCGAGTACTCGAACAGCGGCTCGAGGAACTGCGAGCTCTTGTGGTCGATCTTCGTGAGATCGGTACGTACGGTGTCGGGCAAATCGAGGAAGAACCGGTAGTTTTCGCGCTCGGGCTCGCGGAGGTGCGCCTGCGGATGCATGTCGATCGCCTTGTGCCTGGGGTTGCTCCGGTCCCTGGCCGGACAGACGTGAACGCAGAGGTTGCACCCGGTGCAGTCCTCGGGCGCCACCTGGATCGTGTACGCGCGCGAGGCGAACTCCCGTCCCTTGTACGGCGTGCTCTTGAACGTCGCGGGGGCGTGGTCGAGAGCCGCGGGGTCGTAGACCTTCGCCCGGATCGCCGCGTGCGGGCAGACGAGCGCGCACTGGTTGCACTGGATGCAGACGGCGGGATCCCACACGGGAATCTGTTCTGCGATGTTCCGCTTCTCCCATTTCGCCGTGCCCGTCGGCCAGGTGCCGTCCACCGGGAACGCGCTCACGGGCAGCAGGTCGCCCTTGCCGGCCATGAGCACGGCCGTCACCTTCTGGACCAGGTCCGGCGCCTCGGCCGCGACGAGCGGCGGGCGGCTGCGCGTCGATGTCGGCGCGCCCCGCACGGCCACCTGGTGCAGGTTCTCGAGCGTCGTGTCCACCGCCTCGATGTTGCGCCGGACGACCTCGGGTCCCCGGCGCCCGTAGGTCTTCGTGATGGCCTTCTTGATCTGGGCGAGCGCCTCGTCGCGCGGCAGCACGCCCGAGATGGCGAAGAAGCAGGTCTGCATCACCGTGTTGATGCGGCCGGGCATGCCGACCCGCCGCGCGACCTCGGAGGCGTCGATCGCGTACACGGTGAGCCGGCGGTCGATGATCTGCTGCTGCACCTCGCGTGGGAGCAGATCCCAGACGCCGGCGGCCGGCCCGGGCGCGTTCAGCAGGAACACGCCCCCGTCGCGGGCCTGTTCCAGTACCTCGATTCGGTCGATGAACGGGAACTGGTGACAGGCGACGAAGGAGGCCGAATCGATCAGGTACGCGGAGCGGATCGGCGCCGGGCTCGTGCGCAGGTGCGACACGGTCATCGCGCCAGACTTCTTCGAATCGTAGACGAAGTAGGCCTGGACGTGCAGGTCCGTCTCGCTGCCGACGATCCTGATCGAGTTCTTGTTGGCGCCCACGGTGCCGTCCGCCCCCAGCCCGTAGAAGATCGCCGTCATCGCCGCGTCGGACGGCAGCCTGAAACGCGGATCGACCGGGAGCGACGTGTGCGTGACGTCGTCGGTGATCCCGACGGTGAAGTGGTGCTTCGGCGCCTGCCCGACGAGCGCGTCGAAGACGGCCTTGACCATCGCCGGCGTGAACTCCTTCGACGCCAGCCCGTAGCGCCCGCCGACGACGCGAGGCAAGGTCGGCACGGTGCCCCGGGCGTGCGCCTCGGCCAGGGTCGTGACCACGTCCTGGTACAGCGGCTCGCCTGGCGCGCCCGGCTCCTTGGTCCGGTCGAGCACGGCCACCGCCTTCACGGAGATCGGCAGCGCCCGCACGAACGCCTCCGCCGGAAACGGCCGATACAGCCGCACCTTCAGGACGCCGACCTTCTCGCCGCGCGCGGTGAGCGCGTCCACGACCTCGTGCACGGTCCCGGTGCCCGACCCCATGAGGACGATCACGCGTTCCGCGTCGCGAGCACCCACGTAGTCCACGAGCCCGTAGCGCCGGCCGGTGAGCGAGGCGAGCTGTTGCAGCACGCGCTCGACGTGCGCCGGGCCGGCGGCGTAGTACTGGTTCGAGGCCTCGCGCGCCTGAAAGAAGGTATCGGGATTCTGCGCCGTGCCGCGGAGGACCGGGCGATCGGGCGTCAGCGCACGAGCCCGGTGGTCGGCGATGCGATCCTCCGGCATCAGGGCCCGCAGCGTGTCGTCGGACAGCACGTCGATCCGGGTGACCTCGTGGGACGTCCGGAAGCCGTCGAAGAAGTGCAGGAACGGCAGTCGCGCGTGCAGGGTGGCCGCGTGCGCCACGGCGGCGAAGTCGTGCGCCTCCTGGACAGACGACGCGCAGAGCATCGCGAAGCCGGTCTGGCGGCATGCCATCACGTCCGAGTGATCGCCGAAGATCGACAGGGCGTGCGTGGCCACCGTACGCGCGGCCACGTGCATCGTGAACGGCGTCAGTTCCCCGGCGATCCTGTACATGTTGGGGATCATGAGCAGCAGGCCCTGCGACGCCGTGAAGGTGGCGGCCAGTGCTCCCGCCTGCACGGCGCCGTGCACGGCGCCTGCCGCGCCCCCCTCCGACTGCATCTCCATCACGGCGGGCACGCCGCCCCAGACGTTGGTACGCCCCTGGCTCGACCACTCGTCGGCCAGCTCGCCCATCGCCGACGAGGGCGTGATGGGATAGATGGCGATCACCTCGCTGAGGCGATGTGCGACCGATGCGGTCGCCTCGTTGCCGTCCACGATCGCGCGCTCGACCTGTGCCATGGCTTCCTACTTATCAGAAGTGGTCCACGCGATACAGGCCTTCGTGCCCGCCGGCCTGGGGCGGTGGGCGTGAACCGTACGTTACAGGGCCTGCTGCTTGCGGTGCCGGCCGACGAGCGTGATGTGAGGCGTGATGGGTTCCGAGGACGATCGGTGCCGAGAGGCCGAGCGGGCGCGGCGGATCGACGAGGCATTCCGCCGTGGCGACCTCGACGGCCTGCGTGCCGCCGTGGACGACCCGTCGGTCGTGCCCAACGGTCGAATGCCGGAGACGATCGGCTCGTGTCTCACGTACGCCATCTACCACAGCCCCATGTCGTTCATTCGCACGCTGCTCGAGCTGGGCGCCGATCCCGATGGTCCGGCCGAGGACGGCTTTCCGCCGCTCATCGCCGCGCTGAGTCGCACGCGCGAGCATCCGGGCGCTCCGGCGCGGGGCGATGTCGTGGAGATCGTGCGCCTGCTGCTGGCGCACGGCGCGGCGCCGGACGTCCGCGGCGTCAACGACTACACGCCGCTCCACATGGCGGTCGCCGTTCACTGGTCAACGGCCTGTTCTACGGTGTCGAGGGGATGCGCGTCGGCGGGATGCGCCGGCTGGAGATCGCGCCTCATCTCGCGTACGGCGACCGCGGCGTGCCGGACATCGTTCCACCCCGCGCCCCGCTGACAGCCGAAATCACGATCGTCGCGGCTGGGGCGTGGCCGCCGGGGCGCGCCCGCGTGTAGCCCCGTCGGCCGGCGGGGGCGTCAGCGGTTGTCGCGTTCGTACCGCTGCACGGCACGACTGGCGGCCTCGGTGCGGGAAATGCCGGGGGCCCTCGCCATCTCGGACTGGATGAGCGATTCCACCTGGGCGAGATTGCCGAGGCAGATGCTGCGCAGCCGGCGCTCCCACTGTCCCGTGCCCTCGCGCTGCAGCCACAGCCAGCCGATGACGAGACCGACGACCACCAGGACAATGATGGCGACCACACGGGATCATGGATCCCTCGCCACCTGGCGCACAACTCGAGGCGAAGACTGCGCCGGTCAGCTCGTCGGTCGTCGACACCGGAGAGAGACGATGGACGGATCGGCGAAGAACGCGTCCCAGTACGCGGGATCGCCCCGCCACTCGGGAGACAGGCGCGGCGGCAGCCATTCGATCGCGTGCAGCCCGGCTCTCCCGAGCGCCCGCTCGTGTGCCGCCGGGCTCAGGTAGTAGTTGTCGAAGGTGAACGCCCCGCCGTCCTGATGGAGCGTGTAGGTGATCGGCGTCCCCGGCTGCAGATCGGTCGGGGCGCTCTTCGTGAACCCGTACGGCCTCGTCGCTTCGAAGCTGGCCGGTGACTGGTCCGGGTTGTTGTTCACCGTGACGAACCGCCCGCCCGGTTCGAGCGCCGTCCCGATGGTCCGGCACATCGCCGCGAGCGCCTCCTCGGTCTGGGCGTAGTTGAGCAGGTAGGCCGCGGTCACGACGTCGAACCGCTCCTCGGTGCGAAACTCGAGCGCGTCGCCGACGGCGTACTCGATCCCCTGCGGCCTCTCGCGCTCGCTCGCGCGGGCCAGGTCGATCATCCCCCGCGACAGGTCGACGCCCAGCACGCGTGAGGCCCCACGGTTCTGGAGCAGGCGGGTGTAGAACCCCTCGCCGCAGGCCAGGTCGAGCACCGACAGGCCCGACAGGTCCCCGACGAGCTGCAGGAAGGTGAACTGCTCGATGTACGTGCGCCAGGGGATGAGCTTCGAGCGCTTGTACTGCCCGGCGATCGCGTCGTAGTCGGTGGCCATGGATGTGCCGGTCTCCCGGATGATCGTCTCACGGCGGGCCGGTGTATCGTTCTGGCGGCCGTCCGCCTCGTCGGTCGGTGCCCGACCATGCCGCGAGCGCTCATCTATTCCATCGACGAGAATCCCTCCTGGGTCGAGGCACTCCCGCTGGGCTTCCAGCACTACCTGACGATGTTCGGGTCCACGGTGGCCATCCCGCTCCTGCTGAGCGAGCCGCTGGGGCTGGCCGGCCGGCCGCTGGAGCTCGGCTGGCTCATCGGCACGATGTTCTTCGTCAGCGGGATTACCACACTCTTGCAGACGACCTGGGGCAACCGCCTCCCGCTCGTGCAGGGCGGGACGTTCTCGTTTCTCGCCCCGACCATCGCCGTCACCCAGATGGCCGTGCTGGCCGGGGCCGGCTGGGACGTCCGGCTGCAGCACGTGCAGGGCGCCATCATCGTCGGTTCCGTCTTCGAGATCGCCATCGGCTACTCGGGGCTCATGGGGAGGCTCCTGCGGTTCGTCGGCCCGGTGACCATCGCGCCCACGATCGCCCTCATCGGGCTGGCGCTCTTCGATCTGGGCGCGCCGGTCGCGGGCACGCACTGGGGCATCGGAGGACTCACGCTCGTGCTGATCGTCCTCTTCAGTCAGTACATGCGCCGCACCCACCGGGCCTTCGAGATGTTCCCCATCATGGCCGCCATTCTCCTGGCCTGGGGGGTCGCCGGCATCCTGACCGTTGCGGGCGTCTTTCCCTCGGGCCATCCCGCGCACGTGTCGCTCGACAACGTGCAGGCCGCGCCCTGGGTGCGTGTGCCGTACCCGTTCCAGTGGGGCATGCCGGTGTTCGGCGTCGCCGCCACGATGGGCATGCTGGCAGGCTACCTGGCGTCGATGGTGGAGTCGGTGGGCGACTACTACGCCTGCGCCCGCCTGGCCGGGGCGCCGATGCCCACGCGGCAGACGGTCAACCGGGGGATCGGGATGGAGGGAGTCGGGTGCCTCGTGGCCGGCGCCTTCGGCACGGGCAACGGCACGACGTCCTACAGCGAGAACATCGGCGCGATCGGGCTGACCCGCGTGGGCAGCCGCCGGGTGGTGCAGGTCGGTGCGGGCTTCATGCTCCTGCTGGGCGTGTTCGACAAGTTCGGCGCGCTGTTCACCACGATCCCGCAGCCGATCGTGGGCGGGATGTACTGCGCGATGTTCGGGATGATCACGGCCGTGGGGCTGTCGAACCTGCAGTTCGTGAACCTGAACTCGGCGCGCAACCTCTTCATCCTGGGGCTCGCCTTCTTCATGGGGCTCTCGACGCCCCAGTACTTCAGCGCGACGCCGCTCGACTTCGCGCCCGGCTGGCTCGCCGGGGTGATCAACACGCTGGGCCAGACCGGCATGGCGGTTGGGGCGTTGGTCGCGCTGGTCCTCGACAACACCATCCCCGGCACCGACGAGGAGCGCGGTCTCACCGCCTGGCGCGCCGGCGGCTGACAGATCCGTAATGGGGTCGGGGGGGGGGGGGGGGGGGGCCGGGGCCGCCCCCCCCCCCCCGGAGACGGGGGGGGGGGGGGGGGGCCGCGGCGGCGGGGCCGGCCGGGGCCCGGGCGGGGGGGGTG
>Ga0299906_10001582_pt1 | contig 19487 bp, 15 predicted proteins | sample RVTome_14_FD_200259 | JGI IMG/M metagenome (GOLD analysis project Ga0299906, IMG submission 200259) | Soil microbial communities from uranium-contaminated site in the Upper Colorado River Basin, Wyoming, United States - RVT145D125 (version 2) ...
GAAGGCTGTCATATCCATTATGTTAAGACCCTTGGTGTATGCGTCTTGAAATGTTAGGCTGGTATACCGCTCTGCATCAGGAAATTTTTCAGGATCAGCTGTGTAAACTCCATCAACGCGTGTGCCCTTGAGAACCACATTCGCTTCAATTTCAATAGCCCTCAGGCTTGCAGTAGAGTCGGTTGTGAAATAAGGATTTCCTGTGCCAGCTCCAAAAATAACAATCCGGCCTTTTTCAAGATGCCGGACTGCCCTTCTCTTTATGAATGGTTCACAAACCTGATCCATTCTTATGCCTGACATTAATCTGGTATAAATACCTTGCTCTTCAAGGGCGCTTTGAAGGGCCATCCCATTAATAACAGTGGCAAGCATACCCATATAATCTCCCTGCACGCGGTCAATTCCCATCCTCTCAGCATCACTTCCCCTGAATATATTGCCTCCCCCAATAACAATTGCAATCTCAACCCCCATCTCACTAACCTTCTTTATCTCTTCAGCGTATTGTAGCAATCGCTTGGGATCAATACCAAAGGATCTTGTGCCCATCAGGGCTTCACCACTGAGTTTTAGCAGAATTCTTTTATACTTCATGTTTTGGAAAGGAAATGATACATTTTTTTGCAAATATAAGACTCAACCTCTTTTAAAAGTGCTTAAGCTTTTTTAAAATTCAATCAAAATCTGATTCTTTGCCACGCTTTCTTTTTCTTTCGCCTTTATATTTTTGATGATTCCATCAACTGGAGATTTAATAATATTCTCCATTTTCATGGCTTCAAGTATAAGGATAGGCTCCCCTTTCTTAATGGACATTCCACTTTTCACCAGAATCTGCAAAATTAACCCAGGCATTGGAGCTTTGATTTCACCAACAGAGGCAGCAATAGTTTTGTACATCCCCATTTTATTCAGCAACTCATCAAGGGTTGTTCTTAGCTCGCCAGAAATAATACTATTATTAACCCTTAAGACGGGAGTGTTGGAATTGCCATTAAGGGTGAGTACTTCTAAATTGAAAGACCTGCAATCAATCAGTATATTATAGTAATAAGGGTTTATTGGAAGAATATTAATAGTCACTTCGGATCCGTTTAAGAGCCATTTTCCGTCAAACTTTTCAACGTTGAACTCCACCTTATCCTGAGATTCGAACACAATTGTATGCATCTGCAATTTAAGTTGGGTGATTTGCTAAAATACGAATAATTCCATCGCTTGAAAACCAAGAAGATGCCAAAGAAGCTCAACTTCAAAATTGAATTCAAAAATTTGAATAAAATAAATTTAAATCTATTTTTGCAACTCCAAAATTGAGGGTAACCAGACTATCCTTTTTATTAGGAACTGAAGGGGGGATACCGAAGCGGTCAAACGGGGCAGACTGTAAATCTGTTGGCGCAGCCTTCGTAGGTTCGAATCCTGCTCCCCCCACCAGAAAGCATTCGGTAGCTGGAATTTGGTAATATTATATTAAATTCGCAGTCCGATTATCATAAGCGGGAGTAGCTCAGTTGGTAGAGCGACAGCCTTCCAAGCTGTAGGTCGCGGGTTCGAACCTCGTCTCCCGCTCTGTGAAGGCTTAGTAAAGCCGATGTAGCTCAGGGGTAGAGCGCTTCCTTGGTAAGGAAGAGGTCAAGGGTTCAAATCCCTTCATTGGCTCGGATAAAGTCGGAAAATTTTGTAGAAATAAATAGTAATCATAAAATACACTTAAAAATTGAATTAATTAAAATTAGGAATTTTCAAATATGGCTAAAGAAACTTATAACCGCTCAAAACCACACGTGAACATTGGAACTATAGGTCACGTAGATCATGGAAAAACCACTCTGACTGCTGCCATTACCAAAGTTCTTTCAGCGAAAGGCTTGGCCCAAATAAGAGACTTTTCTTCGATTGACAACGCTCCGGAGGAAAAGGAAAGAGGTATTACAATTAATACCGCTCATGTTGAATATCAGACAGACAAAAGACATTATGCTCACGTTGATTGTCCAGGTCATGCTGACTATGTGAAAAACATGGTAACAGGTGCCGCTCAAATGGACGGCGCCATTCTGGTTGTAGCAGCAACAGATGGACCAATGCCTCAAACCAGAGAGCACATCTTATTGGCAAGACAGGTTGGAGTACCTGCTTTAGTGGTGTTTATGAATAAAGTTGACCTTGTTGACGATGAGGAATTGTTAGACTTGGTTGAAATGGAAGTGAGAGAACTATTAACATTTTATGAATTTCCCGGAGACTCTATCCCTGTAATCAGGGGTTCTGCATTAGGAGGATTAAATGGCGAAGCTAAATGGGTAGAAAAAATCCAGGAATTGATGAATGCCGTTGATGAGCATATTCCAATACCAGAGAGACTTATCGACAAGGACTTCCTTATGCCGATTGAAGATGTTTTCTCAATAACTGGTAGAGGTACTGTTGCTACCGGTAGAATCGAAAGAGGAGTAATCAATTCCGGCGATGGCGTAGATATTCTTGGAATGGGTGCAGAAAACCTGAAATCCACCGTTACTGGCGTAGAAATGTTCCGGAAAATCCTTGATAGAGGCGAGGCGGGTGACAATGTCGGTCTACTCCTCCGGGGAATTGAAAAGGATGAAATTCGAAGAGGAATGGTTATCTGTAAACCAGGTTCTGTAACACCTCATTCACTCTTCAAAGCTGAAATCTACGTATTATCAAAAGAAGAAGGTGGAAGACATACGCCATTCTTTAATAAGTATAGGCCGCAGTTTTATCTCCGAACTACTGACGTAACGGGTGAAATTAAATTGCCCGATGGAGTTGAAATGGTGATGCCTGGAGATAATGTTACCATTGAAGTTAACCTAATTAACAAGGTTGCAATGGAGAAAGGACTTCGATTTGCAATTAGAGAAGGAGGCAGAACGGTAGGGGCCGGTCAGGTGACCGAAATCCTTGATTAAGGCAGGGGAATAAGCTCTTTCAATAGTTAGTATAACAGACGCGTTTCTGCATAAAAAAGTGCGAAACGCGTTTGTGTTATAGCATATATTATGATACCTTTGCAGTCCCTTTTGGGTTGCTCAAAGACGGGTGTAGCTCAATTGGTAGAGTGGTGGTCTCCAAAACCACAGGTTGGGAGTTCGAGTCTCTCCACCCGTGCAAGTAAAAACCGGTAATGATGCAGAAGCTAATTGAGTTCTTTAAAGAGTCGTATGACGAAATGAGATTTAAGGTTTCCTGGCCAAAATACAGGGAACTTCAAAGTAGCTCGGTATTGGTTTTGGTGGCCTCCTTAATATTCGCTCTAATCATAGGAGTAATGGATTTGGGGTTTGAAAATATATTGGACTGGTTTTACCGCGAATTCTAAAATAGCATGGAGATGACTGAAGTGAAGTGGTACGTAATCCGTGTCTTAAGCGGTCAGGAAAAGAAGGTAAAGGCTTACCTGGAAACTGAGATTGAACGGGAAAATTTGAAGGAATACATTCCCGAAGTAATGATTCCTTCAGAGAAGGTATATGAAATGAGGAATGGAAAGAAAAGGGTTCGCGAAAGAAATTTCTTTCCTGGTTATGTATTGGTACAGGCTAATTTGGAATATGGAGAAGCAAAACATGTTGTCATAAGCATTCCGGGAGTAATTGGTTTTCTCGGAGCAAACAGCACCAGTACTTCGAAAGAACCGGTTCCCCTGAGACAAAGTGAAATAAACAGGATTCTGGGTAAGGTTGACGAGGTGGATGAAATGGTTGAAAAGCTGGATCGCCCATATATTGTTGGTGAAGGAGTTAAAGTAATGGATGGTCCGTTTAGCGGTTTTACCGGAACCGTTGAGGAAGTTTTTGAAGAAAGAAAGAAATTAAACGTAATGGTTAAAATCTTCGGAAGAAATACACCCGTTGAACTTAATTATATGCAAGTTGAAAAATTAGACTAAATGGCTAAGGAAATTGAAGGTTTTTTGAAATTACAGGTAATGGGCGGCTCGGCTAACCCATCTCCTCCTGTAGGACCAGCATTGGGTAGCAAAGGACTCAACATCATGGATTTCTGCAAACAATTTAACGCAAGAACCCAGGATAAGCAGGGTACTTTGATCCCCGTCCTGATCACAATATATAAAGATAAATCCTTCGATTTCGTTGTAAAAACTCCGCCGGCTCCGGTTTTGATACTGAAGGCGGCTAATCTGAAGAAAGGTAGTGCTGAACCCAACAGGAATAAGGTTGGGTCATTAACCTGGAATCAATGTAAAGAAATTGCCGAAACCAAAATGCAGGATTTGAATGCGTTTACTATTCATTCCGCAATGAAAATGATAGCGGGTACTGCAAGAAGCATGGGTATAACTGTAACCGGAACTCCCCCGAGGGAAGCTAATGTTAACTAGGATGACAAAGCTGACAAAAAACCAAAAAAATGTGCTTGAGAATTTTGATCCAATGAAATCTTATTCTCTGGAGGCAGCATCAAAACTGGTAAAGGAAATCACCACTACCAAATTTGATTCATCAGTTGACCTGGACATTCGCCTCGGAGTTGATCCGCGCAAAGCCGACCAAATGGTGCGCGGAGTAGTTGCTTTGCCCCATGGAACCGGTAAGCAAGTTAAAGTTCTTGCTTTGGTTACTCCGGATAAAGAGAATGATGCCAAAGAGGCCGGTGCAGATTATGCGGGATTAGATGATATCATAAAAAAAATTGAAGGAGGATGGATCGATTTCGATATTATCGTTACAATGCCAACTGTTATGGCGAAAGTTGGTAAGCTGGGGAAAATCCTGGGACCAAGAGGCCTTATGCCAAATCCAAAAGCCGGTACGGTAACTCTTGATGTCGCAAAAGCTATCAGGGAAGTCAAGGCTGGTAAAATTGATTTCAAAGTAGACAAATTCGGGATCATTCACGCCAGTATTGGAAAAGTCTCTTTTACGGAAGATAAAATTCTTGATAACGCAAGAGAGCTTATTCACACAATTTCCAAACTTAAGCCGGCATCTTCAAAAGGCACTTACTTCAGGAGCATAAGTCTTTCCAGCACAATGAGTGCAGGAATTTCCATTGATAAAAGTTCAATTGTTGGAATTTAAAAAGTCATGATACGAGAAGAAAAAGCAACAATTATTAATGAACTCTCAGAAAAGCTGAAGGAAAATAACAATTATTATTTTACAGATGCTACAGGTATGACCGTTGCTCAGATAAATGATTTCAGGAGAATGTGTCACAAGGTTGACATTGATTACAAAGTGTATAAAAACACTTTAATTATCAAGGCACTGGACACCCTTAAATTTGATTATTCCCCGCTTTATGAAAAAGCCCTTAAGGGTGCAACAGGAATTTTGTTTTCAAAGGAAATTGCCAATACTCCGGCTAAGTTGATTAAGGAATTTAGAAAAAAGAGCAATTTGGACAAGCCTTTATTCAAGGGGGCATATATCAATCAGGATGTTTATATAGGCGAGAATCAACTGGATACTCTAAGTAATCTCAAGTCCAGGGAAGAACTTATTGGTGAGATAATTGCCATTCTCCGGTCTCCTGCTCAAAATGTTATTTCAGCACTTCAAAGTGGAAAGAATAAACTTGCCGGTATCGTTAAAACTTTATCAGAAAAAACAAATTAATAAATCATTAAAGCAAATATCTAAATCAAACTAAAAATGGCAGACTTAAAAGCATTCGCTGATCAGCTTGTGAACTTAACCGTGAAAGAGGTTAATGAGTTAGCAACAATTCTTAAGGAGGAGTATGGTATTGAACCGGCGGCAGCGGCAGCTCCAGTAATGGTTGCTGGTGGAGGCGCGGCATCTGCAGAAGGTGGAGCGGAAGAAAAATCATCATTCGATGTAATTCTAAAATCTCCTGGTGGAGCCAAGCTGGCTATCGTGAAACTCGTTAAGGAACTGACAGGACTTGGGTTAAAAGAAGCCAAAGACCTGGTAGATGGTGCACCGAAAGCGGTAAAGGAAGGATTGGCTAAAGACGAAGCTGAAGGCTTGAAAAAGCAATTAGAAGAAGCAGGAGCGGAAGTAGAATTAAAATAAAATTTGGACAACCTGCTGAACGGTAGTCTAACTGCAGTTAGACCCTGATTTTCGTCGGGGTCTTTTGCTGTTTGTAGATGTTTCAGTTTTCTATGAATAAAACATTTTTTTAAACTAAATAAAAATTGCCTTGGCAACTAAAAAATCAAACAGAATAAGTTTCTCCAACATAAAATCTGTAATTGATTATCCCGATTTTCTGGATGTTCAGTTGAGGTCTTTTAAAGACTTTTTTCAGATTGAAACCCCAGCGGAGAAAAGAACGCAGGAAGGGTTGTACAAAGTATTTTGTGAGAATTTTCCTATCAGCGATTCCCGGGAAAATTTTGTACTGGAATTTATTGATTACTTAATTGATCCTCCCAAATACTCCGTTGATGAATGCATTGACAGAGGATTAACCTATTCAGTTCCTTTAAAAGCAAAGCTTCGACTTTCTTGTAATGATGAAGATAATGAAGATTTTGAAACAGTAGAGCAGGAAGTCTTTTTAGGAAATATTCCCTACATGACCGAGAAAGGTTCTTTCGTAATCAATGGAGCAGAAAGAGTTATTGTCAGTCAGCTTCATCGATCACCAGGAGTATTCTTTGCCCAAAGCAAACATACAAATGGTACAAAGCTGTATTCAGCTCGAATAATTCCTTTCAAAGGATCCTGGATAGAGTTTGCTACCGATGTCAACAATGTGATGTATGCCTACATCGACAGAAAAAAGAAATTCCCGGTTACCACACTTCTCAGGGCAATCGGATATGGGACTGATAAAGATATTCTTGATTTGTTTGGATTGTCTGAAGAAGTTTCAGCCACAAAGGCAAATCTTAAAAAAGTTGTAGGAAGGAAATTGGCGGCACGTGTCCTTAAAACCTGGACTGAAGACTTTGTGGATGAAGATACTGGCGAGGTTGTTTCTATTGACAGAAACGAAGTATTGCTTGAGCGGGACTCGGTGCTAACAAAAGAAGATGTCGAACTGATAATTGAATCCGATACAAAATCAATTATTCTCCATCGGGATGATGTCAACATCACAGACTACAATATCATTTTCAATACTCTGGCTAAAGACAATTCGAACTCAGAAAAGGAAGCGGTTGAGCAAATTTATCGGCAGTTAAGAAATACTGAAGCCCCCGATGAACAGACTGCAAGAGATATTATCCAAAGTCTTTTCTTTAGTGATAAGAGATATGATCTGGGCGAAGTAGGACGATACAGAATTAATAGGAAACTCGGAATTGATATAGGATTTGAGCAGCGAGTTCTAACAAAAGGTGATATTATCCTTATTGTTAAATACCTTATTGGGTTAATTAACTCTAAGGCGGTTGTAGATGATATAGATCACCTGAGCAACAGAAGGGTTCGAACCGTAGGTGAGCAGCTTTATACACAATTCGGAATTGGGTTAGCCAGAATGGCCAGAACCATTAAGGAAAGGATGAATGTAAGGGATAACGAGGATTTTAAACCAGTCGATCTCATAAACGCGAGAACACTTTCCTCAGTGATTAATTCATTCTTCGGCACAAATCAACTCTCTCAATTTATGGACCAGACAAATCCATTGGCTGAGATAACTCATAAAAGGAGAATGTCTGCGCTAGGCCCAGGTGGTCTCTCCAGAGAACGCGCAGGATTTGAAGTTCGCGACGTGCATTACACCCATTATGGAAGATTGTGTACCATTGAAACTCCCGAAGGACCAAACATCGGTTTGATCTCTTCCCTTTGTGTACACGCCAAGGTGAATCATATGGGATTCATTGAAACACCGTACCGTAAAGTTGAGAAGGGACTAGTTTCAACGAATGTGATTTTTCTTACTGCTGAAGAAGAAGACACTCACAACATTGCTCAGGCAAATGCTAAAATTGATGACAAAGGTAAATTCGTTAATAAAAGAGTAAAGGCAAGATATGAAGGAGATTTTCCCGTCGTAGAGCCCAAAAAGGTTTCTTATATGGATATTGCTCCTAACCAGATTGTGTCTGTTGCGGCTTCGCTTATTCCATTCCTGGAACATGACGATGCAAACAGAGCGCTCATGGGATCAAATATGCAAAGACAGGCCGTTCCATTGATGAAGCCGGAAGCTCCCATTGTGGGAACCGGCCTTGAAAGAAGGGTAGCCGAAGATTCAAGAGCGTTAATCCTCGCTGAAGATGAGGGAGTTGTGGAATATTCTGATGCCACTAAAATAACAATCAGGTACAAGCAAACCGCGGAACAAAAATCCATTGCCTTTGAAGATGATCTCAAGATTTATGACCTGGTCAAATTCAGACGAACTAATCAGGATACCTGCATCAACCTTAAGCCTATTGTTAAGAAAGGTGATAGTGTGAAAAGTGGAACACCACTTTGTGAAGGATATGCCACGCAAAATGGTGAACTGGCTCTGGGAAGGAATTTGCAGGTTGCATTCATGCCCTGGCAAGGATATAATTTTGAAGATGCTATTGTTATATCCGAAAGAGTTGTGCGAGATGATACCTTTACTTCTATTCACATTGAAGAATTTGAACTCGAAGTAAGGGACACCAAGAGAGGAGAGGAAGAATTGACCTCTGAAATTCCAAATGTGAGCGAAGAAGCTGTAAAGAATTTAGATGAAAATGGAATAATTAGGATTGGAGCGGAAGTAAAAGAAGGAGATATTCTTATAGGGAAAATTACTCCAAAAGGAGAGACAGATCCAACTCCGGAAGAAAAACTATTGCGGGCAATTTTTGGTGATAAAGCCGGCGATGTAAAAGATGCATCATTGAAGGCGCCCCCTTCTCTTAGAGGAGTCGTTATTGAAACAAAACTTTTCTCCAGACCAAAAAAAGATAAAGATTTAAGATCCAAATCAAAAAAAGATGTAGAAATACTAAAGTCAAAATACAGTAATGATTTAAGAACATTAAGGGCAGAGATGATAGATAAGCTCGCTGCTCTGCTGCATGGAAAGGTGTCTGAAGGAGTAAATCACAAATTTGGCGAATCCCTGATTTCAAAGGGAACAAAGTTTACCGCAAAAGTAATTTCAAATAATATTTTCCCTGAAAAGAATGTTTTCAGAGACGAAAGTAATTATAATGTTCCTGAGGAAGTAAATCTTATTAGCGATATAAATCTTGATGGGTGGACCAAAGATTCGAAAACCAACAAGTTGATCGAAAGGCTGGTTAAAAATTATATGGCTGCCCGCAATAAAATAGCTGGTGAATTCAAAAGAGAAAGATTTACACTTGAAGTTGGTGATGAACTCCCTGCTGGAATTGTTCAATTGGCTAAAGTGTATATTGCCAAGAAGCGTAAGCTGAAAGTTGGGGATAAAATGGCAGGTCGTCACGGTAATAAAGGTGTTGTGGCTAAAATCGTGAGAGAAGAGGACATGCCTTTTCTTGAAGATGGAACCCCGATGGATATAGTGCTAAATCCCCTGGGTGTGCCTTCAAGGATGAACCTGGGTCAGATTTATGAAACCGTGCTTGGTTGGGCTGGAATGAAGTTAGATCGAAAATATGCCACACCAATTTTTGACGGTGCTACTATTGAAGAAGTTTCCAGTGAATTGAATGAAGCTAATTTACCAGAGTTCGGCCGGACCTATTTATATGACGGATTAAGCGGAGATAAGTTTGACCAACAAGTTACAGTAGGTGTGATTTATATGCTTAAACTGGGACACCTTGTTGATGATAAAATGCACTCCAGATCAATTGGACCTTATTCACTGATCACACAACAACCACTTGGCGGAAAAGCTCAGTTTGGCGGTCAAAGATTCGGTGAAATGGAAGTATGGGCCCTTGAAGCTTTTGGAGCGGCCAACGTCCTCCAGGAAATCCTAACCATAAAGTCTGATGATGTAATTGGTCGCGCAAAGGCTTATGAAGCTATTGTGAAGGGAGAGAATATGACAAAACCCAATATCCCTGAATCATTCAATGTGTTGGTTCATGAATTAAGGGGCCTTGCCTTAGAAATAACATTAGAATAAGAAATTATAAATCATAAATAAAGCCATTTAAATATGTCTTTCAGGAAAAATAAAAAAATTAACACTGATTTCTCAACAGTTACTATAAGCCTTGCATCTCCAGAATCAATTTTGGAGACCTCACACGGGGAGGTAACTCAGCCAGAGACCATAAATTACCGGACCTACAAGCCTGAGATGGGAGGACTCTTCTGTGAGAGAATTTTCGGGCCTGTAAAAGATTGGGAATGCCATTGTGGCAAATACAAGAGAATCAGATACAAAGGAATCATTTGTGATCGTTGTGGAGTTGAAGTGACAGAGAAAAAAGTCCGCCGGGAGCGAATGGGTCATATTGAGTTGGTAGTCCCTGTTGCACATATCTGGTATTTTAGGTCCTTACCTAATAAAATAGGCTATCTGGTTGGACTCCCCACCAAGAAACTGGATCAAATAATTTATTACGAGAGATACGTTGTTATTCAGGCAGGAATAAAAGTTGAAGACGGCGTTTCATATCTGGACTACCTGACCGAAGATGAATATCTGGACATACTGGATAAGCTGCCCAGGGAAAATCAGCTGCTTGAAGATTCTGATCCGAATAAGTTTATCGCAAAAATGGGAGCTGAAGCTCTCGAAATGCTCCTTAGCAGACTAAACCTGGATGTAATGTCTTACGATTTAAGACACCAGGCTGCTACCGACACAAGCCAGCAAAGAAAAGCTGAAGCTCTTAAGAGATTGCGCGTGGTTGAGGCATTTAGAGATGCAAATACAAGGATTGAAAACCGACCGGAATGGATGGTCATAAAGATGGTACCGGTTATTCCTCCTGAGCTTCGCCCTCTTGTTCCTTTGGACGGAGGCAGATTTGCAACCTCTGATTTGAATGACTTATACAGAAGGGTAATCATTCGCAATAACAGGCTTAAGAGATTAATTGATATTAAAGCTCCCGAAGTAATTCTTCGAAACGAAAAAAGAATGCTACAGGAAGCAGTAGATAGTTTGTTTGATAACTCACGAAAGGTAAATGCGGTTAGATCTGATGGAAACAGAGCGCTGAAATCCTTGAGTGATATGCTGAAAGGGAAACAAGGCAGATTTAGGCAAAACCTCCTTGGTAAAAGAGTAGATTATTCTGGTCGTTCAGTAATAGTTGTCGGACCTGAATTGAAACTTCATGAATGCGGACTACCAAAAGATATGGCTGCGGAATTATTTAAGCCTTTCATTATCCGGAAACTTATTGAAAGAGGAATAGTTAAAACAGTAAAATCCGCTAAAAAAATCGTTGATCGTAAAGATCCGGTAGTTTGGGATATTTTAGAAAACGTTCTTAAAGGACATCCTGTATTGCTTAATCGTGCTCCAACATTGCACCGATTAGGTATTCAGGCATTTCAACCTAAACTAATCGAAGGCAAAGCTATCCAGATCCATCCTCTGGTGTGTACAGCATTTAACGCCGATTTTGATGGTGACCAAATGGCAGTTCATGTTCCCCTTGGCCATGAAGCAATCCTTGAAGCATCGTTATTGATGCTTTCATCTCACAATATTTTGAATCCAGCTAATGGTGCTCCTATTACAGTACCATCACAAGATATGGTACTTGGCCTTTATTACATTACAAAAGGTAGGAAAGGAACAAAGCAAAGTCCGGTTAAAGGAGAAGGATTATCTTTTTATGACCCAACGGAAGTGATAATCGCTCTTAATGAGGGAAGGCTCAACAAACACGCTAACATTAAAGTCCGAGTAAAAATAAGAAATGAAAAAGAGGAACTGGAGATCAAAGTGATTGAAACCGTCGCAGGGCGAGTAATTTTTAATCAATTTATACCTGATGAAGTGGGATATGTAAATGAATTGCTTACCAAGAAAAAGCTTCAGAAAATTATCTCTGACGTACATAAAATTGCCGGAACAGCCAAGGCCGCAAAATTTTTGGATGATATTAAAGATCTTGGATTCCAATCAGCATACAAAGGCGGATTATCAATGGGACTGAACGATGTAAAAATTCCGGAGTCCAAGACCAAACTAATCGAGCAAGCAAAGAAAGAAGTAGATGTTGTCTGGAATAATTATATGATGGGTTTAATTACTGATAATGAAAGATACAATCAGGTAATTGACATTTGGACTCGAATTAATTCCCAAATTACCAACGCCCTAATGACTCAGTTGGAAGAGGATGATCAGGGATTCAACTCCATATACATGATGATGCATTCCGGTGCCCGCGGTTCAAGAGAACAAATCAGGCAGCTGGGAGGCATGAGAGGTTTAATGGCAAAACCTCAGAAGAACCTTCAGGGATCAGTTGGTGAAATTATTGAAAACCCAATTCTATCAAACTTTAAGGAAGGATTGGATGTAATAGAATACTTCATTTCAACCCATGGGGCCAGAAAAGGTCTGGCAGACACGGCTCTGAAAACGGCAGATGCTGGTTACCTTACGCGACGATTGGTTGACGTAGCCCAGGATCTTGTAATTAATGAAGCAGATTGCGGAACTCTGAGAGGACTGGTGGTTACAGCACTTAAAGATAATGAAGACATCGTTGAACCGCTGTCAGAACGAATATTGGGTCGTGTTAGTGTGCATGATATATATGATCCATTAACAGAGGAATTGATTGTAAAATTTGGTGAAGAAATCACTGAAGAGATTGCAAAAAAAATTGATGAAACCAGCATAGAGGAGGTTGAAATCCGATCACTTTTAACCTGCGAAACAAGGAAGGGCTCTTGCGCTAAATGCTACGGTAGAAATCTGGCTACAGGAAGAATGGTAGAAAGAGGCGAAGCTGTTGGAGTAATTGCTGCTCAATCCATTGGAGAACCCGGCACTCAGCTGACACTCCGAACTTTCCACGTTGGTGGAACCGCATCAAACATTGCAGTGGAAGCCAGAATTCGCGCTAAATTTTCCGGCACCGTAGAATTCGAAGATATCAGGTCAGTTACAACCAAAAATTCTGAAGGAGAAAAGGTAGAAGTTGTGATGGGTCGATCTGGCGAAATAAGAATTGTCGATAAAAAGTCTAAAAGAGTTTTGATGACCAATCACGTTCCCTACGGAGCATTCCTTGTAGTTAAGAGCGGTGTAAAAGTTGAAAAAGGTGATGAACTGTGCTTCTGGGATCCATATAACGCCGTAATCCTGTCAGAAGTAGAAGGAACGATTGATTTTGACGCGATTGAAGAAGGTATAACCTTTCGTGAAGAAAGTGATGAGCAAACTGGTCACAGGGAAAAAGTTATTATTGATACAAAAGACAAAACGAAGAATCCCTCTATTGTCATCAAGAAAGGAAAAGAAGTGAAGTCTTACAATATTCCGGTAGGCGCTCACCTGGTAGTTGATATTAAGGATAAAGTAATCCCAGGACAGGTTTTGGCAAAAATTCCAAGAATAATGGGCAAGTCAAGAGATATTACCGGAGGTTTGCCGCGGGTAACAGAATTATTCGAAGCACGAAATCCTTCAAACCCGGCGGTAGTAAGTGAGATTGACGGAGTTGTCACATATGGTGCTATAAAGAGAGGGAACAGGGAAATCTTCATAGAATCAAAAGATGGTGTTAAGAAGAGATATTTGGTTTCTCTTTCAAAGCATATTCTTGTTCAGGATAACGACTATATCAGGGCAGGAGATCCTCTGTCTGACGGAGCCATTACTCCCGCCGACATTCTTGCTATCAAAGGTCCTACAGCCGTACAAGAGTATCTCGTAAATGAAATTCAGGAAGTTTACAGACTTCAAGGTGTTAAGATAAATGACAAACACATAGAGGCGATTGTGAGCCAAATGATGCAGAAAGTGGAAATTATTGAGGCTGGTGATACCAATTTCCTCCAGGGGCAAACGGTTGATAAATTTGCCTTCCAGGAAGAAAATGATTCTGTTCTTGATGTGAAAGTAGTAACTGACCCTGGTGATTCAGAATCATTAAAAGCGGGACAAATTGTTTCCTCACGAAAATTGCGTGACGAAAACTCCAGCTTAAGAAGAAGAGATCTAAAAATTGTTGCAGTTCGTGACGCAGAAGCAGCCGTAAGCCGTCCAACATTGCAGGGAATCACCCAGGCATCACTTGGAACGGAAAGCTTCATTTCGGCAGCTTCATTCCAGGAAACAACCAAAGTGCTGAGCGAAGCATCAATCCGTGGTAAAATAGATCTCCTCAATGGATTGAAGGAAAACGTAATTGTTGGTCATCTTATTCCGGCCGGAACTGGTCAGAAAAGATTCAAGAATCTTATCGTTGGTTCTCAGGAAGAGTATGACACATTAATAGCATCCAAGGAAGAATTCAATAGAGAAAAGGCTGAAGAAGTAACTCAGGATTAATGGCAGATTCAAAAGAAAATAAAGCAAAGCAAAACCAAATCAACATAGAGCTTTCAGAAGAAATCGCTGAAGGGATATATGCGAATTTGGCCATGATTGCCCACTCAAATAGTGAGTTTGTGATAGATTTTATCCGCTTAATGCCAGGAGTACCCAAAGCAAAAGTGAAATCCAGAATTGTAATTACTCCGGAACATGCTAAGCGACTCCTTCATGCTCTTGGTGAGAACATTTCAAAATATGAAGACACCTTTGGCCCTATTAAGAAAACGGATGAAACCCCAAAATTTCCAATAAATTTTGGAGGCACTGTTGGAGAGGCTTGAGTAAAAATAATTCGGTCAGTCGGTGGTTGCATTTCGTGTTTACTGCAGCTCTGTTTTGTAAATAAATTTGAATTATGAGGCTTGTAAACTAGCATTTAAAGCTATACCTTTGCAATCCGAAATTTGGGCATTTATGCCCGTTTTTGATTATAAATAAAAGATTCTTTAATGCCTACCATACAACAGTTAGTAAGAAAGGGAAGGAAAAAGCTGACCTCAAAATCGAAGTCACCTGCGCTTGATTCATGTCCACAAAAGAGAGGAGTGTGTACCCGCGTTTACACCACTACTCCCAAAAAGCCAAATTCCGCGATGAGAAAAGTGGCCAGGGTTAGATTGACAAATCAAAAAGAAGTCAATGCCTATATACCAGGTGAAGGACATAACTTGCAGGAACACTCCATCGTGTTGATCAGAGGCGGCAGAGTAAAAGATCTTCCCGGAGTAAGGTATCATATAATTCGGGGCGCTCTGGATACCGCCGGAGTAAGCGGCAGGTTGCAAAGAAGATCCAAGTACGGTGCCAAAAGACCCAAGAAGTAATTTATTGAGTAATGAGAAAAGCAAAACCAAAGAAGAGATACATTCTGCCTGACCCAAAGTACCATGATACTTTGGTTTCTAAATTTGTGAACTGTTTAATGATTGAGGGCAAGAAAAATAAAGCGTACAATATTTTCTATGGAGCTATAGATCTGGTTGAAGATAAATTGAAAGAAAATGGTTTAGAGGCCTGGAAAAAAGCATTGAATAATATAACGCCCTCAGTTGAGGTTAAAAGCAGGAGAGTTGGAGGTGCAACTTTTCAGGTTCCACTTGAAGTTAGACCGGAAAGAAAGATATCATTGGGCATCAAATGGCTAATTAAATACTCAGAGGCTCGCGGAGAAAAAACAATGACCGAAAAGTTAGCCGCAGAAATAATAGCGGCAACCAAAGGTGAAGGTGGAGCGGTAAAGAAGAAAGACGATACTCATAGAATGGCTGAAGCCAATAAGGCATTTTCACACTTCAGATTATAATCAATGGCCAAGAAAGAACTCAGAAGATTAAGGAACATTGGGATTATGGCCCATATTGATGCAGGTAAAACAACCACTACCGAAAGAATTCTATATTATACCGGATTAAGTCACAAAATTGGTGAAGTACATGATGGCGCTGCAATAATGGACTGGATGGAGCAGGAACAGGAGCGTGGAATTACTATCACATCAGCAGCAACTACTACCTCCTGGAAGTATCCAACTGATCAAGGTCATACAGTAGATAAGACCGAGGAGTATATGATTAATATAATAGATACTCCAGGTCACGTAGACTTCACTGTTGAGGTTGAACGATCCCTAAGAGTATTGGATGGCGCTGTGGCGTTATTTTGTGCTGTCTCAGGTGTGGAACCTCAATCTGAAACAGTATGGAGACAAGCGGATAAATATAAAGTACCCAGGATTTGTTTTGTAAATAAAATGGACAGATCTGGTGCTGATTTCTTCAACGTAGTTTCTGAAATCAAATCCAAACTGGGAGCAAATCCCATCCCTTTACAAGTTCCCATAGGAGCTGAAGAAACTTTCAAAGGAGTGGTAGACCTCATTACCGATAAGGCAATTGTGTGGAACGATGACGATTTGGGAATGACATATAAAGTGATTGATCTTCCCGAAGATCTTAAAGAAACCGTTTTTGAATGGAAGCAAAAACTTGTTGAAAATGTAGCGGAATACGACGATGTGATTCTGGAGAAGTTCTTCGATAACCCAAGATCAATAACTGAAAAAGAATTAAGAGCAGCTATCCGCAAAGCGGTGATAGATATGAAAATCTATCCTGTCTTCTGTGGGTCAGCTTTCAAAAATAAAGGTGTTCAGGCTGTGCTCGATGCTGTTTGTTCTTACTTACCATCACCCATTGATTTGCCCCCTGTAATAGGGGCTAATCCATATTCCGGTAAGGAAGAAGAAAGAAAGCCGGATGCCAATGGTCCTTTCGCCGCTTTAGCATTCAAGATTGCAACGGATCCATTCGTGGGCAGGCTTTGCTTTTTCCGTGTTTACTCAGGTACACTTAATGCGGGTTCTTATGTTTTGAACATGCGAACAGAAAAAAAGGAAAGAATTTCGCGTTTAATGCAAATGCATTCAAACAAACAAAACCCGATAGATGTTGTTGAAGCTGGGGATATTTGTGCGGGTGTTGGATTTAAAGATATTAAAACCGGAGATACTTTGGTTGATGAGAAACATCCAGTTGTTCTTGAATCAATGAGTTTCCCGGAACCTGTTATCGGTTACGCAATTGAAGCCAGGAAGCAAGCAGATGTAGATAAACTTAGTATTGCAATTTCAAAATTAGTGGAAGAAGACCCAACTTTAACCGTTATGACTGACCATGAAACAGGTCAAACGGTTTTAAAAGGTATGGGCGAGCTTCACCTTGAAATTATTCTTGACAGACTTAAAAGAGAATTTAAAGTTGAGGTTAACCAGGGGGCTCCACAAGTTGCCTACAAAGAAGCTTTAACGAAAAGAATAGAACATAAAGAAGTTTATAAGAAGCAAACCGGAGGTAGAGGAAAGTTTGCTGATATCTCATTCGAGATTGGACCCAGGGAAGATAACATTCCGGGATTAAAATTTGAAAATGCAATAGTAGGTGGCGCAATACCCAAAGAATTTATCCCTGCTGTCCAAAAAGGATTTGAACAGGCGATGGTTAATGGTCCATTGGCAGGCTATCCTATAGATTCCATGCATGTAAGATTATTTCATGGTTCCTACCATGACGTGGATTCTGACTCCTTATCTTTTGAAATGGCTGCCCGGATTGGCTTTAAGGATTCGTCGAAAAAAGCATCTCCAATCATACTCGAGCCCATTATGGCTGTCGAAGTAGTTACACCTGATGAATATACAGGACCCGTTACCGGTGACCTTAATAAAAGGAGAGGAATAATGAAAGGAATGGATTCCAAGGGTGGAGCTAAAGTTATTAAAGCGGATGTTCCATTATCAGAACTTTTCGGCTATGTTACCGATTTGAGAACCATCTCATCGGGCAGAGCATCGGCTTCATTGACATTCTCACATTACAATCCGGTTCCAAAGAACCTGTCGGAATCTATAATAGAAAAGGTAAAAGGTGCACCAGTTAATTAGCAATCAAAATGAACCAGAAAATTCGAATTAAATTAAAGTCTTACGACCACAATCTTGTGGATAAATCCTCTGAAAAAATCGTAAGAGCAGTTAAAACAACCGGTGCAATCGTAAGTGGACCCATTCCTCTTCCAACCGAAAAGGAAAAGTTTACAGTACTGCGTTCTCCACACGTAAATAAAAAATCGAGGGAACAGTTTCAACTTTGTACATATAAGCGTTTGGTTGACATATATTCAAACAGTGCAAAGACCGTTGATGCGTTGATGAAACTTGAACTTCCCAGCGGGGTTGATGTAGAAATAAAGGTCTGATAAAAACAATATTGTAAATCAAAGAGAACCAATCAGTTAAGCTTGGTTCTCTTTTTTATGGGCTAAAACAAATTTAAAAGGTTCGCTTTGGCCTAAATCTATTAATTGCTATCTTTGCAGTCCATTTTTGAGGTATTTCTCATTTTGTGACAAAAACAATTAAAAGTCTGAAGTAAGATGTCAGGAATTATTGGAAAAAAAATCGGAATGACTAGCATTTTTGATGCTGAAGGAAGGAATGTGCCCTGCACTCTCATTCAGGCTGGACCTTGTATTGTTACACAAATTAGAAACAAAGAAACTGACGGATACAATGCAGTTCAACTGGCCTATCAAGATGTTAAAGATAAGCATACAACAAAGGCTTTAAAGGGACATTTTGCTAAAGCAAATACAACGCCCAAAAGAAAAGTAGTGGAGTTTAGAGACTTCCGAATAGAATTTGAAACCGAAGTCAAGGTTGGGCTTGAAGTTAAAGTTGGTGAAGTTTTTAAAGAAGGTGAATTCCTGGATGCCATCGGAACCTCCAAAGGGAAAGGATTTCAAGGCGTTGTAAAGAGATATAATTTCGGAGGTGTTGGCGAAGCTACACACGGTCAGCACAATAGACTCAGGGCACCGGGTTCAATTGGTGGCTCCTCCTTCCCATCAAGAGTATTTAAAGGAATGAGAATGGCGGGAAGAATGGGAGGAAATCGTGTGAAGGCGATAAACTTGAAAGTAATGAAAATTATTCCTGAGCAAAATTTAATTCTCATTAGTGGTTCGGTTCCGGGTGCAATTAATTCAACTATAATTTTAGAAAAATAAAAAAATGAATCTTTCGGTATATACTCATAGCGGAAGCGATACGGGCAGAAAGATTAGCCTGGTTAAAGAGATTTTTGGTGCCGAGCCAAATGACCACGCTATCTATCTGGATGTGAAGCAGTTTCTTGCCAATCAAAGGCAGGGCACCCACAAATCCAAACAGCGAAACGAAGTGAGCGGGTCAACGCGGAAGTTAAGAAAACAGAAGGGAAGCGGTGCGGCAAGGGTTGGCAGTATTAAATCTCCGTTGTTCAGAGGAGGGGGAAGAGTTTTCGGACCACAACCGCGAGACTATAGCTTTAAGCTTAATAAGAAGCTAAAAAAATTAGCCAGGATTTCAGCGCTTTCATATAAAGCAAAAGATAAAGCAATTACCGTTGTTGAGGATTTTACCTTTGATGAAGTTAAAACCCGGAATTATGTCAACATGTTGAATTCGCTTTCCCTTGGAGATAAGAAAACTCTTCTTGTCATGCCCAAATCAGACAAGAATGTAATTCTGG
>Ga0299906_10001584_pt1 | contig 19460 bp, 19 predicted proteins | sample RVTome_14_FD_200259 | JGI IMG/M metagenome (GOLD analysis project Ga0299906, IMG submission 200259) | Soil microbial communities from uranium-contaminated site in the Upper Colorado River Basin, Wyoming, United States - RVT145D125 (version 2) ...
CCACCGGGCTCGCGCTGGACGCGGCGGGGTTCGTCGCGGTGAACGACCGGCTCCAGTCGATCTCGCACGGGCCCGTGTTCGCGGCGGGCGACTGCGCGACGATCGTCGGACAGCCGCGCCTGAAGTCGGGGGTGTATGCGGTGCGCGAGGGCCCGCCGCTCGCCGCGAACCTCCGCGCCGCGCTGGAGGGACGCCCGCTCGCCCGCTATGTCCCGCAGCAGCGCGCGCTCGCGCTGATCTCGACCGGCAACCGGTACGCGGTCGCAGCGCGCGGCGGCTTCGCGGTCGGGGGCGTCTGGGTCTGGTGGTGGAAGGACCGGATCGACCGGCGGTTCGTGCGACGGTACGCGACCCTTTAGTCGCTTTCGAGGAGGGCGGCGACGATCGCCTCCCACTCCTTTTCCAGCGCGCCCGCCGCCTCGGGCCGGTGCGCCTTGCGATACCAGTAGCGGGCGTTGTCGAGGTCGCCTTCCTGGCGATGCAGGTAGGCGTGGACCCACGCCGCATCGCGGCCCTTGGCGTCCATCGCGATGCGATGCGCGCGGTCCCAGTCGCCGCGGCCGGCGTGCCATAGCGCCGCAAGCGGCGGCGCCAGGGCGGGTGGCGGCTTGGGCGTCGACAGGGCGGCGCGGAACTCGGCGAGGGTCATCCCGGGCACGGCGGGATTATCGCCGCGTTGCGCGGCGGCGGACGATTCGCCAAACTTGCGGCGTGAGCGCGAACGCCCCCGTCGTTGGCATCGCACTCCGCCCGGCGGAGGACCGCGACGTCGCACGGATCACGGCGATCTACGCCGACCACGTGCTGACCGGGCTCGCGTCGTTCGAGGTCGCGCCGCCGGACGCGGCGGAGATCGCGCGGCGGCGCGCCGACGTGCTGGCGCGCGGCCTGCCGTACGTCGTCGCGGAGGTGGCGGGCGCGGTGGTGGGCTATGCGTACGCGGCGCCGTACCGTCTGCGGCCGGCGTACGCGTACACGGTGGAGGACTCGGTCTACGTCCACCGCGAAGCGGTCGGCCGCGGGGTCGGGCGCCGCCTGCTCGAGCGGCTGATCTCGGACTGCGCGGACCGGGGCTACCGGCAGCTGCTGGCGGTGATCGGCGACAGCGGCAACGCGCCGTCGATCGCGCTGCACGCGGCGTGCGGCTTCACGCGCGTGGGCGTGCTGTCCGCGGTCGGGTTCAAGTTCGGCCGCTGGGTCGACAGCGTGCTGATGCAGCGGCCGCTGGGCGAGGGCGACGCAACCCGGCCCGTTGAGCGAGGATAGGCGCATGCGCGGAATCCACGACCTGGGCGGCCTGCCGGCGGGGCCGGTCGAGCGCGACGAGCACGAGTATGCGGCGTGGGAGAAGCGCGTGGACGCACTGATGATGCTGCTCTCCCACAAGGACCGTCGGCTGGTGAAGGTGGACGAGCTGCGCCGGAACATCGAGGGCCTCGGCGCGGACGCGTACGACCGCCTGGGCTACTACGAGCGCTGGATGCACGCCATCGTCCAGACCCTCATCCAGCGCGGCGTGATCAGCATCGACGAGCTCGGCCGGAAGATGGCCGAGCGGGAGGCGCGCGGTGGGCCGGACGCTTGAGGCCGCCGCGCCGCGGTTCCGCCCGGGCGACCGCGTGCGGGTGCGCGCGGCGCACCCGCCGGGTCACGTCCGGACCCCGCATTACTGCCGCGGCCAGGTCGGCGTGGTCGAGCGGCTGTGCGGCGCGTTCCCCAACCCGGAGGAGCTCGCGTACAACCGGCCCGGCCTGCCGGCGCAACCGCTCTATCGGGTCCGGTTCCGGGCGGTCGAGCTGTGGCCCGACTACCGCGAGGATCCCGCCGACGTGGTGGAGATCGAGATCTATCAGCACTGGCTGGAGGGCGCAGCGTGAACGAGCCGGGCGAGCTGCCGCGCGCGGACCGCGTCGGGTACTACCGCCGCATGCAGGCGGCGGTCGAGGAGCTGCTGATCCTGCGGGGTGTCTTCACCGCCGCCGACGTGGACCGGCAGGTCGAGGCGATGGACGGTCGCAGCCACGAGCGCGGCGCCCGCATGGTCGCCCGCGCCTGGGTCGATCCGGCGTACCGGGGGCGGATGCTCGCCGACGGGTCGGCGGCGGCCGAGGCGCTGGGCCTCGAGGTCGGCCCGCTGCGGCTGATCGTGGTCGAGAACACCCCCGAGGTCCACAACGTCATCGTGTGCACGCTCTGCTCCTGCTACCCTCGCATGCTGCTCGGCATTCCGCCGGAGTGGTACAAGAGCCGCGCGTATCGCTCGCGCGTGGTGCGGGAGCCGCGGGCGGTGCTCGCCGAGTTCGGGCTGCAGCTGGCGGCCGGGGTCCGGATCCGCGTCCACGACTCGACCGCCGACATGCGCTACCTGGTCCTGCCGATGCGGCCGGCGGGCACCGGCGGCTGGAGCGAGGAGCGCCTCGCCGCGCTGGTGACGCGCGACGCCCTGATCGGCGTGGCGCAGCTTCCGGACGTCAGCGAGTCCGCCGACCGCTGACCTGGGGCCGCTCGGCCCTTGCGGCGGGCCCGCGGCCGTGCTATCGACTCAAGCCGTCACGTTTCGCCAGGAGGAGGAACGCCATGCCCGACACCATCCGCAAGCTCGACTACTTCGCCGCCCAGATCCCCGACAAGCCGGGCGAGGGCGCGCGCATCCTGCAGGCGCTGCGGGCCGAAGGGGTGAACCTGCTCGCGTTCTCCGGCTTTCCGAGCGGCAAGAAGGCGCAGGTGGACTTCGTCCCCGAGAGCCCGGAGGCGCTCAAGGCGGCGGCCAAGAAGCTGAAGCTCAGGCTCGGGGCCAGGAAGAGCTGCTTCGTGGTCCAGGGCGACGACCGCGTGGGGGCGCTCACCGACACGCTCACTCGCCTGGCCGACGCAAAGGTCAACGTCACCGCGTCGCAGGCGGTCACCGCCGGGATGGGCCGGTTCGGCGCCATCTTCTGGGTCAAGTCGCGCGACGTGAACAAGGCGGCCAAGCTGCTCGGCGCGACCTGACCTCGCCGCACCCGGCGCGAGGGGATTTACAAGGGGGGCTCTGCCCCCCCTTGTTCCGATCGGGGGATATACAAGGGGCTGCTCCCCTTGTTCGTATGAGAGCCTAGAATTTTTGCCCGGCTTCAGCCGGGCAAAAAATTCCTCGGGGCGGCGGGGAGGAGGAGGAGGGGTGCCGCCCCGAGGGTCCACAGGAGAGGAGGTTCCCGTGCGCGTTTGTGGCCGCGCGCTCGGGGTACGACGAAAAACCACTGCCCACGTTGCGGCCGCGCTTACAACCCTTGCGGCAGCGATTTAGTTTGAGTCTAGTGCGCCGCCGTATATCCGTCCAATCGATCGGATTGATTTTATACATCGATCGAGGTGATAATGCGGTTGTCATTACCCGGCTGCCGCCCACGGCCGGGATGGCGCGCCCGCCCCTGTGGATATCCGATCGGTCGACCTCAACCTGCTGGTCGCGCTCGACGCGCTCCTCAGCGAGCGCAGCGTGACCCGGGCCGCGTCGCGGCTCAGCCTGTCGCAGTCGGCGATGAGCGCCACGCTCGCGCGGCTGCGCGCGCTGTTCGGCGACCCGCTGCTGTTGCGCACCGCCGGGGGCATGCTGCCGACCTCGAAAGGGCTGGAGCTCGCCGCGCCGGTGAAGCGAGTGCTCGCCGACATCGGCCGGCTGGTGCAGCAGGCCGGGGCGTTCGACCCGGCCACGGCGCAGGTGACGTTCACCATCGCCGCGTCCGACTACGTCGAGTACGCGATCCTGCCCCGGCTCGTCGTGTACCTCGAGGCCAACGCGCCGCTCGCCCGGGTCGCGGTGCGGGCGATGGACTTCGGCGCGGTCGGGCGGCAGCTCGAGACGGGCGAGGTCGACCTGGGGATTCTCGGCGCCGGGTTTGCGCCGCCGAACGCCCGCTCGCGCCCGCTGTTCCTGGAGCGGTTCGTCTGCGTCGTGCGCCGCGACCACCCGCGGATCAGGGACCGGCTGTCCCTCGACGAGTTCTGCGCGCTCGAGCACCTGCTCGTCGCCCCCTCGGGCAGCGGTTTCACGGCCCAGACCGACGACGCGCTCGCCGCGATCGGTCGCCGCCGGCAGGTCCGGCTGTCGGTGCCCCACTTCCTGCTCGTCCCCGAGATCCTGGTCCGCTCCGACATGCTCGTCGTGCTGCCGGAACGGCTGGCGCGCCGCTACCGGGACCGCCTCCGCATCTTCGAGCTGCCGCTCGAGATGCCGCCGTTCGCCATCGTCGAGGTCTGGCACGAGCGCACCCACCGCGACCCGGCGCTCGTCTGGCTGCGGCACGCGCTCACCGAGCTCACGCGCGAGGAGGCCGCGCCGCTCACCGCGGGCCGGCGGTCGGGCGGCCCTCAGGACGCCGCGTCGAGCGCCCGGAAGGTCCGGTCCAGCCCGCGCACCACCCGGGCGAGCCGGTCGCAGTGAGCGCCTAGAACCGTTCGGTCCACGGCCGGAGATCGACCTCGAAGGTCCACGCGTCGCGCGGCTGCTGGTGGAGCTGCCAGTAGGTCTCGGCGATGCCGTCGGGCTTGAGCATGCCGTCCGGCGGCAGCTGCGCGGCGCGCTCGGGAAAGCGCTCGCGCACGCGCTGCGAGTCGATCATGCCGTCGATGATGACCGAGGCGACGTGAATTCCCTGGGGCCCGAGCTCGCGCGCCATCGCCTGGGCGACCTGGCGCACGCCGCCCTTCGCGGCGGCGAACGCCGCGAACTGCGCCGAACCCCGCAGGCTGGCGGTGGCGCCGGTGAAGATGATCGAGCCTTGGCCACGCGGCACCATGTGCCGGGCCGCCTCGCGTCCGACGAGGAAACCGGCATAGCAGCCGAGCCGCCACACCTTCTCGAACATGTCGGCGGGCGTGTCGAGGATCGAGGCGCGATAGTTCGCGCCGGTGTTGAAGACCACGACGTCGATCGGGCCGATCTCGGCCTCGACGTCGTCGAAGAGCTTCGCGACCGCGGACTCCTCGCGGAGATCGGCGACGTAGGCGATGCCGCGGCCGCCCTCGGCCTCGATCCCGGCGGCGATGCGCGCGAGCCGGTCGGCGCTCCGCGCCACGAGCACCGTGGGATGGCCGCCGCGGGCGAAGCGCCGCGCGAGGGCGCTCCCCAGACCCTCGCCCACGCCGGCGACCAGCGCCACGTTCGGTTTCGTTGTCATGCGGTGTCCTCCGTAGGATCACTTCGCCGTCGCGGCCGGCTCGGCCGCGGCCGCGACGCGCGCCCGCAGGTCCTCAAGCGCGATCGGATCGGTCGAATAGATGTTCCCGGGGCCGAGCTTCGCCGTGATGCCGGTCCGGTCGAGCACCTCCTGCACCTGCTTCTTCACCCCGCTCAGGGCGAGCGTGACGCCCTTCTCGGCGAGGTGGTCCGCGAGGTTGGCGAGAACTTCGATCCCCGAGGCGTCGATCTCGTTGATGCCTCCCGCCGCAACCAGGAGGAACCGCACGCCCGGGCGCTCGCGCTCGAGCCGCAGCACGGCGTCCTCGAAGTGCGCGGCGTTCACGAACACGAGCGAGTCGTCGAAACGCAAGGCGGCGATCCGGGGGTGGAGCACGGGGAGGCCCCAGCGCGCCGCGTCGCGCAGCGTGCCGTCGGGATGCAGGCCGACTTCGACCGCGCGCGGGCGCATGCGCTGGTACAGCGACAGCGCCAGCGAGACGATGATGCCGGCGAGGATGCCGTTCTGGATGTTCGGCGCGAAGGCGAGCGTCGCGATGAACGTGAGAATCGCGGCGACGGCGTCGGCGCGGCTCGCGAGCCACGCGCGGCGGATCGCCCGGAGGTTGAGGAGGTTGAGCACGGCGAGCACGATGATCGCCGCGAGCACGGGCTTCGGCAGGTGGAAGAGCAGGGGTCCCAGGAAGAGCGCCGTCGCCGCGACCACCAGCGCGGCCGCCACCGAGCTGAGCCCGGTCCGCGCGTTCGCCGCGAGGTTCAGCGCCGAGCGCGAGAACGACCCGCTGACCGGGAACGTTCCGTTCAGCGCGCCGACGATCTTCGCCAGCCCCTGGCCCACGAGCTCCTGGTTCTGGTCCCATGGGCGCCGCGTCTTCAAGGCGGCGATCTTGCCGCTCGACATCGCCTCCATGAAGCTGATGAGCGCGATCACGAATGCGGCGGGCACGAGCTCGATGGTCAGGCTCCATTCGAGCCGCGGGAACGCGAAACCGGGCAGGCCGCCCGGGATCGCCCCGACGACGCGCCCGCCCTGGTCCGCGTATCCCAGCCACCAGCTCGCCGCCGTCAGCGCGGCGACGATGATCAGGACGCCCGGCAGCTTCGGCGCAAGCCGGCGAAAAGCGACGAGGAGGAGGAGCGCGCCCAGGCCGAACGCGAGCGAGAGCTCGTGCATGAGGTCGAGGTTCGTGAGCACGTGCCAGGTATCGGCGAGGAAGTGCTCGCTCTGACGCGCGGAGACGCCGAGCAGGCCCGGGAGCTGGGACAGGCTGATGATGATCGCCGCGGCGTTGATGAACCCCATCAGAACGGGATGCGAAAGCAGATTGAGCAGCCTTCCGAGCCGCAGGACCCCGAAGGCCACCTGGAAGACTCCCGACAGCAGCGCGAGCAGGACTGCGCCGTGCACGAACTCGTCGCTGCCGACGCGTGCGAGCGGCGTGAGGCTCGCCGCCGTGAGCAGCGAGGTCAATGCCACCGGCCCCGTCGAGAGCTGCGGCGAGGAGCCCCAGAGCGCGCCGACGATCGTCGGGAGGAATGCCGCGTAGAGACCGTAGTATGCGGGCACTCCCGCGAGCTGCGCGTAGGCGAGCGACTGCGGGATCGCGATCAGCGCCACCGTGACGCCCGCCACGACGTCATCGCGGAGCGACTCCCGGCCGACGCTCGGCAGCCAGCCGAGGAAAGGGAACAGCCGGCGCAGCAGGCGACGGGTCATCCGTTGCGAGTCGAGGCGCAGCGTCGCGGCACCGGTGAATGGTAGCAAACGGCCTGCGCGCCGGTCCCTGCACGCGCGCTCCGCAGCGCCTGGCGTCGCGACCCCGTGCGCCGGGGGTCGCGATTGACGCAGTCGTGCCGCCCCACTAGCATCGAAGTCCTTCGGAGGATCTCCCGCATGCCGAAGTTCGCGGCCAACACCAGCTTTCTCTTCACCGAGGTCGACTTCCTGAAACGGTTCGAAGCCGCGCGCGCGGCCGGCTTCCGCGCGGTGGAGTTCCATTTCCCGTACCCGTACGAGCCCGCGGTGCTCGAAGCCGCGGTCAAGCAGGCGGGCGTGGAGGTGGTGCTGTTCAATCTCCCTCCCGGCGACTGGGAGAAGGGCGAGCGCGGCATCGCCTGCCATCCCGACCGGACCGCGGAGTTCCGCGACGGCGTGGCCAAGGCGGTCGGCTACGCGCGGACGCTGAAGTGCCCGCGCGTGAACTGCCTCGCCGGGCTCGCGCCGAAGGACGTCGATCCGGAGCGGCTGCGCGCGACCTTCGTCGACAACCTGCGCTACGCCGCCGCGGCGTTCGCCAAGGAAGGCGTGACGCTGGTCATGGAGCCGATCAACCCGCGCACGATCCCGGGCTTCTACCTCAACACGACCAAGCAGTCGCTCGACATCATTCGCGCGGTCGGCGCCGACAACCTCAAGATCCAGTACGACATCTTCCACATGCAGATCGTGGAAGGCGATCTCGCCAAGACGATCGAGGCGAACCTGGCGCACATCGGCCACATCCAGTTCGCCGACGTGCCCGACCGCCACGAGCCGGGCTCGGGCGAGGTGAACTTCGACTTCCTGTTCGACTGGATCGACCGCGTCGGTTACCAGGGCTGGGTCAGCGCCGAGTACGTGCCGGCGAAGGGCACCGCCGCGTCGCTCGGCTGGCTGAAACGGCATTCAAGGTAGGAGGAGGTCAGCGTGGCGAAGCTCGGATTCATCGGCCTCGGCATCATGGGCAAGCCCATGGCCGGGCATCTCATCGCGGCGGGGCACGAGCTGTTCCTCCACAGCCGCTCCGGCGTGCCGCCGGAGCTCAAGGAGAAGGGCGGCAGGCCGTGCGGCTCGGCGAAGGAGGTCGCCCAGAACGCCGACACGCTCTTCCTCATGCTCCCGGACACGCCGGACGTCGAAAAGGTGCTGTTCGGGCCGGGCGGCGTCGCCGAGGGCCTGCGGAAGGGAAAGACCGTCGTCGACATGAGCTCGATCGCGCCGATCGCGACCAAGGAGTACGCGAAACGGGTCGCCGAGCTCGGCTGCGACTACCTGGATGCGCCGGTGTCGGGCGGCGAGGTCGGCGCGAAGGGTGCGACGCTGACGATCATGGTCGGGGGCACCGAGGCCGCCTTCGCGCGCGTGAAGCCGTACTTCGAGCTCATGGGCAAGAACATCACGCTGGTCGGCGGCGTCGGCGACGGACAGACCTGCAAGGTGGCGAACCAGATCATCGTCGCGCTGACGATCGAGGCGGTGGGCGAGGCGCTGCTCTTCGCCTCCAAGGCGGGCGCCGATCCGGCCAAGGTGCGGCAGGCGCTGATGGGCGGCTTCGCGGCCTCGCGCATCCTCGAGGTCCACGGCGAGCGGATGATCAAGCGCACCTTCCAGCCGGGCTTTCGCATCGAGCTCCACCAGAAGGACCTCAACCTCGCGCTCGCCGGCGCCCGCGCGCTGGGGCTCGCGCTGCCGAACACGGCCGGCACGCAGCAGCTCTTCAGCGCGTGCGTCGCGAACGGCGGCGCCGGCTGGGACCACTCGGGGCTGGTGAAGGCGCTCGAGCTGATGGCCAAGCACGAAGTGGCGAAGGGGTGAGCGTCCGGCCATGAACGTCCGCGCCAAGGGCATCGACCGCATCCGCCAGGCGGAGGTCGCCGGCCGCCTGAAGGCGCGGTTGCCCGGAGGCGCGGTGCTCTTCCAGGAGGAGGACACCCGCCCCTACGAGTGCGACGGCCTCACCGCCTACCGCGAGCTGCCGATGGTCGTCGCGCTGCCGGCGAACGAGGACGAGGTGCGGTTCGTGCTCCAGACCTGTCACGAGCTGAAGGTGCAGGTCATCGCGCGCGGCGCCGGCACCGGGCTGTCGGGCGGCGCGCTCCCCTCCGGCGAGGGCGTGCTGCTGGCGCTCGCCAAGATGAAGCGCATCCTCGCCGTCGACCCGGTGGCGCGGATCGCGCGCGTCCAGCCGGGCGTGCGCAACCTCGCGATCTCGGAGGCGGCGGAGCCGTACGGCCTGTACTACGCCCCCGATCCGTCGTCGCAGATCGCGTGCACCATCGGCGGCAACGTGGCCGAGAACTCGGGCGGCGTGCACTGCCTCAAGTACGGCCTCACGGTGCACAACGTGCTGCGCGTGCGCGGGTTCACGATCGCGGGCGAGCTGCTCGAGCTCGGCTCCGAGGCCCCCGACGCGCCGGGCTACGATCTCCTCGCCCTGGTCACCGGCTCGGAGGGCATGCTCGCAGTGATCACCGAGGTCACCGTGCGGCTCATTCCGGAGCCCCTGGCCGCGCGCGTGATCCTCGCGTCGTTCGCCGACGTCGAGCGGGCCGGCGACGCGGTCGCGGGGGTGATCGCGGCCGGGATCGTGCCGGCCGGCCTCGAGATGATGGACCAGCAGGCGACGCACGCGGTCGAGGAGTTCGTGCACGCGGGCTATGACCTCGACGCCAAGGCGATCCTCATCTGCGAGTCGGACGGCACGCCCGAGGAGGTCGAGGAGGAGATCGCGCGCATGGTGGAGGTGCTCGAGCGCGCCGGCGCCACCGCGATCCGGGTCTCGGGGAGCGACGCCGAGCGCGAGCTGTTCTGGGCCGGACGCAAGGCGGCGTTCCCGGCGGTGGGCCGGATCTCGCCCGACTACTACTGCATGGACGGCACGATCCCGCGCCGCAAGCTCGGCGAGATGCTGACCTTCATCGGCGTCATGGAGCAGAAGCACGGGCTGCGCTGCCCCAACGTCTTCCACGCGGGCGACGGCAACCTGCACCCGCTGGTCCTGTTCGACGCGAACAACCCGGACGAGCTCGACCGCGCCGAGCTGTTCGCCGCCGAGGTGCTCGAGAAGTGCGTCGCGCTCGGCGGCACCATCACCGGCGAGCACGGCGTCGGCATCGAGAAGATCAACTCGATGTGCGTGCAGTTCACCGCGCCCGAGCTCGAGCGCTTCCGCGGGGTGAAGCGCGCGTTCGATCCGGCCGGGCTCCTCAACCCCGGCAAGAACATCCCGACGCTCCACCGCTGCGCCGAGTACGGCAAGATGGTGGTGCGCGGCGGGCAGCTGCCGCATCCGGACCTGCCGCGGTTCTGACGGCAGCTTCAACGCAAAGACGCGAAGGCGCAGAGAAGATTCTGTCCGATCCTTTGCGTCCTTTGCGTCCTTTGCGTCCTTTGCGTCCTTTGCGCCTTTGCGTTGAGATTTCTCCGTGTCCGACGTGCTGACGGCATTGGCCGAGACGATCCGCGCCGCCGCGGCCGGCGGCCGGCGCCTGCGCCTGCGCGGCGGCGGCACCAAGGACTTCTACGGCCAGTCGCTCGAGGGCGAGGTGCTGGATCTCCGCCCGCACGCGGGCATCGTCGCCTACGACCCGACCGAGCTCGTCATCACCGCGCGGTGCGGGACCCCGCTCGCCGAGATCGAGGCCGCGCTCGCCGCCGACCGGCAGCTGCTCGCCTTCGAGCCGCCGCGCTTCGGCGCCGGCGCGACGATCGGCGGGGTGGTCGCGGCGGGGCTCTCCGGCCCGCGGCGCGCGGCGAGCGGGGCGCTGCGCGACTTCGTCCTCGGGGTGCGCATGCTGGACGGGCGCGGCGACGAGCTCGAGTTCGGCGGCCGGGTCATGAAGAACGTCGCCGGCTACGACGTCTCGCGTCTGATGGCCGGATCGCTCGGCACGCTCGGCATCCTGCTCGAGGTGTCGCTGAAGGTGCTGCCGGCGCCGGTCGCCGAGGCGACGCTCAAGCTGGAGCTCCCCGAGGGCCGCGCGATCGAGACGCTGAACGCGTGGGCCGGCAAGCCGCTGCCGATCAGCGCGACCGCGTACACCGACGGCGATCTCGGCGTGCGCCTGTCGGGCGCGGCGGCGGCCGTGCGGGAGGCGCGCGCGAAGCTGGGCGGCGAGCTCGTCGAGCCCGACCGGGCGGCGAGCTTCTGGGCCGGCATCCGCGAGCAGACCGATCCGTACTTCCAGGACGACGAGCCGCTGTGGCGCCTCGCGGTGCCGTCGGCGACCCCGCCGCTCGGGCTCGGCAGCCGGCTGCTGGTCGAGTGGGGCGGGGGCTTGCGCTGGCTGAAGACGCGCGCCGACGCGCGGACCATCCGCGAGCGGGTGTCGCGCGCGGGCGGACACGCGACGCTCTTCCGCGGCGGGGACAAGGCGGTCGGCGTCTTCCAGCCGCTCGCACCGGCGGCCGCGACGATCCACGGGCGGCTCAAGGCCGAGTTCGACCCGCACGGCGTGCTCAACCGCGGGCGGATGTACGCGGATCTCTGATGCAGACCGATCTCGCGGACTGGATCAAGGACACTCCGGAGGGCCAGGAAGCCGACGCCATCCTCCGGAAGTGCGTCCACTGCGGGTTCTGCACGGCGACCTGCCCGACCTACCAGCTCCTCGGCGACGAGCTCGACGGGCCGCGCGGCCGGATCTATCTGATGAAGCAGCTGCTCGAGGGCGCCGAGATCACCGCCAAGACGCAGCTCCACCTCGACCGCTGCCTCACCTGCCGCAACTGCGAGACGACCTGCCCGTCGGGCGTGCAGTACGGGCACCTGGTCGACATCGGCCGCAAGCTCGTTGACGACCGGATCGCGCGGCCGCTCGCCGAGCGGGCGATGCGGCGCGCGGTGGCGGCGCTGTTCCGACGCACCGGGGTGTTCCGCGCGTTGCTGCAGCTCGGGCGCCTCGCGCGCCCGCTGGTGCCCGCGAAGCTGCGCGGGAAGCTGCCGGCCGTGATCCCGGGTGCCGGGCGCTGGCCCGAGCCCCGGCACGCCCGGCGGATGGTCGCGCTCGCCGGCTGCGTGCAGCCGGCGCTCGCGCCGGACACCAACGCCGCTGCGGCGCGGCTGCTCGACCGCCTCGGGATTTCGCTCGTGGAGGCGCGGGACGCCGGCTGCTGCGGCGCGTTGCGCTTCCACTTGAACTACCAGGAGGAAGGGCGCGACGACATGCGGCGCGTGATCGACGCCTGGTGGCCCTTCGTCGAGCAGGGCGTCGAGGCGTTCGTCATGACGGCCACCGGGTGCGGCGCGGTGGTGCGCGAGTACGGCCACCATCTCAGGCGCGACCCCGAGTACACCGCGAAGGCGCGGCGCATCAGCGAGCTCACGCGGGACCTCTCCGAGGTGGTGGCCGCCGAGATCGGCCGGCTTGCCCCGCTCGTCGCGCGGAACGGGCGCCCCAAGGTGGCGTTCCACCCGCCGTGCTCGATGCAGCATTGGCAGCAGCTGCGGGGCGTCGCGGAGGGGATCCTCGCGAAGCTTGGGTACGAGCTCACGCCGGTTCCCGACGCCCACGCGTGCTGCGGGTCGGCGGGCACGTACTCGATCACGCAGCCCGACCTCGCGGAGCCGCTGAAGCGGCAGAAGCTCATCGCGCTCCAGTCGGGGATGCCCGACGCGATCCTCACCGCGAACGTGGGGTGCCAGGCGCACCTCGCGACAGAGGCGAGCGTGCCCGTGCGGCACTGGATCGTCGACCTCGAGGCACGGCTGCGGGCGGTGTAAGCGCGGCGACCGGCGCGCATTGCGGCGTGCGCGGTTCCCGCTTAACCTTCGCCGCCTTCGCCATGTCCGCCCCCCCGACCTCCGCCCCCTCCGGCGCGGCGCCCGGTGTCCTCCGGGCCGTCTGGCGCTGGTTCGACCGGAACTTCCTCGAGCTCGGCCGCGAGATGCGGCTGTCGTTCCTGCCGCCGCTCATGGTCTACATGGCGGCGGGGATCTCCGGGCTCACCGGGATCGTCGGCACGTTCTTCGTCAAGGACTACCTCGGGCTGTCGGCCGAGTTCCTGGCCGCGCTCGGGTTCTGGGCCGGGATCCCGTGGGCGCTGAAGATGCCGCTCGGGCACCTGGTCGATCTCGTCTGGAAGCGGAAGAGCGGGCTCGTCTATCTCGGCGCCGCGCTGCTCGCCGCGAGCGTCCTCATCATGATCGGGCTGCTCGCCGACCGCGCGGCGATGGCGCGCGCCATGGACGTCGAAGCGTGGTTCGTGCTCGCCGCGCTGCTCGCGCCGATCGGCTACGTGCTGCAGGACGTCGTCGCCGACGCGATGACCGTCGAGGCGGTGCCGCGGGTCGACGAGGCCGGCCAGCCGATCGGCGAGGACACGCGCCGGCTGATGCACATCACGATGCAGACCCTCGGCCGCGTCGCGATCATCGGCGGGAGCGTTCTGGTCGCGGGGGCGAACGTCTGGCTGTTCGCGGGCGCCGCGGCGATGCCGGAGGCGCAGAAGGTCGCGACCTACATCCTCGTCTACCAGCTCGCGCTGATCATCCCGGTCGTGTCGGTGCTCGGCGTGATGCTGGCGGGGATCATCCGGCGCCGCGATGCCCGCCGGCTCGCCGGCCGCGGCTTCACGCCCGAGCGGATCGAGGCGATGCTGAACCCGCACCCGGACCGCCCGCCGGTGAACTGGTGGATTCTCGGCGGCGGGCTCGCGTTCGCGGTGGTCAGCCTGAGCGTCGGGCTCGGCAGGGTCCCGGCCGCGCAGGAGATCGTCTTCGGCGTCTCGATGGCGATCGTGCTGTTCCTCGTCTGGAAGCTCGTGCGCGAGCTCGAGCCGGAGGCGCGCAACACCCTGGTCGGCACCGCGCTCGTCGTCTTCGTCTTCCGCGCGCTGCCGGGCCCCGGCGCGGGCTCGACGTGGTGGATGATCGACGTCCTCGAGTTCGACCAGCAGTTCCTCGCGACCCTGTCGCTGATCGCGAGCGCGCTGACGCTCGCCGGGTTGTTCATCTTCCGCCGGTTCATGGCCGAGAAATCGATCGCCTACATCATCGGCTTCCTCACCGTCGTCGGCACGCTCCTCACCCTGCCGGTCATCGGCCTGTACTACGGCCTGCACGAGTGGACGGCGGCGCTGACCGGCGGGGTGGTCGACGCGCGGTTCATCATGCTCGTGGACACCGCGATCGAGTCGCCGCTCGGCCAGATCGCCATGGTGCCGATGCTCGCCTGGATCGCGCGCTCGGCGCCCGACCGGCTCAAGGCGACGTTCTTCGCGGTGATGGCCTCGTTCACCAACCTCGCGCTGTCGGCCGCGCAGCTCGGCACGAAGTACCTCAACCAGTTCTACGTGGTCGCGCGCGAGGTCAAGGACCAGGCGAGCGGCGCGATCAAGGTCGCGGCCGATTACAGCCAGCTCGGCGACCTGCTCATCGTGGTGACCGTGCTCAGCTTCGCGGTGCCGATGCTGGCGATCCTGTTCGTGAAGACGACCCGGTTCCGGAGCGCCTGAGGACCGACCGCCGGCGCACGGCGATAGAATCCGCTGTCTCCGTGCCCTCCGTCCGCTCCGGGTCCTCCGTGACCGCGCTTCGCTCGGCGCCGCTCAGGCGGCTGGTCGGCTTTCTCGCGCCCTACAAGCTCCGCATCGCCGGTGCGCTCGCCGCGCTCATCGTCGCGGCGGGCAGCGTGCTCGCGCTGGGCCAGGGGCTCAAGTACGTGATCGACGCCGGCTTCTCGAGCGGCGACCCCGGGCTGCTCGACCAGGCGCTCGCGGGCATCATCGGCGTGGCGGTGGTGATGGCGGCGGCGACCTGGTGCCGCTTCTACCTGATGATGACGACCGGCGAGCGCGTCGTCACCGACATCCGCCGCGCGGTCTACGGGCATCTGCTGTCGCTCGAGCCGGCGTTCTTCGAAGCCACGCGCACCGGTGAAGTGATCTCCCGTCTCACGACCGACACGACCCAGCTCCAGATCGTGATCGGCTATGGGTTCTCCATGTTCCTGCGCAACGCCCTCATGGGGGTCGGCGCGCTCGCGATGCTGGTGCTCACGAGCGGCAAGCTCGCCGCGCTCGTCGTGCTGGGCGTGCCGGCGACGCTGGTGCCGATCCTGCTGCTCGGGCGCAAGGTCCGGCGGCTGTCGCGCGACTCGCAGGACCGCGTCGCCGACGTGTCGGCGTACGTCGACGAGTCGATCCACGAAGTGCGCACCGGCCAGGCCTACGGGCACGAGGACGCCGACCGCCGCCACTTCGGCGACCGGGCGGAGGCCGCCTATGCGGTGGGCGTCGCCCGGATCGGCAACAAGGCGTTCCTCATCTCGTCGGTGATGCTGATCGCGTTCTGCGCCGTCGGGCTGATCCTGTGGATCGGCGGGCACGACGTGCTCGCCGGGCGCCTCTCGGCGGGCGAGCTGTCGGCGTTCGTCTTCTACGCCGTGGTCGTCGCGAGCTCCGCCGGGACGGTCTCGGAGGCGTGGGGCGAGCTGCAGCGCGCGGTCGGCTCCACCGAGCGGCTCATGGCGCTCCTCGACGCGCGCCCGGCCATCGTCGCGCCGGCCGCGCCGCGCCCGCTGCCGTCGCCGGCGCGCGGCGAAGCGAAGCTCGAGCGCGTGACCTTCCATTATCCGGCGCGGCCGGAGACGGCGGCGTTGACCGAGTTCACGCTCGCCGTGGCCCCGGGCGAGCGCGTCGCGCTCGTCGGGCCGTCGGGGGCGGGGAAGTCGACGGTGTTCCAGCTGCTGCTGCGCTTCTACGACCCGGCGTCGGGACGGGTGCTCGTCGACGGCGTGGACGCGCGCGAATGCGATCCGCGCGAGCTCCGCCGGCGATTCGCGCTCGTGCCGCAGGAGCCGGTGCTGTTCGGCGCGAGCGTCGCGGAGAACGTCCGGTACGGCCGGCCCGATGCGACCGACGCCGAGGTGCGCGCCGCGTGCGAGGCGGCGTACGCGCTCGAGTTCGTCGAGCGCCTGCCGCAGGGCTTCGACACGTTCCTCGGCGAGCGCGGCGTGCGGCTCTCGGGCGGGCAGCGGCAGCGGCTCTCGATCGCGCGGGCGCTGCTCGCCGCGCGGCCGGTGCTGCTCCTCGACGAGGCCACCAGCTCGCTCGACGCGGAGAGCGAGCGCTACGTCCAGCTCGCGCTCGAGCGGCTGATGCGCGGGCGCACCACGCTCATCATCGCGCATCGCCTCGCCACGGTGCAGAGCGCCGACCGCATCGTCGTGATGGACCACGGCCGCACCGTGGCCGAAGGCCGTCACGGCGAGCTGGTGCGGCAGGGCGGGCTGTACGCGCGCCTCGCGGAGCTGCAATTCCTCGGCGCCGAGGTACCGTTGCACGCCGCTGCATGACGGGCTTGCGGGTGGCGGTCGCCGCGTGGGCGCTCGCGGGCGCCGCCTGGGCTCAGGAGCCGGTCCTCCACGTTGGCTCCAAGCGCTTCACCGAGTCGTACATCCTCGGCGAGATCCTGCGCGAGACAGCCGTGCGCGCCGGCGCAAAGGCGGAGCACAAGGCGGGGCTCGGCAACACCGGGATCCTCGTCGCCGCGCTGAAGGCGGGATCGATCGACGTCTATCCCGAGTACACCGGAACGATCGCGCGCGAGATCCTCAAGGTCGAGGGCAATCCTTCGATCGCCGAGCTCGACCGCCGGCTCGCACCGGCCGGATTCGGGGTGGGCGTGCCGCTCGGCTTCAACAATACCTACGCGTTGGCGATGCGCGAGGATCAGGCGGCGAAGCTCGGGATTCGCACCCTCTCCGAGCTGGCGCGGCATCCGGCGCTCAAGCTCGGCCTGTCGCAGGAGTTCATCGGGCGCGCCGACGGCTGGCCGGGCCTCAAGCGCGCATACGGTCTTCCGCATCCGACACCGTCGGGGCTCGATCACGGACTCGCGTACGAGGCGATCGCGGCCGGCCGCATCGACGTGATGGACATCTACTCGACCGACGCGAAGATCGAGCGGTTCGGGCTGCGGGTGCTCGAGGACGACCGCGGGTTCTTCCCGAAGTACGACGCAGTGCTGCTCTATCGCCGCGACCTGCCGGCCCGGTTGCCGGCGGCGTGGCAGGCGCTCGCGGGGCTCGAGGGAAAGATCGACGCGCGGCGGATGATCCAGATGAATGCCGCCGCCGAGCTCGAGGGCCGGACGTTCGCGCAGGCGGCGGGGCTCTTCTTCGGGGAATCGAGCACGACGGCGCGGCGCGGCTACTGGAGCACGCTCGTCGGCCCCGACCTCGGCAAGCTCACGCGCGAGCACCTGCTTCTGGTCGCGGTGTCGCTCGCCGCGGCGGTGCTGATCGGCGTCCCGCTCGGCGTCCTCGCGTTCAAGGTCCGAGGCGCAGGGCAGCCGATCCTCGCCGCGGTCGGCGTGATCCAGACCATACCGTCGCTCGCGCTGTTGGCGTTCCTGATCGCGGCGCTCAATCGCATCGGGACGGTGCCGGCGCTCGTCGCGCTGTTCCTATACGCGCTGCTGCCGATCGTGCGCAACACGCACGCGGGCCTCGACGGCATCCGGCCGGGCATGCGCCAGGCGGCGCTTGCGCTCGGGCTCTCGGCCCGCGATCGGATGCTCTCGATCGAGCTGCCGCTCGCGGCGCCGACCATCCTCGCCGGCGTGAAGACCTCGGCGGTCATCAACGTCGGCACCGCGACCATCGCGGCGTTCATCGGCGCCGGGGGCTACGGCGAGAGGATCGTGCAGGGGCTCGCGCTCAACGACAACGCGCTGCTCGTCGCGGGCGCGGTGCCGGCGGCGCTACTCGCGCTGCTGGTGCAGGGTGCGTTCGAGCTCGCCGAGCGATCGCTCGCCTGGACGCGGCATAGCCGCGGCTGAATTGAGCTAGTCGGGCGGGATGGTACCGTCCTGATCCGCGTTTAAGGTCGCAAACTGCGACCTTAAAGCGTCCCGCACCTACGGCGGCGAGGTCTTCATACGAACCCGATCTTGCGCTTTGGTCCGCCCGACGGTGGGCTCATGAGGTTACGGATCGCCTGGAGGATCTCGACGATGGCCTGATCTTGATCGGCAAGGCGCTTCTCGATACGGGCCTCGAGCGCCGCGAACTGCTTGGCGAGTTCCTTGCTTGCGGCCAGCGCCTCGCGCAGGCGCACGAATGCGCGCATGATCTCGACGTTGACGGCGATCGCGCGCGGAGAGCGAAGGACCGAGGAGAGCATGGCCACGCCCTGCTCGGTGAACACATGGGGTGCGTAGCGGCGGCCGCCGCGGCCTGCCTTTGAGGTCACAATCTGTGACCTCAAAGCCTCCCACTCCTCAGGCGCGATTTCGAACATGAAGTCCTCGGGAAAGCGCTCGGCGTTCCGCCGGACCGCCTGCAGCAGAACCTTCGTCGGGACGCCGTAGAGGCCGGCAAGGTCGGCGTCAACCATCACCTTATGTCCGCGAACGACGAGGATCGCGGTAGCGATCCGCTCGGCGGGCACCAGTGCCTTCGCCTTGGTCGATCGATGCGCCTCTTTGATCATGCTGCGCAGCCTGATCCGGCAAGGCCGGCTGATCGGTCCCGTTTAGACAGAGGTTTCTATTTTGCGCGCCTCGATGGCTCACTGGCTGAGCCTCACGAGCAGTCAGGGAGGCCGACGGCGCTCGGCGGCGCCGCGTGATTAACGCCGGCGCCGGGCCTTCTTGAGCCCCGCCATCTCCCCGAGCACCGCGCACACCGCCCCGGTGTCCTGCTTCGCGTAGCCGGAGGCCATCGCCGCGGTGTAGAGCGGCGCGGACGTCGCGAAGAGCGGCGTGGGGCAGCCGAGCCTGGTCGCGAACTCGCCGATGATGTGCATGTCCTTCTGCCAGACCTCGATCTTCATCGTCGCATCGCGGTAGTCCTCCGCGACCATCATCGGGCCGCGGACCTGGAACATCCGCGAGCTGCCGGCGCCGTTGCCGATCACCTCGAGCACGCGCGCGGGGTCGAGCCCGGCCTTCCGCGCGAGGGTGAAGGCTTCCGCCGCAGCGACGTTGTGAATCGCCACGAGCAGGTTGGCGACGTACTTCATCTTCGAGCCGGCGCCGAAGCCGCCGACGTAGTAGTGCCCGCGCGCGAAGCCCCGGAAGACTTCCTTGCAGGCGGCGTACGCGCCGCGCGGGCCGCTCGCGTAGACGAGGAGATCCTTCGTCCGCGCCTGCGCGCCGGTGCCGCTCAGCGGGCAGTCGAGAAGGATGATCCCGGCCCGTGCGAGGACTTCGCGCGCGGCCTGCTTCGCCTCGATCGGCAGCGTGCTCGTCTCGACGACGATCAGGCCCTTGCGGCGGGTTGTCGCGATCTCGGCAGCCACCGATTCCAGCGCCGCGGCCGACGGCAGCGAGGTGATCACGATCGGCGCGCGGCGGGCGACGTCGGCGTTCGACCGCGCAACCACGCCGCCGGCCCGGGCATGGCCCCGTCGCGCCGCCGCGGCGACGTCGTGGCCGACGACCCTGAAGCCGCTCTTCACGAGGTTCGCGGCCATCGCCGAACCCATGATGCCAAGCCCGATCACGCCGACGGTGGGGTCCATCTTGAGCACTCCTTGTGTGGTCGGGGCCGAATATTGACACCCGCGCTCCGAGCC
>Ga0299906_10001585_pt1 | contig 19449 bp, 16 predicted proteins | sample RVTome_14_FD_200259 | JGI IMG/M metagenome (GOLD analysis project Ga0299906, IMG submission 200259) | Soil microbial communities from uranium-contaminated site in the Upper Colorado River Basin, Wyoming, United States - RVT145D125 (version 2) ...
AACCAGGCCGACAGCGCGGAGGCGGCGGCGCTGCGACAGCAGGCGAACGACATGATGCGCATCGCGCGCGAGAAGGGGTATGCGGCCGGCTTCGACGACTTCGAGCGGGCCATCCAGCTTCAGCGCCAGGCCGACCTGATCGAGCACGACGTGGCGCAGCGCGAGATCGAGCTCGACCTGAATCTCAAGGCCGAGCACGACTATCTCGCCCTGAGCGCCCAGGGCGCGAGCAGCGCGATCCAGAGCGTCGAGTCGGCCGAGTCGGCGCTGGTCACGTTCGCCCAGGCCGGGGCCGACGACAACGCGCAGTCGAAGCAGACGCTCGAGAGTCTTCGCGCCGAGCTCGATCAGTACCTGGCATCGCTCGGCCAGCGCACAAGCGGCGAGCTCGCCCCGGCCTACGACGCCGCCCGCCGCAGCTTCGAGCGCGCGGCCCAGGAGGCGCAGTCCGCGGCGGGCAAGCTTCAGCGCGATGAGGCCGGGGCGGCGCTGACTCTGGCGGCCCGCATCAACGAGAGTCTGGGGAAGCTGCACTGGGCCAGGGCGCGCGGCCTCGCCTCGCAGCGCCGCGCGTACGAGAAGGCCGCCGAGGCCGCCGACGCGCTGGGTCTGGGCGACTCGATCTATGACGACATCGATCGGTTGAACGCGGATCACGAGCAGGCCCTCAACGACGCCAAGGCCGCCTACGAGCAGGCGCAGGAGGTGCTCGGCCGCGTCACTGCAACCGGGGGCGGGGGCGGGGGCGGCGGCGGGCAGAGCCAGCTCAATGCGTACAAGGCCAGCTTGCAGCTTGCCCTGGATTCGCTTACGGGCAAGGACATCAGCGCGGACCTGAAGCCGGCGCGGCCGGCGCCGGCGACCTCGTCGGCGACCCCGGCGGCCGCGGTGAGCGCGGCCGGTGGATTCGATTCCCCGGAGGCGCTGCTGGCGGAGCTGCGCCGCATCAAGCAGTCCGGAAACATCATCGACATGTTCGCGATGGCCCACACGGAAAGCGCTGCCGCTCGCGCGGAGCTTCAGAACCTGCGCGGTCTGTTCGACGGACTCGACCGGTTCGGCAAGGCCGTGGCGAGCAGGTTCACCGACAGCGCTGAGGCCCAGCAGGCGGGCCAGATGATGCAGGGAATGAACATGATGATGTCGATGATGATGCCTGATGTCAGCTCGCTCACGGAGCAATCGCGTGCGCCCGATCGCGTGACCTACACCTTTCAGACCATCATGGGAACGCCGGACACGCTTGAGCTCATCCTGGTCAATGGCCGGTGGTTCCTTGACGGCGAGGACCTGGCGGACGTTTCTTCCGGCGGCCCGGGTCAGGACATGGCGCGGAGCGTGCGGGCGATCAACGACATCACCGCCCGAATCGAACGCGGCGAGTTCTCCACCTACCAGCAGCTTCAGGCCGCCATGGAGCAGGCGATGTCTGGCGGGCAATGACCGCCGCGCCCCGAGTGCCGCCCCGAGCGGGTGAGGACCGTGTTGGCAATGGCGATGCTCGTGCCCGATCGCGCCGGTCGCGCGGCCGCGATCTGTTGATCGGAGGGGGTCTCGCGGTCAGCTCAATCGTCGGCCTGGCGCTTGGCATGCTGATTCTGGGGACGTTCGCGGGCTATATCGCCGATCCCCGCAACGCCGACACCTTGAAACCGGATGCCCTTCCATCGCTGGTGAAGGCGCTGCTGTCCCATCGGCTGCTGCTGTTGATTCCCGGCCTGCCAGCGCTGCTCGCCGGCCTGATGCTCCTGAAGGGGGCCCGGGGGCGCCGTGCGTGGTTCGCCCTGGGCCTGCTCGGCGTGGCGGCGGTTTTCGCGGCGTTGCTGCTGTGCCTGGTCGCAGTTCTCGCCCCGCTGTACCAGTATCAGGAACTCTGATGGGCGTCTTCGTCAGCAGCGGCCCGCGCCAGCGCATTGCCCGCCGCGATGATCGCGTTGCGCTTCATCATGGGCAGCTTCGCCCGCTTCAGGGCCGATCTTGAGAACGCCGCCCGCCGGTCGTCCTCCGTCCAGTTCATGACCCCCAGCAGGTCGAAGCTGTCGCGGCGCGCCTCGTATGCCTCGTGCACCGGCGCCTCGCGCGTGCGATTCGTCGGCTGGTTGTGCGGGCAGACCTCCTGACAGATGTCGCAGCCGAAGATCCAGTCGCCCATCGGCTCGTGCATCGTTTCATCGATCGGCCCCCGGTGCTCGATGGTCAGGTAGCTGATGCACTTCGTCGCATCCACCGACCAAGGGGTGATGGCATCCGTCGGGCAGGCGTCGATGCAGCGCGTGCACGTGCCGCACGGGTCGATCGATTCCCGCGATTCATCCGGCGGCAGCTCGACGGTCGTGATCACCTCGCCCAGGAGCAGGTAGCTGCCCACGCCCGGCTCGATGAGCAGCGTGTGCTTGCCGATCGCCCCCAGCCCGGCCCGCGCGGCATGCTCGCGCTCCAACACCGGCGCGGTGTCCACGCACGCGCGGAACATCTCGCCCGGGAACCGCTCCGCCAAGTCATCGCACAGGCGGTGCAGACGCTTCTTCATGACGATGTGGTAGTCGTCGCCGCGGGCGTAGCGGGCGATCCGGCCGTGGCCGGCCTTCAGAGCCGCATCGGCGCGCCCGTCGCTGTAGCGGTCGGCCACGCAGATGATCGACTTCGCTCCGGGCAGCATCTTGCCGGGATCGATCCGCTGGGCGGCATGGCGCTCCAGATAGGTCATCTCGCCGTGCTTGCCCGCCTCCAGCCACTCCAGAAGTTCGCGTGGCCGCGAGGTCGGGGCGGCGGCGCAGATGCCGCACAACGCGAAGCCGAGCTCCCGGCAACGGTCATGGATGAATCGGGATGGATCGGGAGACGGCGGCGGGGCCATGCGAACGGAATGGTAGCCCGCAGCGCTCGTCCACTCGGCATGCTGCCGCGCGAGGGAGGCAGCCGGCGAAGTGAACAAGCCCTGCGAGCCAGCGACGCGGCCGATCCGCACACGGATTGTGAACAGCGCAACAGCCCCGCTCGCTGGCGCTCGGGGCTCGTTCACATGGCGATCCGCTCTACTCCACCCGCGTCAGCTTCGCATACCCCAGGATCAGCGTCTTGGTTCCCACCGAGCTGAACTTGATCCGCGCGCTCGAGCCCGCCGGACGGGGCGTGACCGCCTCCACGAGGCCGATGCCGAACTTCGGATGCCGCACGCGGCAGCCGACTGGAAATGAGTCGTCCTTTCCGGCGGCCGCCCGGCCGGTGCGCGGCGACCACGACCCATATCCCCTCGCCTCGCGCTCATCGCCGAACGGATCGTCATCGCCGCCGTACGCATAGGTCTCGTCCACGGCCGCCTGATCGCTCAGGACAATGCTCTCGCGCGGCAGCTCGTCGAGGAACTGGCTGGGAATCGTCCGCTCGCGCAGGCCGCGGTGCGTGCGCACCGCCGCGCGTGTCATCATGAGGTGTCTCTTCGCGCGGGTGATTCCCACGAAGCAGAGGCGACGCTCCTCCTCCAGTTCACCCCCGTCCCCCTGCGTCGCCCGTGCGTGCGGCAGCAGGTTCTGCTCCAGGCCGGCCATGGCCACGGCGTCGAACTCCAGCCCCTTGGCGGCGTGCAGGGTCATGAGCGTGACCGCCCCGTTGGCCGGATCGACCATGTCCGCATCGCTGACGAGCGCGACCTTCTCCAGAAACGCGCTCAGCACATCCAGCACCGTCGGCTCGGGCAGGTCGAGCGGCCGGCCCTGGTCATCGGTGACATCGGATTCCGGCATGGTGAAGTCGGCCGCGGCGCTGACGAGCTCTTCCAGGTTCTCCAGCCGCTCCTGGTCCTCCTCGAGACGCGATTTCCGGTAGAGCGCTTCAAGGCCCGACTCGCGCACGACCCGTCCGACCAGTTCGGCGAGGCCCGAGGACGCCTCGAGCAGGATGCCGCCGGACTCGTTCATCGCGCGCCAGCCGTCCACCATGGCGTTGAACTTGCCGATCGCGCCGGCCGCGCGCGCACTGAGCCCCTCGACGGCGGCCGGGTTTCGCAGCAGGTCCACGAGGCGCGCGCGGCCGAGCACCGCCTGCTTCTCGATGCCGTCGAGCGTGGTCTTGCCGATGCCGCGCGCCGGGGTGTTGATGATGCGCTTCAGCGACACTTCATCGCTGGGGTTGGCCACGTAGCGCAGGTAGGCCAGGGCGTCCTTGATCTCCTTGCGGTCGTAGAACGCCGTGCCCCGCGCGATGATGTAGGGCACGCCGGAGTCGCGGAAGTGCTCCTCCAGCACGCGGCTGAGGGCGTTGACCCGGTAGAGCACGGCCATGTCCTTCCAGGCGATGGACGCCTCATCGTGCAGGGCCCGGAAGCGGTCCACGATCAGCGATGCCTCGTGGTGCTCATCCTGGCAGATCACCACCTGCGGCTTCTCGCCGTCGGCCAGCTCGGTGTGCAGCTTCTTGTGCTTGCGGCGGGCGTTGTGCTGAATGAGCTCGGCGGCGGCCCGGACAATGTGCGCTGTCGAGCGGAAGTTCCGGCCCAAGGGGATGATCGTCGCGCTGGGGTAGTGCGTCTCGAACTCCAGGATGTTGCGGATGTCCGCCCCGCGCCAGCCGTAAATCGACTGATCAGGGTCGCCCACCACGCAGATGTTGGTGTGCGCGGCGGCGAGACTGTGGGCGATGACGAACTGGGCGTGGTTGGTGTCCTGGTACTCGTCGATGAGAATGTACTGGAAGCGCCGCTGGAGCTCCTCGCGCACCTCGGCCCTCTCCCGCAGGAGACGGGCGGCGCGCAGCAGCAGGTCGTCGAAGTCGAGCGCATCGTTGCTCTTCAGGATCCGCTCGTAGATGGCGAAGGCGCGGGCGATCGAGCGCGTGTAGAAGTCGCTGGCCTGCGACGCGTACGCCGCGGCGTCGAGCAACTGGTTCTTGGCGTTGCTGATGGCGCCGGCGACCGAGGCGGGCGTCCAGTTGCCCGAGCTCAGGCCCGCTTCGCCCAGCGCCTGCTTGACCGCATCGCGCTGATCGGCGGCGTCGTAGATGGTGAACCGCTCGCTGATTCCCGCGAAGCTCGCGTAGTGCCGCAGGATGCGCACACAGAAGGAGTGGAACGTCGCCACGGTCAGGCCGCGCCGACCCGGCACGTTCCCGGGCACCAGGCGGTCGATCCGCTCGCGCATCTCGCCCGCGGCCTTGTTGGTGAAGGTGAGGGCGAGGATCTGCCACGCGGGCACGCCGTGCGCGATGATGGTGGCGATGCGCCGCGTGACCACGGTGGTCTTGCCCGAGCCGGGCCCGGCCAGCACCAGCAGCGGCCCGTCGAGGTGCTCCACAGCGCGTTTCTGGGCGTCGGTCAACCCCTCGAGCAATTCTGTTCGGGATTCGTTGGGTATAATCGTGTTCACGGTCCGCCAAGTCTACGCCCGAAGCGGCGGCCGTGGGCGGCGAATCGCGCGAGCCGTCAGGCCATCCGGCGTATGGGCGATGGCCAGGCACAAGATATGGTTCAATTGACATATCCAAACAGCTTGTTGACACGATCTGTTGCGGTTTGCCGTGGGCGGACAGAATCTCTAACCTGCTGGCATGTGGTCGTTTAGAACGATGTGTCGAAAACTCCATATTCTGGGCTCTAATTTCTTGAACCCACTAGATATGGTGGTACGATATCCCTTGGTGGTCGCTTTTTCGGGTGGCCGCGTCGGCGGACGATCAGGTGGCTCGGTGGGACGGGCCCGCTGCCGCTGGCAGGCGGGCCGCACGAGCGCCTGTCGGGTTTTCAGCCACCTCACGGCGAGGTGTGGGAGGCCGCATGTCGGTCCTGTGTGACACGCAGATTCGCGAGCTGGTGGGCATCGAGCCCTTCGAGGACAACGTCAAGCGGCCCGGCCGGGTGAGCTACGGCGTCTCCAGCTACGGATACGACGTGCGGGTGGGGACGCTGTTCAAGATCTTCACCGATGTCAGCCGCGATGGCGGGCAGTCCATCGTGGACCCCAAGAAGTTCACGGAGCAGAACTTCATCACCGTGGACACGAGGCAGACGGGGCGCGACCACATCATCATCCCGCCCAACAGCTTCGCCCTGGCCGAGACGGTCGAGACGTTCGACATCCCGCGCGATGTGCTGGCGATCTGCCTGGGCAAATCCACCTACGCCCGCTGCGGCATCATCGTCAACGTCACCCCGCTCGAGCCGGAGTGGCGCGGCAAGGTGACGATCGAGATCTCCAACACCACCCCCCTGCCCGCGAAGATCTACGCCAACGAAGGCATCGCCCAGATGGTCTTCATCAAGGCCGACCGCGTGTGCGCGGTGAGCTATGCGGACAAGGGCGGGAAGTACCAGGACCAGGCGGGGCTGGTGCTGCCGAAGGTTGACTAGGACTACTGTTCCTTTGCCGCGGCTCTGCGGCAAAGGAGTCTGATGCGATGAAGACAGTGCACGCCATCCTGAGCAAAGACGGGCAGATCCGGCTCGCGGAGCCGGTGGAATTCGAAGGCGACCAACACGTGCTGGTGACGTTCATCGACAACAAGGATGAAGAAGAGTTCATCGGCGGTTATCCGGTGTCCCTCCTGTTAGCGCGGCCGTCGCTGGCGGACTGGGATCGCGCCGAGGAGGACGAAGCGTGGAAGAACTTCCAGGACAAGGCGAGGTGATCTTTCTTCGCTTCCCATATTCCGATCTCAAGGGCTACAAGAACCGCCCCGCCCTGGTGCTGACTCCTTTGGAACGCGACGACATGCTCGTATGCGGAATCACCAGCCAGCCGTACACGGACCCGCGTGCAATCGTGATCCGCGAGGGCGATTTCGCCGAAGGACGCCTGCCGCTGGCGAGCTATGTCAGGCCGATGAAGATGTTCACTGCGCACCGCTCGATCGTGACGAGGCGAAACGGGCGCCTGAAGGCGGAGGTCGTGAACCGCGTGTTGGATCGCATCGTCGATGTTCTGCGTGGAGCAGAGTCATGAGTTCCAGGCAGACCAGTGCCGACCCAGCGCCGACAAGGGAGGCAGGTACCAGGAACAGGTCGGGCCTGTGCTGCCGAAGGTGGACGGAGAGTTCGTAGGGTCCGCTGTGCGGACCTTGAGGGACAGTTCGCAGGGTCCGCTGTACGGAACTTGAGGGACAGATGGCGCAACGACGCTCAACTCGCCTGCGAATCCGGACTGTGCGAAGGCTCGATCGAGCGCAGACGAACGCAACCGACAACTCCCAACAGGATCTCAACGACGCACAGCGAGACCGTGGACAACCGGACTCATCCATGACGACCGCCGCAGACGTGAAGTTGAGCCACTAGAACGCCGCACCGGTCGTGACACGCATACTCGCGGCACCGGATCAGGAGGACTTGCCCATGCAAGACACACAGGGATCGCAGGGAACGCCGCCCGCCCAGGGCGCCATGACCAGGGGCGATGCCGGCCTCGGCGCCATGCTCGACTTCGGCTTCAACACCTTCATCACCCTCAGTGTGATCAAGATCCTCTACATCCTCGGCATGGCCCTCATCGCCCTGTGCTGGCTCATCGGCGTCGTCATGGGCTTCACCCAGGGCGCCTTGGCCGGCGTCGGCGGACTCATCGTCATCAGCATCTTCGCCGTCATCGAACTCATCTTCCTCCGCGTCTGGCTCGAGCTGATCTGCGTCATCTTCCGGATCGGCGAGAACACCAGCAAGCTGGTCCAGGCCGGAGGAGGGGCGTGAGCCGGCCGGAGTCCGCACGAATCCACAGCCGGCCCGAGTGAGGCGGGCCGGGCACGACAACGACATGTGATCGGCCGGAAGCGTCCGGCCGGACGACAAGGCAACGAAGACTGGGGTGTTGAATGAAGGTCACGCGACGATTTACAAGGGCAGGCACGAACGTTTACGACACCGTCGAGTGGACGATGCGCTCCTCGCGCATCAGCAACGCCGACGGGTCGGTCGTCTTCGAGATGACCGATGCCGAGGTGCCCGCCCAGTGGAGCCAGCTCGCCACCGACATCATGGTGAGCAAGTACTTCCGCAAGGCCGGCGTGCCACTCGATGGCGGGCCGAACGGCATCCCCTCCAATCCCCCCTCGCCCTCCCCCGGGGCGGACGAAAAGAGCCCCACCGGCCCCGAAAAATCCGTCCGCCAGATCGTCCACCGCCTCGCCGGCTGCTGGCGCCACTGGGGCGAGCAGCACGGCTACTTCGACACGCCCGAGGATGCCCATGCGTTCTACGACGAGCTGGCCTGGATGCTTCTGCACCAGGTTGCCGCGCCCAACAGCCCCCAGTGGTTCAACACGGGTTTGAACTGGGCGTACGGCATCAGCGGGCCGCCCCAGGGCCACTGGATCGCCGACACCCGGACCGGCGAGCCGCGGTTGGCGGATGATGCGTATTCGCACCCCCAGCCGCACGCCTGCTTCATCCAGTCCATCAAGGATGACCTGGTGGGCCCGGGGGGCATCATGGACCTGTGGACTCGCGAGGCCCGCCTGTTCAAGTACGGCTCGGGCACGGGAACGAACTTCTCCACCCTGCGCGGCGAGAACGAGCCCCTTTCCGGCGGGGGCAAGTCATCGGGCCTGATGAGCTTCCTCCGCATCGGCGACCGGGCAGCGGGGGCGATCAAGTCCGGCGGCACCACGCGGCGCGCGGCAAAGATGGTCTGCCTCGACGCCGACCACCCCGACATCGAGGACTTCGTCAATTGGAAGGTCCGCGAGGAGATCAAGGTCGCGGCGATGGTCGAGGGGATGAAGCACCTCTCGAAGGACCAGCGGGAGATCGCCGATTCCCTGGGGCTCAAGCTCACCTACGACTTCAACGGCGAGGCGTACTACACCGTCTCCGGACAGAACTCCAACAACTCCGTGCGCCTCACCGATGCGTTCTTCCGGGCGGTGGAGGCGGATGGGCAGTGGGCGCTTTATCGCCGCACGGACGGCACGGTGCACAAGACGCTCCGGGCCCGCGACCTGTGGAAGCAGATCTGCCGCGCTGCCTGGCGCTGCGCCGATCCGGGCGTGCAGTTCGACTCGACGATCAACGCCTGGCACACCTGCCCGGAGTCGGGACGGATCAACGCGAGCAATCCGTGCTCCGAGTACATGTTCCTCGACGACACCGCCTGCAATCTCGCGTCGATCAACCTGCTGACGCTCTACGACGCCGAGAAGCGCACGTTCGATGTGCGGGCGTACGAGCACGCCATCGACCTGTGGACGATCGTCCTGGAGATCTCCGTCCTCATGGCGTCGTTCCCCTCCGAGGAGATCGCCCGCCAGAGCTACCACTTCCGCACGCTGGGCCTGGGCTACGCCAACCTGGGGGCGATGCTCATGCAGGCGGGCATCCCCTACGACTCGGAGGAGGGGCGGGCCGTGTGCGGCGCCCTCACGGCCGTCCTCACCGGCCGTTCGTATGCGATGAGCTCGGTCATGGCCCGCGAGCTGGGGCCCTTCGCCGGCTTCTCAAAGAACCGCGCGGCAATGCTCCGCGTCATCCGCAATCACCGCCGCGCAGCGCACGGCGTTCGTTCGGGTGAGCGTCCGGGCGAGCGTCCGGGGGGCCACGACACCGGCGAGTACGAAGCGCTGGAAATTGCGCCCGTGCCGATCGATCACCGGCCGCTCACGCAGCCATCGGCCCGCATCACCAACGCCGTGGAACTGTCCGCCCGGGCCACCGCCTGCTGGGATGACGCCCTGGCACTGGGCGAGCGGCACGGCTATCGCAACGCCCAGACCACTGTGATCGCGCCGACCGGCACCATCGGCCTGCTCATGGATTGCGACACGACGGGCGTGGAGCCGGATTTCGCCCTCACCAAGTTCAAGAAGCTCGCCGGCGGCGGGTACTTCAAGATCGCCAACCAGTCGCTGCGCCCGGCGCTCACGGCTCTGGGCTACTCTGCCGCGCAGGTGGATGACATCGTTCGTTACGTCATGGGCGCCCTGGGCCTGGATGTCGAGATGCCCGCGGAAGCGCGGGCCCACGGCCGCACATTCCGTGAATTCCTGCTCGCCAAGGGGTACACCCGCGAGCAGCTCGTCGAGGTCGAGAACCAGCTTCCCACCGTCTTCGAGCTCGGCTTCGCTTTCAACGCCTGGTCCATGCCGGCGGCGGTGTTGGCGATGTGCGGCATCGATCCGGAGGCGGCCCGCAAGGACTCGAAGTTCAACGGCCTGAAGGCCCTCGGCCTCAAGCCGGCGCAGATCGACGCCCTCAATCAGACGATCTGCGGCACGCAGACCATCGAGGGGGCGCCGCACATCAGGGATGAGCACCTGCCCGTCTTTGATTGCGCCAACAAGTGCGGCAAGCTGGGCCGGCGCTTCATCGCCCCCGAGGGCCACATCCGCATGATGGCGGCGTCCCAGCCGTTCATCAGCGGGGCGATCTCCAAGACCATCAACCTGCCGCAGGAAGCGACTGAGGTCGACATCGCCGCCTGCTACTGGCTGAGCTGGGAGCTTGGCCTGAAGGCGAACGCCCTCTATCGCGACGGCTGCAAGCTGAGCCAGCCGCTGAGCACGAAGTCCGATACCGAATGCGACGATGAGGACGCGGACGCCACGGATGCCATGGAGGCCGCCCTGGGGGAAGCATCTACCGAAGCTGCCGGGGCAGCGCCTGTGATATCGACATCATCGACATCGTCCGCCCTCACCCCCGGTCCCAATCCCGCCCCCAGTCCCGCGCCCAGTCCCGCCCCCGGACTCGCACCGACGCTGGCCCCGAGCCCGGTCCCGGTCCCGGAACCCAGCGGCGCCGACCAGACGATGACGAACGGTGAGGCCGAAGTCGCCGACCCCCGCCCGCAGTACATCGAGAAGATCGTCGAGCGCATCATCGAACGGCCCATGCGCCGGCGCCTGCCCGACACGCGCCGCAGCGTCACGCACCACTTCAACGTCTCCGGCCACGAGGGCTACCTGACGGTCGGCATGTACGACAACGGCGGCCCCGGCGAGCTGTTCATCACCATGTCCAAGGAGGGCTCGACCATCGGCGGCCTCATGGACAGTCTGGGCACGGCGATCAGCGTGGCTCTTCAGTACGGCGTGCCGATCGAGAGTCTGGTCAAGAAGTTCGAGCATGCCCGCTTCGAGCCGATGGGCATGACCACGAACCGCGACATTCCGTTTGCGAAGAGCCTGGTGGACTACATCTTCCGCTGGCTGGGGATGGAGTTCATCGAGGGCTACAAGGACGCCAACGCGCCGCAGCGGGACCGCGGGCGCACGCCGCGCACCGTCAAGGATGACACACTCAACAGAGGCCCCGCCACGGCGGGCCCCGTCAAGGAGGACAGCGCATGGTCCGAAGGACACAGACGACCCGCCGCAGGATGCGGCCCTTCAGCCACCGTCGCCGGTGGCACTTCCAGAGCTACGAGCCGGCCGGCCCCGGCGGCCGATCAGGACCCTGCCGCGCGCGGCAACGGCCGGATCATGCACCGCGATGCCGCCGTCACGGAGAGGATCGACGGCGTCACCCGCGTCAAGGTCACCGAGCACATCCTCGAGCACGCATCGATTACGAGCCGGCCCGACGGCTCGACCTCGATGCAGGCGTCGCTCTCGGCAACGCTGGCGGGCGAGGCGACCGTCCGCGCCCTGGACCAGTCCAACGCGTCGCTCATGGGCGACGCACCGGCGTGCGACGTGTGCGGCTCGATCACCGTGCGCAACGGGAGCTGCTACAAGTGCATGAACTGCGGCAACTCGATGGGATGCAGTTGATCGACGGACGATGGACGGAGCCAACGACCGAATGACAGGCACCAACGGCGGCTGAGCGCTCCGAAGCCGCCTGCAGGAACAGCGATGGAAAGCGGACACGGACAGGAGATCATGAAGGTCGGCGAGTGGATGGATCTGACTTGCACTGGTCGGGCTGGCACGGAGATGAGCGATGCCCGATCTCCCGCCGCGATCCCCCGGATCCCCCGGTACCTCCGAATCCCCCGGATCCCCCGAATGCGCTGCGGGATGACCATCTCCAATCGTCCGCTTTCCATCGCTCCTTCGCCAGACCCGCCCCGGCGCCCACGGACGGCCCGCGGGGCCGGTCGCGTTCACGGCACCTGGAGAAGTCCGCCTTCGTGAGCTCATGAGGTGCGCTCCCGAAGGACCCTTTACAGGACTTCTTCTCTTCCCTCCCACCCCGAAACGGTCCCCACCACCGTTTCGGGGGTTTTTATTCAGGCAATAGGCAGCAGGCAATAGGCAATAGGGCGCGGGCGGCAGGGGGAAGAATGGTCCAGATGGCTACTTGGCGAGACTCCGGATGAGCCCGTTGAGGATGCGGCCGCATTCATTCGTCTGCGATACCAGACTGTCGGTCGCCGCCTGCTCGCAATAGCCGAGTTCGCCGGAAAACATGAGTTGCGTCTCCAACTCAAGAAGCGAGCCCCGGGCGATCTTCAGGTAACGGATGTAGTCCGTCCGCGACTCGCGCCCGTATCCCTCGGCGATGTTGCTCGGTATCGAGACCGCACATCGGCGCATTTGCGAGACCAGGCCGTATCGCTCTTCGGCGGGAAACGGACGTGTGATGCGATAGACCTCCAAGCCGAGCGCGAACGTCTTCTGCCAGGCCACGAGGTCACGAAATGACTCAATTGGTCTGTCCATAATGAATCTCCTTTTGGCCCGCCCGGCCCCTACTGCCTATTGCCTATTGCCTACTGCCAACTCCCTCCCCCTCAATCCCACCGGAACACGCCCTTCTTCCACGCATACACGTACGCGATCACCGAGGTGCCGATGAAGAACGCGATGCGGCCGAGGAAGAGGGCGGCCTCGGCGCTGCCGGGCTCCATCGTGGTGAAGGTCACCGCCCACGGGTAGAGGAAGATGATCTCGACGTCGAAGACCAGAAAGGTCATGGCCAGGATGTAGAAGCGGACGTTGAAGCGCTTGCGGGCCGTGCCGATCGGGTTCATGCCCGACTCGTAGGTCGTTTCCTTCTCGCCGCCGTGCCGCGCCGGCCCCAGAAGGTGCGTGGCGATCAGGTTGAAGGCGGCGAAGAGGATCGCCATCACCACCAGGATGCCGATGGGAATGTAGGCGTTCAGATCGACGGCGAGCAGCGTCACGGTCAGTCCCTCGACGGCGGGGTGGAACGATGATCTGGTCCGGCCACCGACCGGCCGGGTTCGGCAGACAGCGTACGGGGCGGGGCGCCCTCCGACAACCGACCGTCGCCGCCGCCCGCATCGGCCGCCTCAGGGCCATCGACACCGGTTGCCGCCACGGCCGGTGACGCATGCGCCGGGGCCGGGACGCCGGTCACGCCCCGGAACGCGAAATACACCGCCCCGACCAGGCACAGCGCCGACCAGAGATGGTTCCACGACAGCGCCTGCTTCATGTAGAGCAAGGCGAACGGCACGAAGACCGTCAGCGTGATCACCTCCTGGATCAGCTTGAGCTGCGGCAGGCTGAGCTGCTGATAGCCGATCCGGTTCGCCGGCACCTGGAGCATGTATTCGAAGAAGGCGATTCCCCAGCTCACCACCGCCGCGATGAACCACGGCTTGTGATTCAGGTCGCGCAAATGCGCGTACCACGCGAAGGTCATGAACACGTTGGAGGCGGTCAGCAGCAGAATCGTCTTGACGAGAACGGGCATGCGTGGCTCCGGGAACGCGGGCGTGCGGCACGACACGTGCGCTGGCGCTGAGTGTAGACCGGCGCACCGGCCGGGCGAGCGTCCGACGCGGCCGGTCGCCAGCCCGGTATACTGGATGCATGCCCTGCCTGGTCGGCTGCCTGGCCCTCGCCTTCCCCCGCCTGGCGATCATTCTCGTCTGGCTGTTCAGCGCCTACCTTCAACAAGCGTACATCACGGTCCTCTGGCCCGTCCTCGGTTTCATCTTTCTCCCCCTGACGACGCTCGCCTATGCATGGGCGTGGCATCAGAACAACGCCCAGCCGTTCCAGGGGCTGGGCATGGCCCTGATCATCATCGCCGCGCTGTTCGACCTCGGCCTGCTCGGCGGCGGGGCCCGCTCCGGACGCAAGTCTGTCGTGTATGTCCAGCAGGGCGGCCGCCCGGGCCGCAAGCGCGTCTAGAGTGCGTTCAGACAATTCGGAGCGTTGGGTGCCATGGGCAGGATCGCTGCTCTGAGCGATCCTGCCCGTGCGATTGCAGCATCGACAGCCAGTTGTGGAATCGCACGGGCATGCTCCGAGGACTCCGCATGCCCATGGCACCCGCTACGAATTGACTGAACATGCTTTAGCCGCGACCGGTGGCATCCGGGGGCGCCGCTACTTTCGCTGCCAACGATCGGCCTCCTCCAGGACGGATCGGGGTCCATCGCCGTCCACCCATGCCCTCGCCGCCGCATCGTCGCGCAGATATGCATCCCAGAATGCCGTTGTGAGGGCGAGGATCGCCCGATGATGATTCGGATTCCGCCCGTGGCCCTCACCCGGCAGCGCGCGGTCGCTGAAGGCCGAATGCTCGGCCTTGTCGAGCACCAGCTCGTACTTGCCGCCGGGCGGCAGCGCCGGATAGACCGCGAGGCGCGATTCGACATCCACATCGCCGATTGGCGAGGTGTCGTTCGTGCCCGTCATGAGCATCCACGGGATCTTCACGTTCTCGAAGGCCCGCTTCGGATCGCCGGCGCGCGGCGAACTCGGGCTCATCGCGATCGCGGCCCTGAATCTCGGTTCGGTGGCGCTGCCGGCGCGACCGGCCCACTGCCCGCCGACGGCCTGCGTGGTGACCGCGCCGAACGAATGGCCGGACATGCCGATGTGCCGCATGTCGAGGCGGCCGGCCAGTGCGTGGCCCTCCTGTCCGTTCCATGTTTCGAGCTGGTCAAGAACGACCGGCACATCTCGAATTCGCAGTTGGAGGTTTTCGCCGCTCGCCGCCCGCTCCATGGCCGCCATCCGTTGGGCACGGGGCACGTTCTTCCACACAGCGTCATCACTGCCGGGGTGTTGAAGGAACACGGCGATGTAGCCGCGCTTCGCCCAGTGCACGCCCAGATACCGGCACCCCTCGCGGGTGCCGCCCAGCCCGTGGCTGAACAGCACGACCGGGGCGGGCGTCGTGTCGGGGGGCAGGTAGACGCGAATCGGGATTTCGCGTGACCGTGCATCATCCCCGGCGATAAGGTCCACCTGCTGGGGCTGGCCATCATCGACGCGAAGCGGGTCGTAGTCGATCCGGCCCGCGGAGGCGGCCGGACCACCGGCGGCGAGCGCGCCGATGGCGAGAAACAGGGCGAGTGGCATGGATCGTCCTTTCATGGGGCCGATTCAGCGTCGGTCCTGGTCTGGGCGGCCACGGTCGGCCGCCTGTCCTGACACACCCGAAGATGATGCGCGGCACCGCCTGTTTCTGCCAGATGCGCCCGGCCGCGCGGCAGCCGGACACCGAACATTCGCACCCGGCCCACCGCGGCGTATACTGGTGCGTTCGCGCGGGGCGTAGCTCAGCTTGGTAGAGCGCCTGCTTTGGGAGCAGGAGGCCGCAGGTTCAAGTCCTGTCGCCCCGATTCGGCGGAAGCGCCGGCAAGACAAGGAGCGCCGATCGTTGGAGTGCAACTCGGGTCGCCCTGCGTCTCGACCGCCTGATTCGCAAGTGACATCCGCGTAACGCATGACCGTGACGGCGCGTATCACCGGGCATGACGCTGTCAAAACTCATGCGCGGCGATTCGATTCAGCTCTTTCGGGCCTGCGCCTTCATGCCGGCGCTCGCCATCGGCGCCAGAACATCGTCGGCCCAGACAACACCGAGTCAGGTCCAGGCCGAGATTGACGCCGTGTTCTCGGGCCTCTCATTTCCAATCGAGCTGACCGACCGTGACCCACTCAGGATGGCCGTCGCAGATCGGATGTCCTTTCACCGGGTTCCCGGGGTGACGGTTGCGGTCGTTCGCAACGGCCGGCTGCATTGGACCCAGGGGCGCGGCGTGCGCGCGGCCGGACAGCCCGACCCCGTCACGGCCGACACGCTGTTCCAGGCGGCGTCGATCAGCAAGCCCGTGGTCGCGCTCGCCACGCTACGGCTGGTCGAGCGCGGAGATCTGCCGCTGGACGGACCAGTCAATGAGCATCTGACTTCATGGGCCATTCCTGCAAACGAGTTCACCAACGAGCAAGACGTCACCCTCCGCCAACTGCTCGCTCACAGTGGCGGCACCACGAACAGCGCTGTTGGAATTTACGGCCCTGATGAGCCGCTGCCGACGTTGCTTCAAGCTCTGGACGGCCTGCCGCCCTCGAAGCGGCCGCCCGTGCGCGTCGACTTCGTGCCCGGTTCGCGCTGGCGCTATTCGGGGGGCGGCTACTCAATTCTCCAGCAACTCCTCGCGGATGTCACCGGCCAGTCATTTCCGGAGTTCATGGAAGCCCTGGTGCTCGCCCCCGCCGGTATGCAGGCCAGCGGCTATTACCAACCATTGCCGGATCATCTCGCCGCGACATCGGCCGCGGGACACGATGGACAAGGCGCGACGATTCGCGGCCGCTGGTGGACCCTGCCGGAGATGGCCGCCGGCGGCCTCTGGACGACCGCTCCGGACCTGGGTCGGTTCATCATCGCCTTGTGCGCGGCTTATCAGGGCGAGCCCGGCGCCCTGCTCGGACGCGAGACCGCGCGGGAAATGATGCGTCACCAGATCGGCGGCTGGGGGCTCGGATTGGCGGTGGACGATGTGGACGGCGAGCGGCGCGTGTCTCATACCGGTTCGAACGACGGCTATCGGGCCGTTTTCGTGGCCCTACCTGCGCGCGGCGACGGCATCGCGATCCTGACCAATGGCGACCGTGGCGATTCGCTGCGCACGGAGATCCTCCAGGCCGCTGCCCGAGTGTACGAGTGGCCCGGGTACGAGACCGAGCGGCGCTCGCCGGTGACGATCGATCCGCCGGTTCTTCGCGAACTGGCCGGGCGCTACGACTACGGCGGCGGCTTTGCCACAATCGTCCGACTTGACGGTCATCGCCTCGTGGCCCAGTTGAACGATGGTCCTGCGTACGAGCTGTACGCGACCTCCGGATCGGACTATTTCACCCTCTCGGGGACCGGTTACAGGTTTGAGCGAGACGATACGGGCGCGGTCGTCGCGGTGCTTGCCAACCTCGGGACCGGCCGGCCGCTTCGCGGAGTCCGGATCCGGGAACAGGACTGACAGCGCCCGTTGTCCGCCAGGCCCCGCATCGGACTCGCGGCCGCGTGTACACATCGGCGGCAGCGCCCGGCCGGGTTGCGTGCTCCGGCGAGTGCGATCATGCCGTACAATTCACACGCCTCCTTCGGGCGTTTGGGCCCGGAGGCGATTTCTCATCCATGCGCCCCAGGCGAGGCCAGGAGAATCAGCATGCCCGCAACCGAAGAAAGCGCTGCCATCGCACAACTCGAAAAGCGTGTCGCCGACCTTCAGGGGTGGATCGACCGCAACGGTACGACGCTCCAGAAGTTCATGAACGACGCCGCCGACAAGATCAAGAAGGCCGAGGACGCGGCGAGCAAGGCGGCCTCGGACGTCGGCGCCGTGAAGAAGCAGGCGGACGTCGCGGCCGGCTGGGTCGATCGCAACGGCCCCACCATGCAGAAGTTCATGAACGACGCCGCCGACAAGATCAAGAAGGCCGAGGACGCGGCGAGCAAGGCGGCCTCGGACATCGGCGACGTGAAGAAGCAGGCGGACGTCGCGGCCGGCTGGGTCGAGCGCAACGGCCCCACCATGCAGAAGTTCATGAATGACGCCGCCGACAAGATCGAGAAGGCCGAGGACGCGGCGAGCAAGGCGGCCACGGACGTCGCCGACGTGAAGAAGCAGGCCTCCGACACGGCCGGCTGGGTGGAGCGCAACGGCCCCGCCATGCAGAAGTTCATGAACGATGCCGCCGACCGGATCAAGAAGGCCGATGACGCGGCTGGCAAGGCCGAGACCGCGGCCGCGGACGCAAAAAAACTCGCCGATGTGAACGCCGGCTGGATCGGCCGCAACGGCACAATCCTTCAGACCTTCATGAACGACGCCGCCGGAAAGATCGAGGCCGTCGAGGAGTCCGCCGGCAAGCTCGAGACGCAGGTCACCGACGTCAAGGCGATCGCGGATGAGAACGACCGCTGGATCGACAAGAACGGCCCGACGCTCCAGGACTTCATGACCAAGACCGCCGAGCGGGTCAAGAAGGCCGAGGAATCCGACGGCAAGCTGGAGACGCAGATCGTCGCGGTCAAGGCCGTCGCGGATGCCAATGACGGCTGGATCGGAAAGAACGGCCCGACCATGCAGGAGTTCATGAACAAGGCCGCGGAGAAGATCAAGAAAGTCGAGGAATCCGCCAGCCAGAACGAAAAGCAGCTTGGAGAGGTCAAGGCCGCCGCCGATGAAAACTTCCGCTGGATCGAGAAGAACGGCCCGGTCCTCCAGGAGTTCATGAAGAAGGCGGCCGAGAAGATTTCCAAGATCGAGAAGTCGTGCGATGACCTGTCCAAGAGAATCGGCGCCGCGGAGAAGGACATCGCCGTCCTGCGCAAGAAGAAGTAGCCGTCGCGCCGGCGGCCGCCGCCGGAAGCCGACGCAAACGGCGACCGGCGGGCCCGCGCCGGTTCGGCGCCTGGTGCGGCAGCCGCTATCGGACGCAGCCCCCGAGTCGGCGGTCAAGGCGGAATTCCCATGCGTCACGCCCGCCGATGTGATACAATGCCTGCGTATGGCCACCGCCGACAAGACCGTGTCCGATCTGCTCGCCGCCACCCTCGAGTCCGACCTCGATGCGCTCCAGGAGCAGCTCAAGGCGGGCGCGAACATCAACGCGGTCACGATCGCCGGCAGCACGGTCCTGCACACGGCCGTGCTCGATGACGATCCGGCGACCGTGGCGTTCCTGCTGAATCACGGCGCCGAAGTGGACGGCCGCGACAAGTTCGGCAAGACGCCGCTCCACTGCGCTGCGCGGCAGGGGAACGCCGAGATCATCCAGGCCCTGCTCGATCACGGCGCCGCCGTCAACGCCCAGGCCCGAAACGGCTCGCATCCCGTGGATTGGGCCGTCAAGTTCGAGCACGTCCAGATCGTGGAGCTTCTCGAAAAGGCGGGCGGCAAGAGCGGGCGGCCGCTGAAGTAGCCTGTTCCGGGGGCGTCGGTGGCTGTGCTCCGCCCGGTTCAGCGACGGCCCGGTCTACGATGCGGATTCCTGTGATTCAAGGTGTCATCGACCGACGCATTCTCGTGAACTATCACGTGAAGCCGGCGCTCATTGCGCGATGGCTGCCGCCGCCGTTTCGCCCCAAGCTTGTCCGTGGCCATGCCATCGCCGGAATCTGCCTGATCCGGCTCAAGAACATTCGACCCAGCCGAATTCCCATCCCCGGGGGGATTCGATCCGAGAATGCAGCCCACCGGATCGCCGTCGAATGGGATGAAAGTGGAGAACTTCATAGCGGTGTGTTCATCCCGCGACGCGACACGGACTCGCGACTGAACGTCTGGATCGGTGGCCGGTTTTTTCCCGGCACGC
>Ga0299906_10001586_pt1 | contig 19449 bp, 17 predicted proteins | sample RVTome_14_FD_200259 | JGI IMG/M metagenome (GOLD analysis project Ga0299906, IMG submission 200259) | Soil microbial communities from uranium-contaminated site in the Upper Colorado River Basin, Wyoming, United States - RVT145D125 (version 2) ...
GTGGTAGGCGCGCCAGGGCTTGAGGCCCGCCGAGTGGGTCAGCAGGTGCCGGACGGCGACCGCCTGCTTGTCCCGCTCGGCGAAGGCGGGCAGGTGCTTGGCCACCGGATCGTCGAGATGCACCCGCCCCTCGTGGACCAGCCACATGAGCGCCGTGGCCGTGGCGATGGGCTTGGTGAGCGAGGCCAGGTCGAAGATGGTGTCCCGGTCCGCGGGGATGCGCTCGGGGCGCACCACGGCCAGACCGCGGCGGGAGCAATGCTCCAGCACCTCGCCGTCCCGCCGCATGCGCGCCAGCACCACCGCCCCCGGGATCTCGGCGGCGGCGATCGCCTTGTCGATCGCCCGGTCCACCCTGCCGAGCTTGCGGTGAACTGCGCTCCACCTCATGGCGTAAGCGCCACCCCCCGTTCCAGCACCCGGAGCTCCCCCCGCTCGCCGTCCAGGGTAGCGCGCGCCCCCGTGGGCCACGGGAAGTTCCCCCGCAGGTGGCCGAAGGGGAGGTCCGTCACCAGCGGCACGCCGAGGGGGCGCAGGACCTCCTCGATCACGTCGAGGGTGCCGGGGGCCGTCGGGTCGGGCTCGACGCAGGTGGAGACGTCGCCCAGGCCCACGCCGGCCAGGCCCGCGAGCTTCCCGGCCCCGCGCAGCTGCTGGAGCATCCGGTCCACGCGGTAGGGGCGCTCGCCGCGCTCCTCCAGCATCAGGAGCGCGCCGCGGGTGGGGACCTCCCAGGGGGTGCCGATGCTCGCCGCCACCAGCGTGAGGGAGCCGCCGACCAGGCGCCCGCTGGCCGAGCCGCCCAGGCGCGGGCGGCCGCGGAGCGTCAGCCGGGGCGCCTGGCCCCGCAGCTGCGCGGCCAGGGACTCGAGGGCCGCCGGCTCCAGGTCCGCGCCGCGGTCGAGCATGGGGCCGTGGAAGCCGGTGAGGCCGGCCCGCCGCTGCTGCCACAGGAGCAGCGCCGTCACGTCGCTGTAGCCCACCAGCGGCTTGGCCGCCGCGCGCACCGCGCCGGCGTCGAGCAGCGGGAGCATGCGGTCGCAGCCGTAGCCGCCCCGGGCGCAGACGATGGCGTCGACCCCGGGGTCCCGCACGAGCGCCATCAGCTCCGCGGCGCGCCGCGCGTCGTCCCCGGCGAGGTAGCCCCGCCGCGCCAGCACGCCGTCGCGCCACGAGACGCGGAAGCCGAGGGCGCGCAGCGCCTCGGCCCCCGCCTCGAGACTCTCCCGGTCCACCGGGCTCGCCGGCGCGGCGATGCCCAGGGTGGCGTCCCGACCGAGGGCCCGGGGTTTTTGCAGTCGCGCCACTCAGAATCCGACGTCGTCGTCGTCGCCATCCGCGGACGCGGGCCGGGCGAGGCCGCCGTCGAGCTCGTCGGAGATCTCGGGATCGCTGGCGAAGCCGGAGCGCTCCGGCAGGCCCAGGCCCGCGCGCTCCTCACGCGCCAGGTCGCGGAAGTTCGCGTGGCGCGCCTCGAAGAAGAGCTTGATCACGCCCGTGGGGCCGTTCCGCTGCTTCTCCACCAGCAGCTCGGCCACGTGCGGATGCGGCGTCTCCTTGTTGTAGACCACGTCGCGGTAGATGAAGGCGATCACGTCCGCGTCCTGCTCGATGGCTCCCGACTCGCGCAGGTCCCCCATGTTCGGGCGCCGCTTGTCCGGATCGCGCTGCTCCGGGCCCCGGTTCAGCTGGGACAGCGCGATCACCGGGATGCGCAGCTCCTTGGCCAACGACTTGAGGCCGTGGCTGATCTCGGCGATCTCCAGGTCCTTGCGCTGCACGGGGTGGTCGCCGTGGGCCAGCTGGAGGTAGTCGAGGATCACCAGGTCGAGACCGTGCTCGGTGGCCAGCCGCCGGCACTTGGCGCGCACCTCGAGGATCGTGATCATGCCCGAGTCGTCGATCCACATGCGGGCGTGGGAGAGGCGGTTGGCGGCGGCGATCAGGTCGCGGTGGGCCTTGGGCGTGCCGTAGCCCTTGCGGAAGCTGTTGAAGTCGACCCGGGCCTCGGAGGCCAGCAGGCGCAGCAGCAGCGAGAGCCGCGTCATCTCCAGCGAGAAGATCGCGACGCGCTTGCCGTGATCGACGGCGGCGTTGCGCGCCATGTTGAGCGCCAGGGCCGTCTTGCCCATGCTCGGCCGGGCGGCGATCACGATCAGCTCGCCCGGCTGGAGCCCGCCGGTGTCCACGTCCAGGTCCTTGAAGCCGGTGGGGACGCCCGTCAGCTCGCCGCTGCGGGCCATCAGGGCCTCCACGTGGTCCATGGCCCCGTGGAGCTCCTGCTCCAGGGGCTGGAAGCTCGTCTGGCTCTCCTTCATGTGGATGTCGTAGATGCGCCCCTGGGCCTTGTCGAGCAGGTTCTGGGCGGCGCCGGCGTCCTCGTAGGCCGACTCGGCGATCTCCGTGGCCACGGAGATGAGCCGGCGCTTGACGGACTTGTCGCGCACGATCTGCGCGTGCTGCACCACGTTGGCCGCGGTGGCCTCGTAGTCGGCGAGCTCCGCCAGGAAGACGTGGCCGCCGATGGCGTCGAGCCGCTTGCGGCCGTTCAGGTAGTCGGCCACCGTGTGCACGTCGACGGGCTGGTTCTCGTCCTGGAGGGCGAGCATCGCCCGGTAGACCTCGACGTGGGCCGGATGGTAGAAGTCGTCGGGCCTCACCTCGGTGAGCACCGAGTGGATCGCCCGGTTGTCGAGCATGAGCGCGGAGAGGACGGCCCTCTCGGCCTCGAGGTCCTGCGGCGGGACCCTGCCCGTGGGTCCCTGCGTGACTCCTTGCGAAGCTCGCGCCACGGCCACCCCCCATGGTGACGGACGCGCCGATTCTAACAGAGTCGGTTCACTCGCCGGCGGAGACTTTCACCCGGATCTGCGCGACCAGGTCGCGGTGCAGCCGGATGGCCACGCGGTGCTCGCCCACCTCCTTGATCGGCTCGTCGAGCGAGATCTTGCGGCGGTCGACCTCGTAGCCCTTCTCCGCGAGCAGCTCGGCGATGGCGGCGGCGGTGACCGAGCCGAAGAGCTTGCCCTCCTCGCCCACCCGGGCCGACACCTCGAGCTCCAGCGACTCCAGGCGCTTTCGCACGCTCTCGAGCGCCTTCATCTCCCGGGCGACCTTCTCGGCCACCACCCGCTTGTGGTGCTCGAGCTCGCGCACCCGGGCCTCGGAGGCCACGATGGCCTTTCCCTGCGGGATGAGGAAGTTGCGGGCGAAGCCGGGCTTGACGCCGACCACGTCGCCGGCCTCCCCCAGGCTCGGCACCGACTCGCGCAGGATCACCTTGACGTTCGGCACGGGCGCGTCAGCTCCCCTGGCCCGTGTAGGGCAGCAGGGCCAGGACGCGCGCGCGCTTGACGGCCGTGGCCAGGGGGCGCTGGTGCTTGGCGCAGTTTCCCGAGATGCGGCGCGGGATCATCTTGCCGGTCTCGCTGACGAACAGGCGCAGGGTCTTGGCGTCGCGGTAGTCGAGCTCCAGCGTCTTGTCGGCGCAGAAGCGGCAGACCTTGCGCCGCACGAAGCCCTTCTTGCGCTGCTGGCGGCGCGCCTTCTTGCGGGCGCGGGCCCGCAGCCGGTCGCGGACGGTGTCGCCCCCGCGGTCGTCGCGGCCCCGGTCGTCGCGGCCGCGCCCGTCCCGGTCGTCGCGCCCGCGGTCGTCGCGATCCCGCGGCCCGCGGAAGTAGCCTCCGGAGGCGGACATGGCTCAGTCCTCCCGATCCGCATCGTCGTCGTCGTCCGAGTCGCCCTCCCGCGGCGAGTCGTCGTCGTCCTCGTCGGTGGAGGCCGCCGCGGCGGCCTCCTCGGCCTCCCGCGCGGCGCGCTCGGCCGCCCGGGCGGCGCGGATCCGCTCCTGCTCGGCGGCCTCGGCCCTGCGGGCCTCGATGTCCTGCACGTCGTCGTTGGCCATCACCGTCAGGTAGCGCAGCACCGATTCCTCGAGGCGCAGAGTGCGCTCGAGCTCCGGGACGGCGGCCCCGGAGTCGAGGAAGAAGAGCGTCCAGTAGTGGCCCTTCTGGAACCTGCGGATCTCGTAGGCGAGCTTGCGGCGACCCATGTCGTCGTAGAGCAGGCGGATCGCCTTCTGGCGCTCCAGCACCGTGTCCAGGCGCGCGTGGAGCTCCGCGATCGCCTCGTCGGAGATCTCCGGCTGGATGATGAAGGTGGTCTCGTATTCGCGCACGGGCCTCCCCACGTGGACGGGCCGGACGGGCCGGCTCCGGGCCCCCGGCGCGCGGGGACCGTGAGTGGAGGCGGTGGGATACCAGATTCCGGCTCCCGGGTCGAGCCAGGTGGGCCCGGCCCGGGCAGAGCCCGGGCCACCCCGCTCCGCTCGCCTGCGGCTCGCTGCGCGCGCCTGCGGCGCTTGCGGGGGCTCCCGGGTCGAGGACTACCGCCCGGCGGATAGCGACTCGACCAGCAGGCGGTGGACGCGGGGGTCGTCGGTCAGCTCCGGGTGGAAGGTGGTGGCGAACACGCGGCCCTGGCGCACGCACACGGGCCAGCCGTCCACGCGGGCCAGCACCTCGAGCTCGGGCCCCGGCCGGCGCAGGCGGGGCGCGCGGATGAAGATGCAGCGCATCCCCTCGAGGGGGGGCCCGGCCTCGGCCACGGCGGCGAACGAGTCGACCTGGGTGCCGTAGGCGTTGCGCACGGCGGTCGCGTCGATCAGGCCGAGGGTCCGGACCGGGTGGTTCTCGGCCTCCCGGGCCAGCAGGATGGCGCCCGCGCAGGTGCCGAGCAGCGGGTGGCCCGCCCGGGCGAAGTCCTCCAGCGGCTCGTAGAGGCCCTCCCGGGCCAGCCCCTTCGAGATGGTCGTGCTCTCTCCGCCGGGCAGGACCAGGCCGTCGAGTCCGTCCAGGTCCTTGGGCCGGCGCACGCGCACGGCCTCGGCGCCCACGCGCGCCAGCGCGCGCGCGTGGGCCTCGACGTCGCCCTGGATCGCCAGCACCCCGATGCGCATGGCGCCCCCGCCGGCCCCTACCAGCCGCGGTTGGCCAGGCGCTCGTGCTCCTGGAGCTTGTCGAGCTCCAGGCCGGGCATGGCGCCGCCGAGCCCCCGGGAGGCGCCGAGCACCTCCTCGGGCTGGTTCCAGTGGGTGGTGGCTCGCACGATGGCGCGGGCCCGCTGGGCCGGGTCCTCGCTCTTGAAGATGCCCGAGCCCACGAACACGGCCTCGGCCCCCAGGCACATGCAGAGCGCCGCGTCCGCCGGCGTGGCGATGCCGCCCGCCGCGAAGTTCGGCACCGGCAGGCGACCCGTCTCGGCCACCCGGCGCACCAGGTCCGGGGGCGCCCGCAGGTCCTTGGCCCGCGCCGGCAGCTCCTCGGGCGCCAGGGCCGCGAGGGCGCGGATCTCGCCGCACACCTGCCGCAGGTGGCGCACCGCCTCGACGATGTTGCCGCTGCCCGCCTCGCCCTTGGTGCGGATCATGGCCGCCCCCTCGGAGACGCGGCGCAGCGCCTCGCCGAGGTCGCGGGCTCCGCACACGAAGGGCGAGCGGAAGGCGTGCTTGTCGATGTGGTGGGCCTCGTCCGCCGGGGTCAGCACCTCGGACTCGTCGATGAAGTCGACGCCGAGGGCGTCGAGGATCCGGGCCTCGGCGAAGTGGCCGATGCGCACCTTCGCCATCACCGGGATCGACACCGAGCGCTGGATGCCCTCGATCACCTCGATCGAGGCCATGCGGGCCACGCCGCCGTCGCGGCGGATGTCCGCCGGCACGCGCTCGAGGGCCATCACCGCCGCCGCGCCGGCCTCCTCGGCGATCTTCGCCTGGTCCGGCGTGGTGACGTCCATGATGACGCCGCCCTTGAGCATCTCGGCGAGACCCACCTTGATCTCGAAGGCCTCGGCGGTGGTCCGGCCGCTCCCGCCGTTGCCCGGCTTCTCGGCTTGCTTCGACATCTCGTTCTCCTCCAATCGGATCAGACGTGCACCCGCGCCGCCCGCCCCGGCGCGGCGGCGAGGCGCCGCTTCACCACGCCCGCCAGGGCGGCGACCCCGCGCCGCAGGGCGGCCTCGTCGGCCATGGCGAAGGAGAGGCGCAGGTGGCGCGACGCGCGGCCGTCGGCGTAGAAGAGCGAGCCCGGCGCGAAGAGCACCCCCGCGCCCACCGCATCGGCCAACAGGTCGGCGGAGTCGATCGAGTCGGGCAGCTCGACCCACACCTGGTAGCCCCCCTCGGGCGGAGCGAAGCGCGTGCCCGCGGGCATCTCGCGCTCCAGGGCCTCGACCACGGCGTCCCGGCGCCCGCGCAGCACCCGCCGCAGCCGCGCCAGGTGGCGGTCGTAGGAGCCCTCGGCGGTGAAGGCGGCCAGGGCGGCCTGGAGCGGGAGGGCGTCGGAGAGGTCCGTCGCCTGCTTGAGCGCCAGGAGCCCGTCGACCACGCGGCCGCGGGCGGCCAGGGCGCCCACCCGCGCCCCGGGGAAGAGCGACTTCGAGAACGAGAAGAGGTGGATCACCTGGCCCCGCTCGTCGAGGGCGGCCAGGGGCGGAGCGGGACGCCCCTCGAAGCGCAGGTCCAGCTCGAAGCCGTCCTCCACCACGGGCTTGGCGTGGCGGGCCGCCACCTCGAGCAGCTCGCGCCGGTGGGCCGGGGAGGTGCTGATGCCCATGGGGTTGTGGAAGCTCGGCATGGTGTAGAGGAGCTTCACGTCGGGACGCGCCAGCACGCGGTCCAGGGCCGCCAGGTCGAGGCCGTCCTCCCGCATCGGGACCGGCACCGGCCGCAGGCCGAGGCCGTAGGCCGCGGCCAGCGCGTTGCGGTAGGTGGGCTCCTCCAGCGCCACGCCGTCGCCGGGCTGGGCGAAGAGGCGCAGGGCCAGCGTGATGCCCTGGCTGGCGCCGTGGCACAGCACCAGCCCGTCCGGGTCCACCGGGATCCGCGCCGCGCGCAGCCGCTCGGCCAGCACCTGGCGGAGGCCCGCGTGGCCCTGGGGCGCCCCGTAGAGCAGCAGGTCGGGGCCGCCCTCGGCCAGCACCCGGTCGAGCGCGCGCCGGAAGGCCTCGGCCGGGTAGAGGCCCGGGTCGGGGATCAGGGCGTGCATGGGCACGGCGTCGCCGGCGGTGACGAAGCGCGGCTGCGAGCGCTCGAAGTCGAGGAGCCGCTCCACGAGCGGGCAGAGCTCGGGCTCGAAGGCCGGCGCCGCGCCCTCGGCCGGCACCGCCGCGTCGCGCACGAAGGTGCCGCGTCCGACCGTCGACTCCACGACCCCGGCGGCGGCCAGCTCCTCGTAGGCCAGGGCCACGGTGTCGCGGTTGACGCCGAGCTCGCGGGCGAGCGCGCGGATCGGCGGCAGCCGGCTGCCCGCCTGCAGGCGCCGGGCGTCGATCTCGCCCCGGATCTGGGAGGCGATCTGCCGGTAGACGGGACCGGCGCTGCGGCCCGCGTCGCGCTCGAGGGAGATGCGCATGGCGGATCAGGATAGACCGGGGACAATCAGGGGTCAATGCCGGATTGACCGGACACTTCGCGCAAGAAACAACCCAGACAATCTGCGAAAGTAGCCCAGTCAATCGGCTCCCTCGGAGTCGCCGCCGCCGCGCGAGCCCATGCCCAGGAGCCGGCCGACGGCCACGGCGCTGAGCCCCACGAAGCCGGAGAAGAGCGCCCCCATCTTGGCCTGACCGAGCAGGGTGGGGTCCAGGAAGGCGGCCTCGGCCACGAACAGCGCCACCGTGAGCCCCAGGGCCGCCACGTAGCCCGCCATCACCAGCTCGCCGAGGCCCATCCGGTCCGGCAGCGGGAAGCCGAGGCGCACGGCGGCCAGGCCGAAGGCGGTGATGCCCGCGGTCTTGCCGATCACCAGGGCGCCGAGGATCAGCCAGGTGAGCGGGCCGACCTCGGTCAGGGCCACGCCCGCGTTGGCGAAGGCGAAGAAGAAGAGGCCGAGGTCCACGAAGAGCTTGAGCTGGTGCTCGAACTGGTGGAGCGGCGAGTGCTCCCGGTGCAGGCGGCGGGCCTCGTCCTCGCCCATCTCGTCCACCTCGTCCGCGTCGAGGAACATCCCCACGTCCCGGCGCGGGGCGGGCAGGAAGGGCACGATCACGACCAGCGCCAGGGCCGGGTGGAGGTGCGCCATCGTCAGGCCGCACCAGGCGAGCGGACCCCCCACCCCGACGTAGGGGATCCAGGAGCGCACGCCCGCGCGGCGCATGCCGAAGGCCACGGCCATCCCCAGCCCGACCAGGGCCAGGAAGCGGGGCTCCGCCGGCTGCGTGGCGTCGCCGTAGAAGACCGCGATGATCGCCAGGCCGATGGCGTCGTCGACCACGGCCAGCAGCAGCAGGAAGTCGACCGCCGGGTGCCCCCGGCCGAAGACCGTCCGGGCGGTCAGCCAGGCCAGGGCGATGTCCGTGGCGGTGGGCACGCCCCAGCCGCGCAGCAGCGCCCCCCGGTCGTCGACCTGGGGATCGTAGACGCCGGCCTGGAACGCGAGCTCCAGGCCGGCCAGGAACACCAGCACCGGCCCGATCACCCCACCCAGGGTGGCCACCAGCGGGTTGATGGCCCTGCCCAGCGGGTTGAGGCTGCCGCCGGGCAGGCACGCCTCGGTGATCTCCTTCGCGGCCACCCCGAAGAAGAAGGCCATGAAGACGTCGTTCACCAGGAAGTGGAGGGTGATCGGGTGGCCGAAGGCCGAGACGTCGCCGAAGGGCAGCCAGTGGAGCACGCGCTCGTAGGCCGCTGGGTCCAGGTTGGCCGCGAGCATGGCCGCGACGACCCCGACGATCAGCGGGATCGAGAACTCCTGGAGCAGGTCGACGGCGCCGCGAGCCCGACTCAACGACTCAGGCCTCCGGATCGGCCGGGTCCGCGTTGTAGCGGTTCATGGCCGGGACGAGACCCTCGAGCAGGGCGGCCTCGACGGCGGCCGCCGCCTCGGGGATGCGCTCCGCCAGGGCGCGCTCCTCGTCGGCGGAGAAGGGCGAGAGCACCCAATCCGCCGTGTCGAGCGCGCCCTCGGGTCGCCCGACCCCGAAGCGCAGCCTCGGGAACCCGCCGTGGCCCAGGCGCTCGATCACGTGCGTGAGCCCCCGGTGCCCGCCCCCGCCGCCCCGCGGGCGCAGGCGCAGGCGCCCGAAGGGCAGGTCCACGTCGTCGAAGACCACCAGCAGGTCGCGGGCCGGATCCTCGACGGGCAGCCCGGCCAGCGCCTCGGCCACCGCGTCACCGGAGAGGTTCATCCAGGTCAGCGGCGCGAGCAGGGCCACTTCGACGCCGCGGAGCCTCTCGCGGCCGAACGCGCCGCCGAAGCGCCGGCGGTCCAGCGGGATGCCGCGGGTCGCCGCGAGGTGCAGGACGATGCGGAAGCCCACGTTGTGCCGGGTGTCGGCGTAGCGCGGACCCGGGTTGCCGAGACCGACGACCAGCTTCACCCGCTGCTACTCCCCGGAGTCCTCCTCGGAAGGCTTCTCGGCGGCGGGCGCTCCGGGCTCCGCGCCCTCGGCCGGCACCTCGCCCTCCAGCGGCTCGCCCTCCACCGGAGCCGCCGCCTCCTCGACCGCCGGGGCGACCACGGAGACCACGGAGAGGTTCGGATCCGAGAGCAGCACGACGCCCTCGGGCAGCGAGATGTCGCGCACGTGCAGCGAGTCGCCCACCTCGAGGCCGCTCACGTCGAGCCGCAGCTCCTTCGGGATGGCGGTGGGCAGGCACTCGAGCTCCAGCTCGCGCAGCGAGTGGTCGAGGATGCCGCCCTGCAGCTCCACGCCGGTGGCCTTGCCCGTGAGATGCAGCGGCACCGAGACCTGGACGGTGCGGGTCAGGTCGAGGGTGTAGAGGTCGGCGTGCAGGGCCTTGCCGGTCACCGGGTCGCGCTGCACCTCCTTGAGCAGCACGGTGCGGCCCTCGAGCCCCGCGTGGCCGCGCAGGTCGATCAGCGTGTTCATGCCCGCGTCGCTGGTCTTGAGCAGCCGGTCGAGCGCCCTCGGGTCGAGGGAGACCGACACGGGCTCGCCCCGGCCGTAGCAGACGGCGGGGATCTGCCCCTTGGCCCGCAGCTTGCGCGCGGCGCCCTTGCCGCGCTGGTCGCGGACCTGGATCTCGAGCTGGTAGTCGGCCACGGGCTTCCTCGGTACTTCAGACGAAGAGCGAGCTGACGCTCTCCTCGTTGTTGATGCGGCGGATCGCCTCGCCGAGCAGCGGAGCGACGGAGACGACGCGGATCTTGGCGCTCTGGGTCGCCTCGGACCGCAGGGGCACGGAATCGGTGACGACGATCTCGGTGAGGGGAGACTCCTCGATGCGCTTGACCGCGGGTCCCGAGAGCACCGGGTGGGTGATGGCCGCCGACACCCGCGTCGCGCCTGCGGCCTTGAGCGCCCGGGCCGCCTGGGTGAGGGTGCCGGCCGTATCGGCGATGTCGTCCACGATCACGCAGCTGTGGCCGGTCACGTCGCCGACCACGTTCATCACCTCGGCCACGTTCGGAGCCTCGCGCCGCTTGTCCACGATGGCCAGCGCCGCGCCGAGGCGCTTGGCGTAGGCCCGGGCGCGCTCCACGCCCCCGGCGTCCGGCGACACGATCGTGAGGGGCCCGTCCTGGCGACGGATGGCCTCCAGCAGCACCGGCGTGGCGAAGAGGTTGTCGACCGGCAGGTTGAAGAAGCCCTGGATCTGGCCGGCGTGGAGCTCCAGGCACAGCACCCGGTCGGTACCCGCCACGGCGATCAGGTCGGCCACCAGCTTGGCGGTGATGGGAGCCCGGGGCGCCACCTTGCGGTCCTGGCGCGCGTAGCCGTAGTAGGGGATCACGGCGGTGATGCGCCGGGCCGACGAGCGGCGCAGCGCATCGATCATGATCAGGAGCTCCATCAGGTGGGTGTTGGCCGGCGCGCAGGTCGACTGGAGCACGAAGCAGTCCGCCCCGCGCACGTTCTCGACGATCTCGACGTTCACCTCGCCGTCGCTGAAGGTGCCGACCTCCGCCTTGCCGAGCTCCACGCCGAGGTAGCCGGCCACGGCGCCGGCGAGGGCCGGGTTCGAGTTGCCCGTGAAGAGCATCAGGCGCTGCATGGGCACCCGGGCGAGACCTCCGTGCGGGCCCCGGGGCGGCGGGGCCCGACCTGCCGTGGGCGGCTCCAGAAGCCGCCGGAATCACTGCGGTTCCAGCCCAGCCGGCCGGCTCCGCCGGCTCGACCCGGCCCGCCGGCGCCTCGGGGTCGCGCGGCGGGCCGGAGCGGGCGAGGGGCGATTCTATCGGCGCCGCGGGGCCCGGGCCAGCGAGCCGCGCCAGCCAGCCCCGGGGTCGCGGTCCCGGCCCCCCGCGCCGCGGGGCCGAGCGGCGTCAGGAGCCGTAGCCGAGCTCCCGCAGGGCCCGGAGCGTCTCCTCGTCCAGCTCGGCGGGGGCTCCGGCCGCCGCGGCGGGGCGGCTGGCGAGCCAGCGGTCGAGCTCGGCGGAGAGGCGGGCCACGTCGCCGGGTCGGGTCGCCGCGAGGTCCTGCGCCTCGCCCGGATCCCGCCCCAGGTCGTAGAGCCAGCGCTCCCCCCGATCCGATCGGATCAGCTTGAGGCCCCCCACCTGGATGCTCGCGAGCCTGCGGTCGAAGGGCTCGAAGTCGAAGTCCGGCAGGGTCCGGGCGAAGAGTCGGCGCTGGCCCAGGGGTCGCATGTACTCCGCGATCAGCGGGCGTTGGGGAGGCAGCCGGCCGGAGAGCAGGCTCTGCCCCTCGATCGCAGGCCAGCGCTCCGGTGGGACCCCGGCCGCGTCGAGGATCGTCGCGAAGACGTCGACGAGCTGGACCGGGTCCGCGCGGCGCTCTCCGCCGTCGAGCCGGCCGGGCAGCCGCATCAGCAGGGGGACGCGCAGGAGGGTCTCGTGGAGGCTCAGCTGGTGCTGCATCAGGCCGTGCTCCCCGATGTTCTCCCCGTGGTCCCCGACCACTGCGACGAGCGTGCGCTCGAGGAGCCCCTCCTCCTCGAGGGTCTCGAGCAGGCGCGAGAGCCTCGCCTCCGCGAAGGCGACCTCGCCCCGGTAGAGCGCGCGCAGCAGCCGCAGGTCGTCGGGCGAGAGCGCGAGGTCCCCGGCGATGTAGCGCCGCGATTCGGCCCCCGCCGTCGCGCGCATCCGCCGCAGCTGAGCGGGATCGACGTCCGGGGGGACGAAGCGCCGCGCCCATTCCCTCGGCGGCTGGTAGGGAAGATGGGGATCCATGAGGTTCACGAACAGGAAGAACGGGCGCTCCCGCTGGCGCCCGCGGAGCCAGCGGTCGACGTGCTGGACGGTGGGCCGCCGCGGGCCGCGACCGCGGCGGAGCCGCCAGGAGTCCTCGAAGAGCCCGAAGCCCTGGTCGAAGCCCTTGCCCGGGCCGATGTGCGGGTTCTCGCTGAAGGCGGCGGTCTCGTGGGTGGGCTCGAGCAGCTCCGCCAGCGTCGTCCGCTCCGGCGCCAGCCGCGGGCTCTCGTGGTGCGCGCCATGGCGAGAGGGATAGAGCCCGGTGAAGAGCGAGCCGTGCGCCGGCACCGTCCAGGCGGAGGTGCTGCGCGCGTTCGTGAACACGACCCCGTCGTCGACCAGGCGCCCCAGGGCCGCGGGGGCCGAGGGATCGCCGAACGAGACCGCGTCCGCCCTCGTCGTGTCCAGCACCACGAGCAGCACGTTCGGCGGCGGACCGCCGTCGGCCCGGCAGGCGGCGAGCGCCAACAGCAGGAGGGGGATCCGAGCCGCGCGCATCCGCTTGGGCCGCCCGGATCGTCGCGGCTCCGGCCCCGGCCCGCCAGCGCTCGCACGGGCCCCGGGGCGCCCGCCCCTGCTAGCCTGGCGCCCCAAGCCCAAGCAGGAGGGACGATGCCGTTCGCCGATCTCGGTCTTCGCAAGCGCATCGAGAGATGCCGGGACTTCTCCTCTCCCTGGCGCGTGACGGAGGGCGACGAGTTCCGGCTCAAGGACATCGAGCCCGACGACATCGGCGACCTGGAGGCCGAGGACAAGCCGCGGGCCAAGGAGATCCTCGGCCTCGGCGTCGAGACGCTGGCCGAGCTGCAGGACCGGCTCTACGCCCAGGACCGCTGGGCCGTCCTCCTGGTCTTCCAGGCGATGGACGCCGCGGGCAAGGACGGCACCATCAAGCACGTGATGTCGGGGGTGAACCCCCAGGGCTGCCAGGTCTACTCCTTCAAGGCGCCGTCCTCGGAGGACCTGGACCACGACTACCTCTGGCGCTGCCTCCGGTGCATGCCCGAGCGCGGACGCATCGGCATCTTCAACCGCTCCTACTACGAGGAGGTGCTCGTCGTCAAGGTGCACGAAGAGCTGCTCGCGAAGCAGAAGCTCCCCCCCGCGCTGGTCGGCAAGTCGATCTGGAAGCAGCGCTACGAGGACATCCGCAACGTCGAGCGCTACCTGACGCGAAACGGCATCGCCATCTGCAAGTTCTTCCTGCACGTCTCCAAGAAGCAGCAGAAGAAGCGCTTCATCGAGCGGCTGGAGAATCCCGACAAGAACTGGAAGTTCTCCCTGGCCGACGCCAAGGAGCGCGGCCACTGGAAGGAGTACCAGAACGCCTACGAGGAGATGATCCAGGCCACCGCCACCCCCTACGCGCCCTGGTACGTGGTGCCGGCCGACAACAAGTGGTTCACCCGCATGGTCGTCGCCGCGGCCGTCATCGAGACCCTGGGGTCGCTGGATCTCCACTATCCGGTGGTGGACGACGCGAAGAAGGCGGAGCTCGAGGCCGCGCGGGCGGCCCTGGAAGAGGACTGAGCGGGGCGAGCGGGCTGTCCGCGGCTCAGCCGGGAAACTCGCCGCGGGCCTCGGGCCGCTTCGAGCGCACGTGCTCCCAGGCGATCTCGGGCACCAGCTTGTCGAGGGCGCGGAGCGAGGTAGCGACCGCCTGGTTGGCCTGCTGGATCGAGTGGACCCCCTTCTCGACGACCTGCTGGAGCGAGGTCACCTGCTTGCCGATCAGGTCCTCGACGCGGGCCAGGAGCAGGTCCCGGTCGCTGCGCAGGACCGCGATGAAGTCCTCCACGAGGCGCGCCCGCACGCCCGCGGCGACGCCCTCGAGGACGGTCTCCTGCCAGAGCGGCGACTCCCGGTCCGGGTAGTCCGGGCCCCAGGCCCCGACGATCCCGAGCACGCGTTCGGCGCTCCGCTCGAAGCCCTGGGCGACGAAGGACTCGCGCATCTCCGCCCGCCGGCGCCGCTGCGAGTTCTCGATCTGCTCGGGCGTGGCCCGCGGCCAGTAGTTGGGATCGGGCCAGCCCATCCCGGCGCGCTCGAGGAGCGCGACGAGGCGCGCGACCGCCAGCTCGCCCGCCTCCCGCAGCAGGCGGCTCGCGATGGCGAAGCGCGCGCGGGGCACGAGATCGTGCGAGTCGCGTCCCTCCGCCGCCACGCCCTCCAGCTCCCGCAGCGCCGCCGCCAGGGCGTCCAGGTCCGAGCCGGCGATCCCGGTCTCCAGCCGGGCGTGCATCGCCTCGATGTCCTCTCGGATCGCCCGAAGGTTCGACTCCAGGCGCTTCTGGATCAGGGCGGCGCGGTCCTCCCGCGGCGCTCCCGGCGCGGCGGCGGCCGTCGGGCTCGCCGCCCGCCGGTACTCCTCGATCTTCTGGTCGAGCTCGCGGACCGCCGCCCCGAACTCGGCCTCCAGGCTGCCGAAGCGGTCCGGCGGCCGGGGCGACGCCGCGGCGGCGGCGGGCTCCTTGCGCCGGCCGAGCAGCGTGGCGATCGAGTCGAGGAATCCGAGCTTCGCTTCGCCGTCCGGTTTCTGGCTCATGCCAGGGGCCTATAGCCCAGGGCTGCGGCCCCGTCGACGGAGAAGCCGGGCGGCGCCCGGGACGGCTCGTTGCGGGACGCCGCCGGGTTCTCCTACGTTTTCCTCCCTTGGGCGCCACTCGCGGCCCTGCGCCCTGCAACCCCCTTGGGAACACTTGCACAAGATCGTCGTCCCGACCTGCCTGCTGCTCGCGCTCGCCCCAGCCTGCGGCGACGCGCCGCCGCCGTCCGCGCCGATCGACGTCGTGGTCGCCGGCGTGGCGCGCAAGGACGTGCCCGTCACGATGGAGTGGATCGGCACGACCGAGGGCGCGATCGACGCCGAGATCCGGGCGCAGGTCTCCGGCTACCTGGTCTCGCGCGACTACGCCGAGGGCACGGAGGTCGCCAAGGGGGCACTGCTCTTCCGCATCGACCCCCGCCCCTATCGCGCCACCCTCGAGGAGGCGCGCGGCAACCTCGGGCGCGCCGAGGCGACGCTCGCCAAGTCGCAGCAGGACGTGGCCCGCTACACGCCCCTGGTCCGGGAAGGCGCCGTCAGCCAGCAGGAGCTCGACAACGCGACCCAGGCGGCCCGGGCGGGGGAGGCCGCGGTGCAGACGGCGCGCGCGGCGATGGACAAGGCGAACCTCGACCTCGCCTTCACCGAGATCCGCTCGCCGATCGACGGGATGGCGGGCGTGGCGAGGGCGCAGCTCGGCGACCTCGTCGGTCCCGGCGACCCCGAGCCGCTGACCAGCGTCTCCCAGCTCGATCCCATCCGGGTCTCCTTCCCGCTCTCGGAGCGCGAGTACCTGCGCTTCGCCGAGGGCTTCCGCGAGGCCGCCGCAGGGCGCGACGACGGCCGGCGCGAGGGGAGCCTGGAGCTCGTCCTGGCCGACGGCGCGACCTGGCCGCACCGCGGGCGGCCGGTGCCGGCGGCCGCGGGCGTCGATCCGCGCACGGGAACGATCCTGATCCGGGGCGAGTTCTCCAATCCGGACCACATCCTGCGCACGGGCCTCTACGCCCGCGTGCGCGCCGTCACCGAGGTACGTCAGGGCGCCCTGGTCGTGCCCCAGCGCGCCGTCTCGGAGCTCCAGGGCGTGTTCCAGGTGGCGGTGGTGGGCGGCGACAACAAGGTCTCGATGCGAGTCGTCGAGCCCGGCCCGCGCTTCGAGAGCGAGCAGGTGATCGAGAAGGGCCTCGAGGCCGGCGAGCAGGTGGTGGTCGAGGGCATCCAGAAGGTGCGCGACGGCACCCTGGTGAACCCGGTGCCCCCGGGCGCGGCGGGCGGGGCCACCGCCCCGCAGGGCTAGCGCGCTTGGCCCAGGCATCCCCGCCGCCCTCCGGCGACTACTTCTTCGTCCGCCGGCCCATCGTCGCGATCGTGATCTCGATCCTGACCGTGATCGGCGGGCTCGTCGCGATGGGCCGCCTGCCGATCGCCCAGTACCCGGAGATCGTCCCTCCCGAGATCAAGGTCGACGCGACCTACACCGGCGCCGATGCCCTCACGATCGAGCAGTCCGTCGCGACGCCGATCGAGCAGCAGGTGAACGGCGTCGACTACATGATCTACCTGCGCTCGGTCAACTCGAACGACGGGACCATGTCGCTGCGCGTCTCCTTCGAGGTGGAGACGAACATCGACATGAACAACGTGCTGGTGCAGAACCGCGTCAGCCAGGCGGACGCGAGCCTTCCGCCCGACGTGCGGAGCTACGGCGTCACGGTCAAGAAGTCGACCTCGAACCCGCTGATCATCTTCTCCCTCTACTCGCCGAACGGGAGCTACGGCGACAGCTTCCTCGGCAACTACGCGAACATCAACGTGATCGATGCCCTGAAGCGCGTACCGGGCGTCGGCGACGTCGTCCTCTTCGGCACCAGCGACTACGCCATGCGGATCTGGGTGAAGCCGGACCAGCTGGCGAGCCTCGGCCTCAGCGTGCCGGACCTGGTGGACGCGATCCAGAAGCAGAATGCGGTCAACCCGTCCGGCAAGGTGGGCGGCGAGCCGGCGCCCGCCGGCCAGGAGTTCACCTGGAGCGTGCGCGCCCAGGGGCGCCTCGTCACCGCCGAGGAGTTCGGCGACATCGTCGTCCGCTCGGATCCCTCCGGCGCGCAGATCCGCCTGCGCGAGGTCGCCCGCATCGAGCTCGGCAGCCTCAACTACAACCAGCGCGGCCGTCTGAACGGAAAGCCGGCTGCGCTCGTCATGACCTATCAGATTCCGGGTTCGAATGCGCTCGAAGTCGCGGCGGGTCTCAAGCGCACGATGGAAGAGGCCGCCACGCGCTTCCCCCAGGACCTCGCCTATTCGACCTCGCTCGACACCACGCTCGTGGTCACCGAGGGCATCGTCGAGATCCAGCACACGCTCGTCGAGGCGATGGTGCTCGTGATCCTGGTCGTGTTCCTCTTCCTCCAGAGCTGGCGCGCCACGCTGATCCCGCTGCTCACCGTGCCGGTCTCGCTGGTGGGAGCCTTCGCCGTCTTCCCGCTGCTCGGCTTCTCGATCAACACCCTGTCGCTCTTCGGACTGGTGCTCGCCATCGGCCTCGTCGTCGACGACGCGATCGTGGTGGTGGAGGCCGTGCAGCACCACATCGAGCACGGTCTCTCGCCGCGGGAAGCCACCGTGAAGGCGATGCAGGAGGTGGCGGGCCCGGTGGTCGCGATCGCGCTGGTGCTGTCCGCCGTGTTCATCCCCGTCGCCTTCGTACCGGGCATCACCGGACGCATGTACCAGCAGTTCGCCCTCACGATCGCCATCTCGGTCATCATCTCGGCGATCAACGCGCTCACGCTCTCGCCCGCCCTCTCGGCACTGCTGCTCAAGCCCGGCGGGGAGGCGCGCGGGCCGCTCGGCCGCTTCTTCGCGGCCTTCAACCGGGGCTTCGAGCGCGCCACCGGCGGCTACGTCTCCCTCACCGACTTCGCCGTCCGGCGCGCGTGGCGCACGCTGGCGATGCTCGGCGTGCTGACGGGCGGGGCGCTGCTGCTGGGCTGGCGGCTCCCCACGGGCTTCGTGCCGGACGAGGACCAGGGCTACATCTTCGTGAACGTGCAGCTCCCCGATGCGGCGTCGATGGCGCGCACCGACGAGGTCTGCAAGCAGGTGGAGGCCATCCTCGAGGCGACACCCGGCGTCGGCGACTACAACACCATCGCCGGCTACAGCCTGATCGCCCAGAGTTCGGCCACCTACAACGCGTTCTTCTTCGTCTCGCTCGACCCCTGGAACGAGCGCCACGAGCCCGAGACCCAGTTCAAGGCGATCGTGCAGGCGCTCAACCGCCAGCTCGCGGCGATCCCGGCCGCCCAGGTCTTCGCGTTCCTGCCGCCGCCGATCCAGGGTATCGGCACCGGCGGCGGCTTCTCGCTCATGCTCCAGGACCGCAGCGGCGGTTCGGTCGACTTTTTGGCGCAGAACGTGCAGGCGTTCATGGAGGCCGCCCGAGAGCGCCCCGAGCTCGGTCCGATGTTCACCCCCTTCCGCGCCTCGGTGCCGCAGATCTTCGCCGACGTGGACCGCGACAAGGTGCTGAAGCAGGGCGTGGACCTGCGCAGCGTCTATACGACGCTCCAGGCCTTCATGGGCGGCGCCTACGTGAACGACTTCAACCGCTTCGGTCGCCAGTGGAAGGTCTTCCTGCAGGCCGAGCCCGAGTACCGCCGGCGCGCCGAGGACATCGGCGCCTTCTACGTGCGCAGCGCCGGCGGCGACATGGTGCCGCTCTCGACCCTCGTCGATACGCGCGACATGCGCGGGCCCGAGTTCACCACGCGCTTCAACCTGTATCGCGCGGCCGAGATCACGGGCGCCCCGGCCCCGGGCTACAGCTCGGGCCAGGCGATGGCGGCGCTCGAGGAGGTGGCCGCCGAGGCCCTGCCGCCGGAGATGGGCTACGCCTGGAACGCCATGTCGTACCAGGAAAGGCGGGCCGCGGGCGGCGCCGCGGTCTTCGCGCTGGCCGTGCTGATGGTCTTCCTGATCCTGGCGGCGCAGTACGAGAGCTGGTCGCTGCCCTTCAGCGTGCTGCTCGGGACGCCGCTCGCGGTGCTCGGCGCCTTCCTGGGCCTCGCCATGCGGAGCTTCGAGCTGAACGTCTTCGGCCAGATCGGCCTCGTCATGCTGATCGGCCTCGCGGCCAAGAACGCGATCCTGATCGTCGAGTTCGCGAAGCTCGAGCTGGAGCGGGGAAAGCCCGTCGTCGAGGCGGCGCTGGCCGGGGCCCGCCTGCGCCTGCGGCCGATCCTGATGACCTCGTTCGCGTTCATCCTGGGCTGCGTGCCCCTGTGGATCGCCAGCGGGGCCGGGGCCGTGTCGCGCCAGCAGCTCGGCACGGTCGTGATCATGGGCATGCTGGTCGCGACGCTGCTCGGGATCTTCCTGGTGCCGGTGCTCTTCGTCCTGGTGGAGAAGCTGGTGCACCGGGGCGAGGAGCACGCGCCGGCGGACGCCGTGCCCTCGCCGGTGGCCGGAGGTCGCGGGTGAGGGGAATCGCGCGGCGCGCCGTCGCCGGCGCGCTCGCCGCGCTGGCCCTCCCCGGCTGCGCCATCGGGCCGCAGTATCGGCGCCCGGAGCTCCCGACCCCCGCCACCTTCCGGGGCCAGACCCTGGCGGAGAGCGCCTCGCTGGCGGACCTGCCCTGGTGGGAGGTGTTCCGGGACGAGTCGCTCGGCGCCCTGATCCGGGCCGCCCTGGAGCGGAACCTGGACCTGCGCGCCGCCGTCGCGCGCGTCG
>Ga0299906_10001587_pt1 | contig 19444 bp, 20 predicted proteins | sample RVTome_14_FD_200259 | JGI IMG/M metagenome (GOLD analysis project Ga0299906, IMG submission 200259) | Soil microbial communities from uranium-contaminated site in the Upper Colorado River Basin, Wyoming, United States - RVT145D125 (version 2) ...
GGGGCTCTCCTACCCCTACCTCAGCGAGATCGAGAACGGCTCCAAACGCGCGAGCAGCAAAGCCCTGATCGCCATCGCGCGCGCGCTCGACCTCGCGCCCTCCGATCTGCTTCGGCTGGCCGAGCAGTGGGCCGGCTCCGCGCCGCGCGTGGCCGAGGAGCCCGCCGGGCTGTACCAGCGCGTGGCCATATCACCGGTGATGGCGGCGTCCGAGGGCGGAAGCTGGTTCCGAGGATCGCCGCCGCAGCGGTCCGAGGGGGTGCGCGCGCGGCGCGAGCAGCTCACCGACCTGATCAACATGCTCGAGCAGCTCTCCGACGACGACCTCGCGCGCGTACGAGATCTGGTCGCGCGGCTCGCGCGGCGCTAGTCGACCTCGTACTCCCGGAGAGCCTCCGCGAATCTCTTCGCCGAATCTTTGAACCGCCTTCGACGACTAGCGTTGGCATTGCTTCTCCAGAATCGGGCAAAGTCCAGCTCCCATGCTAGAGAGGCAGCCACCGACACCGCTCAAGGATGTTGGGGGCTGGCCCTAGGATAACCTCGACAAGCCGATGGAGACTGCCATGCTGAAGATCGCGACCTGGAACATGAACCACTGGCGGCGCTCGGTCCGGCAGCGTGCGCAGACCTGGGCTATCTCGAAGGGCAGCTCAAGCCCGATGTGGCGCTGCTGCAGGAGGCGGCCCCGCAGGATTCCAGAGGCGCTTATGGAAGAGCTCGTCTAACCCCCTTCATGATCGAGGCTCTACCTTAGGGAGAACGTCAATGAGGCGAAGGAACAGGCACCGCCAGCAGTCCTACATGATGTCAGGACTACGTGGGGCTCTTTGGGCCTTGCTGGTGGTGCTAAACACCGCGTGCCCAGGCGAGCGAAAAGAGTACGTCTTACCCGGAGAAGAGGCTCCTACCGACCATCTCATCTGCCGAACCATTCTGCCCGTCTATGCTGGCATTCAGGCACCGGGCCAGCTCGAGTCGGATCCTAAGCCCCTGCTTGAGGCAAGCGCTGGTCTGCCACGATGGATCAGACGTGGCGTTGCTCGCCCCTCGATCCGCGAAAGGGCAGAAGAGTGGGTGGCCTTAGTCAACTCGGCTGTAACTCCTCCTTCCCTCGCGACCATCGAGTCTGTGACCTCGGAACTGGTGGCAGCCTGCGAAGCTGCCTTCCCGGAAATCAAGAGCGCCGCGAATCGGATCCGAGCCGAACGGTCGGTAGAGGTTTACGAAGAGCCCGACCAAGACAGTGTTCAAGAGGTAGCCAACGATCCCAATCAGCCCGTATGCAGAGTTGTTCTGGAACTTCAGGAAGAACTGCTCGACCCCGTCATGGATGATGTTGATATCGCCCTCAGAGAGACCTATGTTGGCGCGGTCATTGAGGATGCTGAGGATCCTGAACTCCGGGAATTGGGCGGTTACTACGTTTACTTTGCACATGAGTATCGGAAGTCCTATCACTTCGAGGGCTTCCCTCGCGCTGAATACAACCGAAGGCGGTCCGTTGAGACCCTTCTCGCTATCGTGTCGCGGTGCGGGACGCTCGCTGCAGAATCCGGTGCTGCCGCCCCGGAGCACTCTCCTTCCCCGATTTAGGACGATCAGTGGATAGTCAGTACGAGCTCTGGCTGTTTGAACATACGAGAGAAGCCTTCCCTCGGCGCCACAGTCGTCAAGTGTGTCGACGATGACCTCCTTCTACTCAGCGATGGCACATTGAAGTCTAGCGAAGGACATGTATGGATTCGTGTCCGGTTCATGGGAAGGCTGGGCTGGGCCTCGAGTCAGTTCCTTGAGAGGTCCGAAGGAAGCTCCAGGAATGAATGAATCGCCCCGGGAAACCTGGAGGCTCCGTCTTCTAAGAGGATGGAGTCATGAGTGGACAGCGCAGGTATCCGGAGGAGCTTCGGGAGCGAGCGATCCGGATCGTGCTGGATCGTGGTGAGGACAACGGCTCGCAGTGGTCGGCAATCCGTTCGATCGCGGACAAGTTCGGGATGTCGCCGGAGTAGTGGCCTGGCAAGTGGTGTCGCGCAGCGAACCTGTCGCCGGTTCATCTTGCGATCATCCTCTCTCGTGGACCGCGGCCGGCTCCGCTGATGGCTCTATCGCAGCGTTGCAGGGACCGATCGTCAACACCGGCTACAACCCGGAGAAGCACCTTATGTACCTGAACATTGGTTCTGGATACCCAGATCCGGGCTTCGTAGTGGAGATCCCGGACACCGACCTCGATGTTCGCTTCGCCTATAGGGGAAGGAACGTCTGCGTCCAAGACATGATCCAGGTCGACCCACAGGGCGTACCAAGAACGACGGCTGACTCACTCAGCGCACTGGTGCTCCGCTAGACAACCGGGGAAGGTCACGCGATCCCCCCGTCGCCTCCCGGCTTGATTGTCATACGCCTCCTGTAGCCTGGATATGTTGACTTGGTGAGGGGTGCCGCCCCCGCCCGGCGAGGCACCGAGGGGGTTGGATGAAGAAGAACGGATCCCGGCTAGTCCTGTCGGCGACAGATCCGTCGGCTCGCTTTTCCCTCGGCTGCGCCACACAGACCCTCCGCGTCCGCGGCTCATTCCACGTGTGGTTGCGCGGAAGGCGCGCCCGAGTTCCCGCGCGACGGCTCCGGGCTGTTCGCGTCCGTGAGGCGAGCGGCCTTGAGCAGTTGTGCCAGCCGGCCGATCTCGCTAGCTGCGGGCGTTGTGGTCGTTGCTTCGATGACGCCCGACCACATCTCAGTGAGCGTGAGGAACGAGAAGGGATTGCCAGCCAGGCTCTGGTTGATCGTCGGATGAGTCGTCCAGGCCTCGTCGTTTCCGCGGAGGCTCGTGACGGCGATGGAGTAATGGAACTGCGTCTCGCCGGTCAGCGCGGCGATCTTCATCCGAAAGGCCTCGGCCCACTTAGGGTTGAACAGCTCCCTGTACCTCTGCCATCCTGCCTTCTTGCCAGGCTTAGCCGGCGCCAAGGCGTGCCGAAGCTGGGCCGTCGCGTCGAAGCCGGGCTGCCACGACTTGCATGAGACGACCCAGACCCTCTTGTGACCCTCCTCGAGCGGGTTGAATCCGACAACATCGACATCCGAAGCGACCGAGTCACGGTTCGAGACGTAGTCAGGATGATCCTTGGCTGGATTGAAGCGGACGTTGTGAACGGTGAAGTATCCGCGGTGCTGCATGTAGTCATCGACGATCTGTTCCAGGATGTCTTCCTTCACGTTACCGGCCTTTCCTCGAGCGTAATCGTGCCTCTTGCAACGAGCGCGTCGAAGTCTGCAACGGTGAAGCCCTCGTTTCCCTGGCTGTAGTCGGAGATACGGAAGCCCATGGACCGTAGCTGGCGTCGTAGCTTCTTCTGGTCAGGTCGATCCGCCTCGCGCGTCAGCCGGATCAACTCGCGGATCGCGTCCGCCTGGGCACGGGTGAAAGAGTGTCCTTCTTGAGAGCCGAGCGGGGAAGGATGTCGCGTGGAAGGCGACTCCGGCTGGCTGGCTGATGACCCGGCCATCTCGAGGGCGGCAGCGAACTGGCGCCGAAAGTCGGCCTGGCGGCCAGATCCGGGGAAGGCGATCCGCTGTTCAACTACCGGAAGGCCGGCCTGTGAGAGAAGGCCGTACGCAGCGTCGTACACCGTGGCCTTGATGAGGACTATCTTGGCTGGGGCGAGCTCCTTGCAGCGTTCAACAAAATCTGGCACGTGGTCACGCAGCCCGGCCCCATCGACGGGATCCAGCTTGAGATCGATCAGGAAGACTCCCTGATCCTTCAGTGCTTGGAGGAGCTCTGCTTTGTTCGCGCGCGACGGTGCACGCCCAAGGAGGATCTGGACAACCTCTCGGAACAGGGAATCATGCGAGGTGACGTTCTCGAAGTAAAGGTAGCGGTCGATTGCGATGGGGGCGCCTCGGCCACCAGGAGCAGCTCGATGCGCTCGGGGCGGTACTTGTGTGCGGCCGCCGCACGCTTGCTGCGAGCAACAGCTTCTGACTCAGTGGGGTCCACATCAGCCTCCGCTCATCGGATCATGGTGCACCAGACTTCGCCTTCAGCGATTCACTCGAACGGGCGCCGAGGATGACAAACGCGTCGGCGCATGGAGCCTATGCCACTCCCCGACACTTACAGGGCTGTGATTCAGGCGGCGTGGAGGTTTCAAGTGCTCTGAGCTCCCCTCGCGAGCCGCTACAAGCGAGTGTCGAGTCCCACGGCTTGATACGGTTTCTGCCTTCCTTAGAGACGGGGGAGATCCTGCGAATGCCGCCGGCCTTGTATCGCGACATCGGACACTCGCTTCGGCATCAAGAAAGGGCCGAGAGCTTCCATGAGATGCGCGCGCTCCCTTCAGCACCACCGCCCCGTGGTATCCGTGCTCACCGCCTGTACCACACGCCAACATCCACTGAGTTCCCGAGCGACTCGTCGATCACGCGGTGCAGGCCCAATCTGACGATGCGGTCGTCGTTCGGGTGAAACGGGCGCGGACTCTCCCCGACCAAGCATCCCATCGAGTCGAGCGCCGGCTTCCATAGCATCGCCCATTTCCGCCTCGAACTGACCCGGAAGCACACCTGAAGCTCGACCGGCCCGTCGGCCAAGGGAGCCGGCACCTGCGTAGACAGCCCAGCGGCAAGCTCCTGCTTCCACGCCCGCGTGGCGCTTCGAGGAGCGGCAGCGCGTGCGCACGAACGCCAGCTCGCCAAGGTCCGCCTCGGGCGCGCGCTGGGCCGCACCGACGCAGATCGTGTGATCGGCCCCGACTTCCTTCCTGACCCAGACCGAGGAAAGGCGCGCGGCACCCAGCCGCCGGATCACCGGGAACGCGTAGTTGTCGAGGTCGCCTCCCTTCAGCAGACGACCCGCATCCGGTACGCCGACGATGAGTTCCAAGCTGAGTCCGTCGTCGGCAGGCATGCGCCCGACCAGGAGCCGCTCGATGTGGTCCAGGTACTTCGCCAGCGCGATCTGCGCGGGATGAGTCTTCGCCTCCCAGCTCTCAAGGCGCGGGGTCATCCCGAGCTGGATCCGCTCTCTCACCGGCGGCACGTAGCTGACGAACTGGATGCGGCTATCCGTCCCTCTTGGACCGCCCAGGCTTCCGCGACCGCTCGAGGTACGTGATCAGCGAGTAGTCCGGCCTGAACGGTGGCGGCTCCGGTACCGGTTGCTCCGGCCGCGGCACCGGTTCTTTCGGCCGGTTCGCCTTGGGCTTGTTCTGGTCTTCCTTGTCGCGCATCTCTGATCCTCTCCCAGGGAATCGTACCTGCGCTTAGTGAGGGTCCCACAGACCACCAGTAAGGGCGAGGCCACTCACGATGATCAGCCAAGCCTTCAATGAGCCGCTGTCCCCAACTGCAAGGGGACAACAGCCGATACCTGAGATGGCAACCTGACCGAACGACTCGATAGATTGGCCGCGACCAGGTTGCTTCATCACGAGAGGGAGTCCCGGAGGATGCCGCGCGGAACGCTCAAGGGCAGCTTCAGCGATCGTGGCTTTACGTTCGTATCCATCGAGCCTGATACGGGTCAAGGTGACGTGTTCCTCCATATCTCGCGGATCAGGGACGGGGAAAGCCCAAGTCACTTCGTGCGTGGTGCGCAAGTTGAGTTCGAAGTAGAGAGGGTCCGCCGGGGAACCGAGGATAAGCTCCAGGCAAGGGACGCCCGATTAATATCGGACATCGCAGCCCCAGCACCGTCGGCCACGGTGTCCGCTGCGGACCATGAGGGAACTGTGAAGTTCTGGTCTCCGTTGTCCTACGGTTTCGTTGTTGATGGAGTCTCCGGGGAGGAGTTGTACGTTCATGCCTCCAGCGTTCTCGGCGGTTACCTTCGACAAGGCGACGCAGTGCGATTTGCCATCGAAGAAACCGGTGATCGCCGACAGGCCGTAAACGTGAGCGTTGTGGGGTGGAACCCAACGGGCGATGCCTTCGCGGACACGCTCGACATGGGGAACCCCCGCTGGGCTACCCAGTTAGCCGATCTGGCCGAACCCGAGAATTGGAACTACCAAGAAAGGCCAAGCAAGGACCAGCATCAGATCTTGCGAAGCTACATGAAGTACACGTTCTTGCGGCTGAACGAGTTGGAGGACCATGTAATCCGATCAAACGAAGGCAAGGTGCTTTCGTTCAACACGGGCCTCGTCACTCCGTTTCAGGAAGAGATTTTTGCGTTGTTCCGCGCTCGGCCAGGCGGTGAAACCGGACCGCCGTGGGTCCTGCGAAGTTTCGAGAAGGCATCGGGTCCCACTTTCCTTAGGCTCTTCGGTGGCCGCGTTCCACCTTTGGCCCGATACTTCGATGATCCGACTCAGCTTGTCTTCGATACACGCCTTGAGCTCCGGGTAAACGTCGAGCATGTTCCCCACGACCAGGACAGGTTCCCGGCAACTTTGAATTCGCTCTCCCCACAGGATCTGGCTGCATTAGTCAATGCCAAGGCACCAGATGCCCTTGATCGCGTCAGGCGCAACTACAAGACCGCGATTCCACAGTTCTACCGAGATAGTCGGTCTGGTGAAGGGAAGATGCAGCTGCTTTTACCCGTCGCGTTGCTACGACGAGACAACGTCGAACTCGCGCTTGCGGTTGATCGACTTCCATCGGGCGTGTATCTGGGTCGAACCGTTCTGACCCTCGATTGGGCTTATAACAACGCGCGCTTGCTAACCCGCCCCGATTCTGACTGGCTTCGTCCATAATGGGGTCTTCGAGCGCCCTACCTTCCCGCGGCTCCGCTGGCGGGCTCCGGCTGGCTCTCGAAGGCTTGCCCTGGATTCCGAAGCCCCCTGGTTCCGAAACCCCAGGATGCCTCATACGATTTGCGTGGATTGGGGCGAAACCGCACTGGCCGCCACTCCCCTTGACGGCGCCCCGGAGAACCAGGTAACGTACTCCTTGCCCCGATAGGGGTCTTGTTTCTGCTACTGCTGTGCGGCGAGCCATGGGGCTCGCCGCTTTTTTTGTCCCCCGAGCAACACGGAGTCCAGCCGCTCTACTGCGGGGACCAGTCTGCGCACGGCCTCGCTTCGCCTGCCATCTCTCCTCGGCCGGGAAGGTTCCGGGGGCAGGGCGCCCGCGATAGCCGCCTCCGAGATGTCACAGCTCTTCCAGAGTCGTTTCTCCGAACTCTGTCAACCAGTACCGTCCCCGCTCCAGTCGATGTCCGGCCAGGCCCCACTCGCGAGCGCGCGCAACGTACCCCGCTGTATTCGTCGCTGCTTGTACCTCACTCCAGCCATCGGGTCGCGGAAAGCGCGTCTCGAGTTCACGATGAAATGCCTGAACCAGATCCGTTCTCGTTGTTCCTTGCGCGCCGATCAGTCGCACGACAGTTTCAAATCCCCACCAGTCGACCGGCGCGTGCTGACGGATATGCCCAAGGAAGCGCTGCGCGAAGGGCTGCACCTCGGAACGCATATCCACCTGCAAGCCTTCGAGATCGGTGAGCAGCTCGACGCCGATCTCCGTCAAGCCCACCACGAAATCCTTGTCGCGCCTTTCGCCACCGGCGATCCCCCAGAGATAGAACGGGCCCGACAACTCAAGCCCAGAGCTCTCGCCTCCACCTGACGACCCGATCACGAAGTTCCAGAACGCATCTTCAGCACTCTGCTTCTTATCGGGATTCGTGGGGAACGAAGCCGCAAGCCTGCGGGCTTCTCTCGGTTCGAGGTCGACGATGCGCGCGCCCATCGCCCATGCGAGGGGAAGAATCTCGGACCGGAAACGACGTTCAGTAATCAGCCCCTCGTCCGTCATCTCAGCGAGCTTGGTCGCAGCCCAGAGCGTCGGGAAGTCACGGTTATGCAATCCAAAGAGAGGCTCCTGCTTGACCCATCCGGTGGACAACGGGGCCACCACAACAGGCCTTGTGCTGCGGATGGCGGTGAACGACAGATCCTCGTCCGCATACTGCCGGCGCTTGCTCACGGTCGACTCGCTCCGGTAGGGCTCCGCGCGAGAGAACAACGACCCCGAGCTCCACTCGACTTCGTCGCCAAGGGCGGGCTGAGCCCGTCGACGGCCACCTTCGAGCCGTGCTGTGGTCGATGATGGGCCCGGGGGCTTGTCGTACTCCAACTCCAGCGCCATCTGATGGATGGCCTCCCGGATCAGTTCCTCCCGGGTGCGGAACCCGCCTCGTCCACGCCTGACGAGCTCATCGACCTGCCGGATCAACTCGTCCGGCAGGGGCACCCTGACGATCCGTTCTTCGATTCCCATTTTTCTTCGGCCTCTTGACCAGCGCTTTCCTTCTTCTAGCGAGCATATACCGAAAAAACCCTGAGGGGAAGCCTTGACGTGCAGTCAGTGTATCTGTCTAATATACCCTCTGTACCGACGACTATAGGGAGGGCGCGTGACAAGGGGCGGGCTGGGGCAGCGGGCGGCGGTCTTCATCGATCTCGAGAACTTGGTCCACGACGAGCGCCAGAGGATGGACTGGACCGGCGCCGAGCGCGTGGTCAGGGCGCTGATCCCCGATGTCTCGACCCGAGCGCAGGTCGTGCTCTGTATCGCGGTTTGTGACGGGCGGCTTGCCCGGAGGCTGGCACTCCCCCTCGCCGACCATGGCGTCAGGACTTACACGCACCGCGGCGGGCCGGACGCGGCGGACTGGGAGCTCCAGCGGAGACTCGATCGCGATATCCCCGCGAGCTGCTCGCTGGTGGTTATCGCATCGGGGGACCACTTCTTCGCCGCACAGGCTGCTCGACTGCGCGGCTCCGGCAAGCGGGTCGAGGTGGCGGCCCGAAATGGCTGCATCTCCGCCGAGCTGTACGTACAAGCGAACGACTTCTGTGATCTGACCGTCGCCGTGTCTTCCGCGGCCTAGAGAGGAGCGCCCCATGGAGCGCATCATCGCAACGCAACACAGCGTCACCATCGAGAACCTCGAGACGGCAGATCCCGATGTCGCCGCGTTCTTCAGCGAGGTGCCCGACACCACGATGCCTGACGTCATGCGGAAAGCGATCTCGCTGGGCGTCGTCGGTCTTCGAGCGATGGATGTCGCCGGCCAAGTCGCTCTTGTGGAGCGCGAGTTCGGAAAGCTCGCCGACGGCTTCCGGAGCACGCTTGGTGAGGTCGAGGACCAGATCCAGCACCGGATCGATGCCAACTTCGATCCCGATGAAGCGGAGTCGGTCTCCGCGCGCCTCGGCGGATCGATCGCAGACGCGTACAAGTCCGCGAACGATGTCCTCGCGACGGCGCGGGGAGAGCTCGAGAAGCTCGTTCGGGACAGCTTCAACCCCGACCTCACGACGAGCTGCGTGTACGCGATTACGAAGCTCGTGACCGAGACGCGAGCAGAACTCGACCGCGCCTTCGACCCCGCCTATGAGGACAGCCACCTCAGTCGGCTCCTCGCGTCCATCGATGACTACTTCGGCGCGTCGGGCACCGTAGAGGAAGTCATCGCTGGCCAGATCCTTCCCGTCAAGGAAGAGGTCATGAAGGCGTTGCAGGACGTCCGCGACATCATCGTGGGCCAGGCGGCGGCAGCAGATCAGCGGCGGTTGTCATCCGCATCGGGTGATGACTTCGAGGACAAGGTCGAGGATCTCCTTCGGCGCGTCGCGAAGGGATATGGGGACACCGTGGATCGGGTCGGCACGGTCGCCGGCGATGCGGGTCGCTCGAAGAAGGGCGACTTCGTCGTGCAGCTTCGCGAGGGATCCCGCTTCGTCGTCGAGGCGAAGGACTGCAGCCGACCCATCACGCTGCGCGGACCGAAGGGAATCCTCACAGCGCTCGACGAAAGCATCGAGAACCGGAGCGCAGGGTTCGCGATCGCAGTAGTGAAGGAAGAGGGCGGCTTCCCGAAGGAGGTCGGCCACTTCAACGATTACGGCGACGACAAGATCTTGTGTCATTTCGGCACCGCCGGTGAGATGCTCGAAACCGCCTATCGGTGGGCACGGACGGTGCTTCTTGCCGAAGCGGCCACCGCGGCTGTCGACGCGGAGGTCATCCAGGCAGGACTCGACGAGGTTCGTGAGGCCCTGCGCGAGATCAAGCGCATCGACACGAAGGCGAAGGCGATCTCCCAGGGGGCCGAGGACATCCGAAGCATGGTCGCCTTCCAGTTGAAGCGCGCGACCGCAGCGCTCGACCGAGCAGCTGAAGGACTCGAGGGCAGCGCGTCCATCGCCTCATGAGGAGGCAGCGCGATCGACATGTGAGGCGAACTGTTTGAAGGGGGCGGGGAACATGTCAGAAGAAGCTGCGACCGTTCAGATCCGCTTGCCGCGGAAGACCTACGCGGCGCTGGCCAAGGCAGCGGAAGCGCACCACGCGACGGTGGAGACCTTCGTCGCGCAGCAAGTCGCCGCGTTCTTGATGATGACGAGCGGGACGCGGTCACGAAAGCACCAACCCGAACCGGAGCCCGAATCATCGGTCGGGCAATACCTCTGAAACGGCGCACACGAAGGAGTTCACTCATGTCTCTCAACTCGCTGATGCAGCACGGTCTGCCGCTCAACCGCAAGGAACGCTTCTACACCGGAACCGTGCTCCCTATGATCGCTCTCGCCGAGCAAGGCGGACTCTTCTCCAGGCTGACGAGGCTGATCGACGGGTACGAGGAACAGCCTGTTGATTGGAGCGCGGCGAGCGCCAACGTCCAGTTCTTCACGGAATACAGCTTCGTGGAATCCGCGTTCGGTGCTGGCCGAGACCGATTTCCGACGCTGCCCACATCGAAGGAAACACCGGATGTCATGATCTTGGTTACGGGCGCGCGTACGAGTCTCATCGCGATCGAAGCCAAGATGTTCCACAACCCGTTGGCCGAAGACATCGATCGGCAGATGCGAGCGCAAGCCGTGATCCTGGACTTCCTCCAGCCAGCTCTCGAGATCGACGTCATCCATCACATGACGCTCTTGCCGGAGAAGCTTGCGCGCAACATCGGCCCCATCAGCTGGCCCGTACTGACATGGGAGCAGATCTATGCTGCCTTCGCGGACGGCTGCGAGGAGGACTACTGGCTCGCCTTGCTGCATCTCGCGCTCGAGCAGTACGACGACCTCGTCGCTCGAGGCAGCATGGCGACCTTCGGAGCCAACAGCGAGCGCAAGATGTCCGGTGGCGACATCCTCCGCCTCCATGAGGCTGGTGTCGGACCGAACGTCATGGGCCGCAACCGAGGCTTGGGCGGGCCAGAGCTGGCCGAGGACGTTCGAACTGGCCGGTGGCGCGCCCAGATGTACGAGACTCGCTCCGACGGCGAAATCCGGAATCGCAACTGGTTCGCCGTACAGGAATTCGCCGCGCTGATCAGGACCGCGAGCGGTAGCGTTTGACCGGGCCGACGAGGCTTGTGGATTATGAACCCTCAGGTTCGAGAAGCACGGACAGGAGACCTCTTGGCCGACCAGGGAAGCGAACTGCTCGTTGTCGACAACAGCGACACTGAGTGGAAGGTCGAGCGCTACCTGCGCGACTGGGTAGAACTTTCGACGGGCTTCGACATAGCGACCGGTTACATGGAGATCGGGGCGCTGCTCGCCCTCGATGGGCAGTGGCAGAAACTAGACAAGCTTCGGATCCTCATGGGGGACGAGGTCTCGGCGCGAACCAAGAAGGCGCTCGTCGCCGGCGTAGAGAGGATCAAGGCACTCCTCGATCTGAGCATCGAACGCGCGAAGGAAACCAACGACTTCCTCCTCGGTGTGCCGGCGATCGTCGACGCGCTTGAGCGACGCCAGATCGAATGCCGCGTGTACACGAAGGAAAAGTTCCACGCTAAGACTTACATCACGCACGCGAAGCAGGCGGTCGTGGGTTCCGCCGCCCTCGTCGGATCGAGCAACTTCACACTCCCCGGCATCACCCAGAACGTCGAGCTGAACATCCAGCTTCGTCGCGAAGTCGAGGTCCTTCAGGCTTGGTACGAAAGGCATTGGGACGAAGCCGAAGACATCACACCTGAGATTCTGAACGTCATCAAGCGTCACACGCAGGAATACTCACCGTTCCATGTCTACGCGAAGGCGCTGCAGGAGTTCTTCCGCGGCCATGAGATGACCGCTGGCGAATGGGAGCAGCACAAGTCTCTCGTCTACCCGATCCTGGACCAGTACCAGCGCGAGGGCTACCAAGCACTCATGAAGATCGCGAGCCAGTTCGGAGGAGCTTTCCTCTGCGACGGCGTCGGGCTCGGAAAGACTTTCGTGGGTCTCATGTTGATCGAGCGCCTGGTCATGCACGACCGCAAGCGCGTTGCGCTTTTCGTGCCAAAGGCGGCCCGCGAGCCGGTGTGGGAGAAGGAACTGCGCAATCATCTCCCCGATCTCGGAGGGGACTTCAGCAACCTCGCAGTATTCAGTCACACGGACTTGCTCCGAACGGGCGACTATCCAGAGCGACTGGCGCGTATCAAGGAACAAGCCGACGTCATCATCATCGACGAGGCCCACCACTTCCGGAACCCAGGGTTCCGTGGCGAGTCGGGTCGAAAGAATCGGTATTGGAGCATGTACGACATCGCCGAGAGCAAAACGATGTTCATGTTGACCGCGACACCAGTCAACAACAGGCTCCTCGACCTGCAGCACATGATCGAACTCTTCTCGCGCCGTCAAGCCGACTACTTCAAGACAGCACCACTCGGGATCTATTCACTCCCCGGTCATTTCAGGAAGATGGAGAAGGAACTCGAAGCAGCGGTTCTGCAGGACGAGAGCCAGGTGATGGCCGAGACCTCCGAGGTAGAAGCCGAACAGGTTCTCACGACTGACCCGCTCTTTTCTGCCCTTGTCGTGCAGCGCAGCCGCGCGTACGTCAAGCAAAGTCAGCTCCAGTACCGTGGAACCGAGGCTACCTTTCCGACGCGAGAAGACCCGAAGGTTGTGGAGTATTCCATCAAGAAAACGTACGGCCGGCTGCTCAACATGATGGAGAAAGCATTTTCGCGCGACAAGCCGCTATTCCGCCTGGCGATCTACTCCCCTCTTGCCTACTACAAGGGTTCAGACGACTCCATCGACCCGATCGTCGAGAACAGGCAGCGACAAGTAGTCGGCCTCATACGGACCCTTTTCCTGAAGAGGTTCGAGAGTTCGCCGGAGGCCTTCGGGCTTTCGTGCTACGTCCTCCTGAAGAAGCTGCTGGCGTTCGTCACCAAGCACAGCCAGTCGAAGGGTCAGAAGGATCGGCTCGAGCGATGGAAAGCTCAGCACGGCGAGTTGGTGGGCTACGTTCACAACAAGCAGCTTGAGCTCCTTGGTGGCGAGCCCTCAGAAGACGAAGAGGACGTCATCACGGACGAGATGCTCGAGGCTGTCGAGGAGTTGTCACGAGACGATTACGACGTCGATGAGATCCTGGCCGAGACATTCCTCGACCTCGAGGAGATCGCCGATTTCCTCGACGAGCTAAAGAAATTCAAGCCTGCTCACGACGACAAGCTCCAAGCGCTAATCAAACTGCTGAAGTCAAATGCCGTTCTCAAGAAGCACAAGGTTCTGATCTTCACGGAATATATGGCCACGGCACGCTACCTCCGACGCGAGCTAGAGCGCGCTGGCCTGACTCACATCGATGAGACGGACAGCAACGACAAGCGACCCCGTGGTGGCGTCATCCGTCGTTTCGCTCCCTTCTACAACGGGTCATCGAGCGCCGAGCTCAGAGCTGACAATGACGAGGAGACTCGCATCCTGATCTCCACAGATGTCCTCTCTGAAGGGCTGAACCTTCAAGATGCGACACGACTTATCAACTACGACCTTCACTGGAATCCCGTACGCCTAATGCAGCGGATTGGACGCGTCGACCGCCGCTTGAATCCTCACGTCGAGGAGGCAATCGTCGCTCAGCGGCCAGAGGAGAAGAAGATTCGGGGCACGGTTGCTTATTGGAACTTCATCCCGCCCGAGGACCTGGATGAGTTGTTGCGCCTCTATCAGCGTGTCTCGCATAAGACTCTACGGATATCGAAGACCTTTGGAATCGAGGGAGGCAAGCTTCTCGGACCGGAGGATGAGTTCGAAGCTCTTCGAGACTTCAATCACCTCTATGAAGGCACAACGAGCGCTGCAGAGGAGATGCACCTGGAGTTCCAGCGCTTGGTGCAAGAAGTACCTGGCCTCGTAGAGACAATCGACTCTCTACCCGGCAGAGTCTTCAGCGGAAAGGAGCATCTCAAGCCAGGCACCAACGCCATCTTCTTCTGTTACTCGCTTCCTGCTCCGAGTGCGGAGGATCGCGAAACGGATGAAGCCTCTTTGTGGCGTGAGGACACTGGCATAACGGCCTGGTATCTCTATGACGTGGAAACCACCGAGATCATCGAGGAGCCAGCCGCCATGATCGATCTGATTCGTAGCCAGCCCGATACCCCGCGACAGGTCACTCTGCCGGGTGGGACGCTTTCCGAAGTCAGGGCCGCGGTTGAGAAGCACATCAAGAACACGTATCTCAAGCGTGTTCAGGCCCCAATCGGAGTGCGACCCATCCTCAAAGCTTGGATGGAACTCTCGTGATCGTGATCACTACCTGGCCGGAACAGGGCTTGCCCGGCGTCGAGCGGCGTTGACCACATGGCTACGCGGGCGAAACCTGGCTGGGAGCGTCTCCGGAAGATCCGGACGTTTTCCCAGTTGTTTGAATACTTCGTCGATGCTCTGGGGTGGCCACTGGACCTCAACGCGCTCGATGATGATGACCTTGAAGAGATTACTTTCGAGTGGGGTCCTGACGAGCTAGGCGTAAGCAAAGAACAACTCCGCTCCCTCAAGCGGCTACGCCAGATGCGACCCCTAACAACCGCCCAGCCCTGGGGAATCTTCTTCGTGGAGATCGACGGGCCACGTCTTCCCATCACACAATTGCGTCGCCTGCTTCAGAGTCTCGTAACCAAGAAGCGCGCCGTGGGCGATGGAGCTCGAAGATCCTGGGATCTCAATGACCTCTTGTTCATCGTCACTACGGATGCCGGCGATGCGGTCGAACTCCATCTGCTCGCATTCTTTGACTCGGAGGGAGGGACTCCGGACGTCAGATCGCTGCCATGGCGTCCCGTGGGATCGCCCGTTCGTCATCTCCAGCGACTGGCAGACGAACTGCTCCCCCGCCTTGCCTGGCCTGATGACGAGAACGATGCAGACGCGTGGCGGGAAGCTTGGAGGGGCGCTTTCAGTCTCCGCCATGGCGAAGCCATCAAGTCTGCCGCTCGACTTGCAGAACGCATGGCAAGCACAGCTGCCGACCTTCGCGCTCAGATCGGTGAAGCGATTGATGCCGAAGGCAAGTCGGGCCCGTTCACTCACCTTCTGGACGAAGTCCGACGACAGCTGGTAGCCGATGTCGACTCGAAGAAGTTCGCCGATATGTGCGCGCAAACGCTGGTCTACGGCGTCCTGAGCAGCCGAGTAACCGACCCTAAGAGTTTCGGAGCATCACCCGTGTTGTCGGTCGTTCCGCTCTCGAATCCCTTCTTGGCGGCCTTCTTTGAGCAAGTCCACGATCAAGCGGTAGCGCTCGATCTCGAGGGCAGCGGCCTGGAGCAATTGGTCGCAGACCTCAGAGTGACCAATGTTGAGGCGATCCTCGACCAGTTCGGATCAACCGCGAAGGGCGGAGATCCGGTCATCCACTTTTACGAAGAGTTCCTTCGACAATATGACAGCAAGATGCGTGCCGACGCGGGGGCCTTCTACACGCCGCAACCAGTAGTGGCATTCATGGTCGGAGCCGTCGATGAGATTCTCCGAACCCGATTTGGTTTGGAGATGGGTGTCATCGATCCAGCCACATGGGAAGAGGTCTGTAATCGCAACGGGTTGCTTGTTCCCGACGGGATCGATCCCTCGGGCAGGTTCATAACGATGGTCGACCCAGCGACGGGCACCGGAACGTTCCTGGTCGAATGGCTCCGTCGCGCCCAGGCAGAATTCTTTCAGAAACAACCAAAGGGTGACTGGCCGAGGTTCCTAAGGGAACACCTTCTTCCCTCGATGCACGGATTCGAGCTCATGCTCGGACCTTATGCAATTGGACACCTTAAGGTCGCACTTGAGCTACACGGCGAAGGACTGAGGGAGGGCGAGGTAGGCATCCTCCTTACCGACACGCTGGACCACGAGCCGCCACAACTCCGAATCGAGGCGATGCGGGACCCAGTGTCGGTCGAGGGCGAACTCGCCGCCAATGTGAAGCGAGAGACGCGTTTCACGATTGTGATCGGTAACCCGCCTTACGACCGAGAGCAGAAAGAGGTTGGCGACATCGGCAAGCGCAAGGGCGGCGTTGTTCGTTTTGGGGCGGCCGGGCTCAAGCCACTCCTCGACGATGTGATCAAGCCGATGCGCCAAGCCGGGCTCGGCGTGCATATCAAGAACCTCTACAACGACTACGTCTACTTCTGGCGGTGGGCTGTTTGGCAAGCAACCGAGCTCCCGCCTGGGCCTGGGATCGTCGCATTCATAACTGCGTCCTCCTATCTCGATGGGATTTCGATGGGGGGTCTGCGCTCATTACTTCGGGCTGCCTTCGATGAGCTCTGGATCGTCGATCTCGGAGGTGAGGGCCGAGGTGCCCTCGCCGAGGAGAACGTCTTCGATATCCGAACGCCCGTCGCCGTTGCATTCGGGCTTCGTCGCGGAAAGGTGGACCGTGGGCAGGAGTGCGTTGTGCGCTATCTGCGGGTGCCAGGAACTCGAGCCGACAAGTTCGAGCGCTTGAGAACGCTGTCGCTCGCCGATGTCGTCGAAGAGGTGCCGGGCGCGGGACTCGATCCCTTCATACCGCGAAGCAATGCCGCCTACTTTTCTTGGCCGCAGATGACTGACTTGTTCCCGTGGATCCACTCGGGCTGTCAGCTAAAGCGGACTTGGCCGATCAGTGAATCGAAGGCAGTGCTGAAGAATCGCTGGAAGGCGCTCCTTGGTGATACTCCGCGACATCGGAAGGAGTTACTGAAGGAAACACGCGATCGGACAGCCGAGAGTGCACCCGCCTACTTGCTGTCCGACGGCAGCCACAAGAGAAGCATTCGGAAGGCGGATGCGGATGAACAACCTGAAGCCATCGAGCGTTATGGCTATCGTAGCTTCGACCGCCAGTGGGTCATCGCCGACAATCGGATCGCCGACTTCCCGAGGCCCGCTCTCTGGAAGGTGCGCGGAGGTACGCAGGTCTTTCTCACGACATCAGCTTCGACCAAGTTGAGCCACGGTCCGACGCTTACGGCCACGCCGTATGTCCCAGACCTTCATCATTTCAATGGTCGGGGCGCGAAAGACGTTATGCCGCTCTATCGCGATCCGCTGAAACGCGTCCCCAATATCACGTCGGGTCTTCTCAAATTCCTGTCTGAGGTCCTCGGGCGTACGGTCTCGGCGGAGGACCTGCTTGCGTATGCATACGCAATCCTGGGACCTCCGGCGTATGCCGATTTGTTTTCGTTGGAGCTATCAGAGAAGGCTGAGGCCGTTCGAGTTCCCATCACGGCTGATCACCACCTGTTCGCTCGAGCCATAGAAGTAGGCAGGGATCTAGTGTGGTGGCATACATGGGGTGAACGTTTCCGAGGTCAGCGTGGCGATGTCTTGCCCTCAGGACCTGCTAGAGAGGTTGTTCCAGTTCGCGGGTACCCCACCAAATTCCGGTACGTCGCTGCAGAGGAGAGGCTCGAGGTCGGAACGGGTTCCTTCGGTCCCGTCCGAGAAAAGGTGTGGGCCTTTGAAGTGTCTGGACTAAGAGTGGTCGCGTCGTGGCTTGGATACCGAATGGCCGTTCGCAAGGGCAAGAAGTCAAGCGCCCTAGACGAGATCCGGCCAGCGCGATGGACATTCAGCGATGAGCTGTTGCAAGTGCTCGCGATCGTGGAACATACGATCGAGGTTACTCCCGCTGCGAGTGCCCTTATTGCCGAAATCGTTTCTGGCCCGCTGTTGTCGTTCGAGTCGCTTCCACACCCAACCTACGCGGACATGAAGGCTCCGAAAGACTAGCTCCGTGGACCTCCCCACTGCAGAGGTCAGAGTCAAGGGGAAACTCCTCGATGCTCGGGACGGCACATGAGTGAGAAAGTCACGGCATGGAAGTAGACGACAAGCTCAGCACCTGGGCTCGGATTGCCGAGCAGTTCGCAGAAGGCGCGATACTCGTCGGCAACGGTGCGAGCAGCGCGCTTAACGAAGGATTTCGATACGAGTCGCTCTACGACGTCGCCCGCTCGCGCGTCGAACACCCGCTCTCCGAGTTGGACGCCGCTGTGTTCGATCTCTTGGGAACTCGTGATTTCGAAGCCATCCTGGGTAGTCTGAAACTTGCGAGAGAGGTGTGCCGCCAGTCGGGGCACGAAACCGGAACGATCGACGCCCGCTACTCCAGCATCCGAACAGCGTTGCTTGAAGCCGTACACTCCGTTCACCCCGAGCAGGCGACGATTCCGAACGAGAGACTCACCTCGATGCAGGACGCACTCCTACGGTTTGGTGAAGTGTTCACGACGAACTATGACTTCATCTTGTACTGGGCCGTAGCGGCGGATGAGACGAAGATGCGACGGCGTTTCAAAGACTTCTTTTGGAACCCTAAGCCACGTCTCGCTTTCGACATCACCGACACGGACACGCCCGAGGGCAAGACGCGTGTCTACTATCTGCACGGTGGTCTCCACCTCTTTCACATACCAGCCGGGGGCACGGTCAAGGCAAGCGGACATGAGGGTGACGAGGACTGGGGAACCTATGCCCCCCTGATATCACTCGTGTTCGATTACATGGGGGCAGAGTTTCCGCTGTTCGTGAGCGAAGGAACCTCCGATCAGAAGCTCGCGGCGATCAACGCCAACAGCTACTTGGCTTTCGCGTTCGAGCGTTGGTCAACCTGGTGGGGCCCGCTGACCATCTTCGGTCACAGTCTGAGTCCAGGTGACGATCATCTCGTTTCGCCGCTTGTGCGACGGGCCGAACGAACTCTAAGCCTCGGTGAGGAGTTACCGCCCATCGCTGTCTCCATCGTGGCTCGCAGCTCTGCACACATCATCGATCGAAAAGTCCACTACCAGAAGCGCCTTCAGCGTTCTGACATCTTGTTCTTCAATGCGGCGAGTCACCCGCTTGGAAGCGCCCCCAAAGACGAATGACCGCGCTTCACCGCCGGTGCGAGATGTCGTTCGTGGCGCGCGCGTGTGTGGGACTGCCCCAGATTCGGTTGCTGAAACACTCCCTCGCGCCGGAGATGGAAGGATGAAGCCCGTTGGCTGCACGCCGATGGAGAGTTCGGCCGATCAGGCTCCCGCGTTGAGCCTGAGGCGCTTGATGTCGCCGCATCCCGATAATCTTGCCTCGATAAACAAGGGTGAGATCAGCGTTAGCAGTCTCAGGGAGGCCCTTGCCCGCATGCCGTCCGAGTTCCACGCGAAGGATGTCTCCGAGCTTCCGGATGTTCGTCGGGTCCAACCTCGACGACGAGC
>Ga0299906_10001588_pt1 | contig 19443 bp, 20 predicted proteins | sample RVTome_14_FD_200259 | JGI IMG/M metagenome (GOLD analysis project Ga0299906, IMG submission 200259) | Soil microbial communities from uranium-contaminated site in the Upper Colorado River Basin, Wyoming, United States - RVT145D125 (version 2) ...
TCGCGACATGCTCGAGACCTACGTCAAGCGCCTGCAGAAGCTGGAGGAGATCGCCGACACCTTCAACGGCGTCAGCAAGGCCTACGCGATCCAGGCCGGCCGCGAGCTGCGGATCATCGTCGAGGCCGACCAGGTCAGTGACAACGAGGCCGTCTGGCTGTCGAAAGACATCGCCAAGCGGATCGAGAAAGAGGTCCAGTATCCCGGAGAGATCAAGGTCACGGTGATCCGCGAGACCCGTGCGGTCGGGTTCGCGCGGTGAGGGTCCTGTTTGTCGGCGACGTGGTCGGCCAGCCCGGTCGCAACATCCTGGTCGCGCGCCTCGCCGACCTGCAGGCGGAACGCGACGTGGACTTCACGATCGTCAACGTCGAGAACATCGCCGGCGGCCGCGGCGTGACGGCGCCTCTCGCCGACGAGGTGCTGGCGCTGGGCGCCGACGTGCTGACGACCGGCAACCACATCTGGGCGCAACGCGGCATCGAGGATTACCTCGAGGCGGAGCCCCGCTTGCTGCGGCCGTTGAACTACCCCCCGGAGACGCCGGGCTTCGGCGTCTTCGAGGGCCGCGCTCGCAACGGCCACCCGGTGACCGTCGTCAACTTGCAGGGGCGGGTCTTCATGCCGCCGATCGACTGCCCGTTCCGCGCCCTCGACGACGCCCTCGAGGGGCTCGGCGATCGCTCGCCGGTGGTCGTCGTCGATTTTCACGCAGAAGCGACGTCGGAGAAGCTCGGCATGGGCTGGTACGCCGACGGCCGGGTGAGCGCCGTGCTGGGGACCCACACCCACGTGCCGACGGCCGACGCCCGGCTGCTGGCCGCGGGGACGGCATACTGCACCGACGTGGGCATGACGGGGCCCTACGACTCGGTCATCGGCACCCGTCCGGACCTCGCCCTCCACCGCCTGATCACCGCCCGGCCGGTCCGCTTCCTGGTCGCCAGCTCCAACCCGCGGGTCGCCTGCGCGCTCCTCGACATCGACGCGGAGACCGGCAAGGCGACGCACATCGAGACGTTTCTCGACCCGCCCGGGCCGCTCCACAACGGCCCCGGCGCGGGCGAATGAACGGGCCTGTCGCGGGACCCGCGCGCCGGGTCCTGAGCGTCAGCCAGCTGGTCAGCGTTTCGCGCGACCTGCTGGCCGAGGCGATGCCGTTCGTCTGGGTCCGCGGCGAGGTCAGCGGCTTCGCCGCCGCCTCCAGCGGTCACTGGTACTTCGACCTCAAGGACCAGCAAGCCCTGGTCCCCGTGGCGATGTTCAGCCGCGCCAACTCCGCCGTACCCTTCCGGGTCGAGGAGGGCATGGAGCTGATCGTCGGCGGCGAGGTAACGATCTATCCGCTGAAGGGAAAGTTCCAGGTCGTCGCCGAGATCCTCGAGCCCGCCGGCTGGGGGGGCCGGCAGGTGGCCTATGAGCAGCTCGTGCAGCGGCTCGCCGGCGAGGGGCTGTTCGATCCGGCCCGCAAGCGCCCGCTGCCGCTGCTGCCCCGCTGCGTCGGCGTCGTGACCTCGGCGAGCGGCGCCGCCTGGCGCGACATGTGCCGGGTCTGGCGCGACAACCAGGTCCCCATCCGGGTCATCCTGGCACCCGCCCAGGTGCAGGGCAGCGGCGCCGCGGCGCAGATCGAAGCCGCGATCGCCCGTCTCAACCGCCACGCCGCGCCCGACGTGTTGATCGTCGGGCGCGGCGGCGGCTCCCGCGAAGACCTCTGGGCCTTCAACGAGGAGGTGACGGCGCGCGCCATCGCCTCGTCGGCGATCCCGGTGGTCGCCGCCGTCGGCCACGAGATCGACCAGACCATCGCCGACCTGGTCGCCGACCACCGCGCCGCCACCCCGACCGCCGCCGCCGAGCTGGTCGCCGCCAGACGCCAGACGCTGCTGTCGCGACTGCATGGCGCGGAAGGGCGTGCTCGAGGCGCCCTCCGCCACCGTCTTCTGGTGAGCCGCAACCGCCTTGCGGAGCCTCGGCTGCAGCGCTATCTGATGCACCCCGCCCGCCTGCTGGTCGTCTACCGCCAGCGGCTCGACGAGGCGCTCGAGCGCTTGGCGACGCCGCTGACCCGCTGCCTGGGCCGCGATCGGCGGCGGCTCGAGGCCTGCTCGCGCGCCCTCGCCGCCCGCAGCCTCGCCGCCCTCGCCCAGCAGCGCCGCGCCCGCCTGCGAGCCGCTGTCACCGCCGCCCAGGGCGCCGCCCGCCGGCTGCTCGAACGGCGGCGGTCGCGCCTGCTGGCCGCCGCGGCGCGGATCGAGGCGCTCAGCCCGCTGGCCGTCCTCGGGCGCGGCTATGCGATCTGCGAGCGGCAGCGCGACGGCCGCATCGTGCGCGCCGCCGCCGACGTCGAAGCCGGGGAGAAGGTCCGCGTCCGGCTGCTACGCGACAACCTGGGGTGCACCGTCGAAAGCGCCGAGAAAGGCGCCGAGCGCCCGGCTTTGTGAGAGAATCCCCGGACCATGAGCGCCCAACGATCCCCGCGAGCCGACGAATCCGATCAGGAGACCCTCACCTTCGGCGATGAGACGCTCAGCTTCGACGAGGCGCTCGTCAAGCTCGAGGAGCTCGCCGGCCACCTCGAGGAGGGCGACGTGCCGCTGGAGCAGGCCCTCGAGGTCTACGAGGCCGCCGTGCACCTGTTCGCGTTCTGCCGGCGACGCCTCGATGGCATGGAGCAGCGTATCGAGCAGCTCTCCGAGACCCTCGACGGCACCCTCTCCACGGCGCCCCTCGAGACGGCCGGCGACGATGAGAACGGCTGACGGCCCGAGCCGGCCGCGGGAGCTGGAGAGCGCCCCTCGCTTCGACTTCGGCGACTACCGTGCCCTCGTAGACCAGGCTCTCGACGAGGTCCTGCCGCCGGCCGAGCGGCCTCCCGAGCGTCTCCACGAGGCCATGCGCTACTCGGTGTTCGCCGGCGGCAAGCGTCTGCGGCCGATCCTGCTGCTGGCGACGGGCGAGTCCTGCGGCGCCGCCCGCGAGGAGTTGCTGCCGGCCGCCTGCGCAGTCGAGCTGATCCACACCTACTCGCTGATCCATGACGACCTGCCCGCCTTCGACGACGACGACTACCGCCGCGGCCGGCCGGCCAACCACAAGGCCTTCGGCGAAGCGGTGGCGATCCTCGCCGGCGACGCGCTGCAGACGCTTGCCTTCCAGTGCCTCGGCGCGGCGGCACGGCTCTCCACCCATCCGGAGCGCTGGGTCGAGGCCGTCGCCGAGCTGGGCGACGCCGCCGGCAGCACCGGCATGGCCGGCGGCCAGTACGCCGACGTTGCCGCCCAGGGCGCGGCCCTCGATCTCGATGCCCTGCGGGCGCTGCATGGCGCCAAGACCGGTGCGCTGCTCACCGGCTGCGTCCGCGTCGGAGCAATCCTGGCCGGCGCACAGCCCGACAGGCTCGAGCGCCTCGATGCCTACGGCAAGGCCGTCGGCCTGGCGTTCCAGATCGTCGACGACATCCTCGACGTCGAGGGCTCGCTCGAGGACCTCGGCAAGCGACCCGGCGCCGACGCAGCGCGCGGCAAGTCGACCTATCCGGCGTTGCTCGGCCGCGAGGGCGCTCGTGCCGACGCCGAGCGCCTGCGCGCCGTGGCGCTGGCCTCGCTGGAGCCGCTGGGCGCCGGCGCCGCTCCCCTCGCCGCTCTCGCCGACTACATCGTCGAACGCAGTCGTTGATGGCCCCTCTCCCCGCCCGCAGGAGGTAAAAGGGCGATGGCAGATGCGGGCTAGCCCGAATGAATCGTCGCCGCGGGCCGCCGCGGCGGGAGCCGGATGACCATGCCGGCGAAGCAGCGGCTTGATCAGGCGCTCGTCGCCCGTGGCCTGGCACCGAGCCGCAGCCGCGCCCGCGCCCTGGTGATGGCGGCCAAGGTCCGCGTGGCAGGCCAGGCGGCCACCAAAGCCGGCATGCTGGTGGCCGAGGACGACGAGATCGAGGTCGCCGAGGCGCCCCGCTTCGTCGGCCGCGGGGGCGACAAGCTCGCCGCCGCCCTCGAGGCGACCGGCCTGGATCCCCGCGACCGGGTTTGCCTGGACGTCGGCGCCTCGACCGGCGGCTTCACCGATTGCCTGCTGCAGGCGGGCGCCGCGGCGGTGGTCGCCGTCGACGTCGGCTACGGGCAGCTCGACTGGCGCCTGCGCCAGAACGACCGCGTCTTCGTGCTCGAGCGCGTCAACGCCCGCAACCTGACCACCAAGGACCTTCCCGCGGCGCTGCCGCGGCGGCCCGACCTGCTGGTGATCGACGTCTCCTTCATCGGCATCGGCAAGGTGCTCCCGGCCGCCGCGGCCTGCTGCGCCGATAGCTGCGAGGCGCTGCTGCTCGTGAAGCCGCAGTTCGAGTGCGGCCCCGAGCACGTCGGCAAGGGAGGCGTCGTCGTCGACGCCGGGGCCCGCCGCGCGGCGCTCGAGAAGGTCGGCAACGAGGCGGTCGCCGGCGGCTGGGAGCCGCGAGACGCCGTTGCCAGTCCGATCCGCGGTGCCAAGGGCAACTGGGAGTGCTTCCTGTATCTCGGCCGCCCACCCGCGGGCGACGAACCTGCTAGCCTCGCCAAGGTGCTCCAGTCGATCGATATCCCTTAGGAGGCCGTGGAGTTTCACCACGGCCTCCCTAGCGCTCAAGAGGATGCCCGTGCCCCCTGGCGATAACGACGTCGAGCCCGGGAAGACGCGCTTCCCACGGGTCGGCCTCGCCGCCAAGGCCAGCCAGGGAGCCATCGGCGACGCCCTCGACCGCATCGCCGAGCAACTCTCCGGGTACGGGTGCGAGCTGGTCTGCGACCGCAGCGCCGCCGCCATGATGCGCAGCGAACCGACCGCAGTGGAGCGCAGCGAGCTGGCCGGCGCCGTCGACCTCGTGATCGTGCTGGGCGGCGATGGGACGTTGCTGTCGGTGGCGCGGAGCGCCGCCGCCGCCGCCGTCCCGGTGCTCGGCATCAACTACGGCAGCCTCGGCTTCCTCACCTCGACCTCCCGCGAGGAGAGCGCCCGGGCGATCGACGACCTGATGGAGGGCCGCTACACCTCTTCACGCCGGATGATGCTGCGGGCCCGTGTCGAAGCGGGCGAGGCGGCGCCGGATTCGGATCGCCGCCGTCCCCGCGACGTCCTGAACGACGCCGTGGTCAACAAGACCTCGCTGGCGCGCGTCGTCGAGCTGCAGCTCGAGATCGACGGCGAGTTCGTGTCCCGCTACCGCGCCGACGGGCTGATCGTCGCCACGCCGACCGGCTCCACCGCGTACTCATTGGCGGCCGGCGGCCCGATCGTGATGCCCGAGGTGGAGGCCATCGTCATCTCGCCGATCAGCCCCCACAGCCTCGCCAACCGGCCGCTGGTGCTGCCGGCCGAGGCGCGGATCGGCGTCCGGCTGCTCTCCGAGGAGCTCGACATCGTGCTGACGCTCGACGGCCAGGAGGGCATCTCGATCTACCCCGGCGAGGTGGTCACGGTGGAGCGCGGTCCGAACCGCTGCGAGCTGCTGTCCACGGCGCAGCGCTCGCACTTCGAGGTGCTGCGCACCAAGCTCCGCTGGGGTGACCGCTGAGCGCGCCGTCGCCAGGAATCGGCGCCGAAGGCGGGGCCTCAACCCCGGGGCGCCCGAAGCTCGGCGTTGAGGCCGCCGCTCCGGTAGCCCTCGAGATCGAGCGAGACGAACTGGTAGCCGAGGCCCTTGAAGAGCTCCACGAAGTGTTCCGCCATCGCCGGATCGAGGGCGCGCGGCAACTCCGGCGGATCGATCTCGATGCGAACCAGCAAGCCGTGGTGGCGAACCCGGAACTGGCGGAAGCCGAGCTCGCGCAGCGCCTCCTCGCCGGCCTCGATACGCGCCAAGACCTCGGGGGTCACCTCGAGGCCGTAGGCCACGCGCGACGACAGGCAGGCGGCGGCGGGCTTGTCCCAGGTCGACAGGCCGGCGAGCCTCGACAGCTGCCGAACCTCGCTCTTCTGCAGGTCGGCCTCTTTCAGGGGGCTGCTCACTCCCTGCCGGTCGGCGGCGGCGATCCCCGGCCGGTAGTCGGCGGCGTCATCCGCGTTGGTGCCGTCCCAGACGACGGCAAAGCCGCGGCGGCGTGCCAGCGAGGTCATCTTGCCGTAAAGTTCGGTCTTGCAGAAGAAGCAGCGGTTGGCGGCGTTGCGCCGGTAGTCGGCGTCGTCGAGCTCGTCGGTGGCGATCACCTCGTGGGCGAGCCCGACCTCGGCGGCGAAGCGGCGGGCGTCGGCGAGCTGGCCGCGGGGAACCGCCGGGCTGTCGGCGGTGACCGCCAGGCTGCGGTCGCCCAGCGCCCGGTGGGCGAGATACGCCACCAGGGCGCTGTCGACGCCGCCCGAGAAGGCGACCAGCGCCGAATCGGAGGCGTCGATCCGGCGCTGCAGCTCGACGTATTTGCGCCGCAGGGGCGCTAGCAGCGACGGCGCGGATATCGGCGTGGGCATCGATGGCTCGACGGGAAAGGAATCGCGGGACGTGAACGTCGCCCGTGTCACTGATTCGGAGGTTACCAGCCGGTCGCCGAGCCCGGCAATCCGAGACCTGGCCCGCATTTCTCATCGCCCTTCTGCTGCGGGCGCGGGGAGGCGCGCGTCTACTGCGTTGCGCTTGGTCGGTCTGGCATTGCTCCTCATCGGCGCCGCCGGCTGCGGCGGGATCGCCGCCGACGCGGATCCGTTGGCCTCGATCGCCGCCAGCGTGGCGGAGGAAGAGCGGGCCCCGGCCCGCCTCGCCGAGGCCTGGCGCCGCGTACCGCCGGCGCCGCTGACGCTGGCGCCGGCCGTCGGTGAGGCGGGCGTGTACCTCGCCGCCGGCAACCAGCTTTTCGCCTGGCGGACCGCCGACGGCGAGGACCTCTGGCGGCTGCCGCTCGACGCCTCGATCAGCGCCGCGCCGCTGGCCGCCCCGGCCGGCCAGATCGTCGTGGCGACGCGCGGCGGCGACGGCGTGCCCCCGCGCCTCTGGTGGGTATCCGCCGCCGGCAACCTCATCGGCCAGCGGCCCACGCCGCAGGCGGTCCTCGAGCTCGCCGCCGCCCCGCTCGGACCTTCGGACCAGGAGGCGCCGGTCGCCGATGTCATTTACCGCGACGGCGGCGGCGTCGGCCGCGTCGGCCCCGGAGAGAGCTCGGCCGAATGGTACGAGGAGGTCGCCGGCGCCCAGACGATCGTCGCGGCCGACGCCGCCGACCTCGTCCTGGTCACCACCTCGGAGGGGCGTCTGCTGGCCTTCGCCGCCGCCGACGGCGCCGCGCAATGGGAGTACACGGCCCCGGGCAGCAACCTCACCCGCCCGGCGGTGACCGCCGAGCGGATCTACGTCGGGGACGACGGCGGCCGCATCGTCGCCCTGGACGCCGGCGACCGCGAGGAGATCTGGCACCGCGACCTCGGCGTCGCCGTGATCGGCGCGCCGGCCGTCACCGGGGACCTGCTATGGGTCGCCGCGCTCGACGGGCGGCTGCACGGTTACGACGCCGGCAACGGCACCATACTCCATGATTTCGCCCTCTCGTCGCGCAACTACCTCGACCTGACCGGCTTCGGCCCCTGGCTGATCGTCGGCGCCCGCCGCGGCCCGTGGCTGGCGGTGCGCGCCCCGACGCGCGCCGAGCGGGGCGGCGGGCTGGTACGCGTACAGGTGCCGAGGGCCGCCAATGAGCCCGCCATCGAGCTGCCGGCAGCCGCCGGCCCCGCCGGCGTCGCCGTCGCCAACGGCCCCTCGCCCACCTCGGCCCTGGTCTTCCTGCAGCCGCAGCTCCCCCGCGGTCGCTAGCCCGCATTTCTCAACAGGCACCTACTGCGCGCGCGCGAATGCGCGTGATGACTGCGTTGCGCTTGCTTCGGGTGCTCAACGTACAGTCAAGTACGCCTCCGCGCCCGAATCTGCGCGCGCCTTGTCCTCACACGCCTCGCGCACGCTCGCTACGGCGCCCGTTGAGAAATGCGGGCAAGGAGGCCGTGGTGAAACTCCGATGGGTCTGGTTGCGGCGAGAAAGGGCCAGATGCAAGGCGCCGCGACGACGGCGATGTTGGATACATCGTCGAGCCGCGGCGCTGGGACCTGCCGCCCTCTCAGCGGGCCTTTTGCTTGAGCTCGAGGAGCACGCCGCCGAGCGCCTCCGGGCGCAGGAAGGCGATTCGTGAGCCTTCGGCGCCGGGCCTGGCGCTGGCGTCAACGAGGGGCACCTCCGCCGCAACCAACTGTGCGAGCACTGCGTCGATGTCGTCGACGAGGATGCACACGTGGTGCAACCCCTCCCCCCGGCGCTCGAGAAACCGGTGCACGGGGCTCGTCTCGTCGAGCGGCGCGATCAGCTCGAGGCGGGCTTCACCCGGCAGGCGCAGGAAGGCGACGGCGACCCCCTGGCCGGCGACCACGTGGCGGCCGGCCGGCTCGGCGCCGAGCAGGCGCTGGTAGCGCCCACAGGCCTCGTCGATGTCGCGGACGGCGATCCCGACGTGGTCGATGGGGCCGGCCGGAATCACGCTCACCGGGCCAGTACCTCCTCAACGACCTGCTGCGCCGCGCTGTGCGGGTCGAGCCGGCCGGCGGCGATCTCCTCGACGATCTGGCGCTCGCGCTCGGCGTCGAAGCCACGCAGGCGCGCCGCCGCCAGCAGTCGCTCGCGCAACAACGTGCGCAGCCGCACGCCGGCGAGCGCCTGGCGCTTGTCCTCTGCCTTGCCGCTGGATCGGTACCAGGCCTCGTGCCTGCCGATGGCCGCCCGCAGCTCCTCGATTCCCTTGCCCTCGGCGGCGACCGTGCGGACGATCGGCGGCGACCACTCGTTCGCGTCGGCGCGAGTGACCCAGGCGTGGAGCTGGGCCTCGGCGCGGTCGGTCCCCGGCAGGTCGGCCTTGTTGAGGACGAAGACGTCGGCGATCTCCATGATCCCCGCCTTGATCGCCTGGATGTCGTCGCCACCGACCGGGGTGAGCACGACGCAAGTGGTATCGGCGACTCCGGCGACGTCCACCTCGTCCTGGCCGGCGCCGACGGTCTCGAGCAGCAGCCGCTCGAGGCCGGCGACCGCCAGCAGGATCAGGGTGTCGTAGACGGCCGCCGCCAGGCCGCCCATCGCCCCCCGGGTCGCCATGCTGCGCACGTAGACGCCGGGATCCTCGCTGTGGCGCTGCATCCGGACGCGGTCGCCAAGCAGGGCGCCGCCGGTGAACGGGCTGGTCGGATCGATCGCCAGCACGCCGACACTGACGCCCTCAGCGCGAAACGTCGCGGTCAGACAGTCCACCAGCGTGCTCTTGCCGGACCCGCTGGGGCCGGTGATGCCCACCACCGGCGCGGCCGCGGCGCGGGGAAACGCCTCCTTGATCAGCGCGGTGGCGCCGGGGCCGGAGCTCTCGATCGCGGTGATCGCCTGCGCCAGCGCCCGCCGGTTGCCGGCGGCGACGCGGTCGATGATCGCCGATGCTTGGGTGGCCTCGCCCACGTCAAGCGCGCAGCAGCTCGCGCGAGATCACCAGCCGCTGGATCTCGGAGGTACCCTCGCCGATCGTGCAGATCTTGGCGTCCCGGTAGTACTTCTCCACCGGGTAGTCCTTGACGAAGCCGTAGCCGCCGAAGACCTGGACCGCCTGCTCGGCGGTCCGCACCGCGGCCTCGCTGGCGTAGAGCTTGGCCATCGAGGCCGCCTGCTTGAAGGGCTCACCGTAGTCCTTCAGCGCCGCCGCCCTCCACACCAGGCAGCGCGCCGCGCGGATCTCGCTGGCCATCGTCACCAGCTTCCACTGGATCGCCCGGAAGGTGCCGATGGCGCGGCCGAACTGGTGGCGCTCGTGCACGTAGCCGACGCAGGCCTCGAAGGCACCCTGGGCCAGTCCCACCGCCAGCGCCGCGATGCCGATGCGGCCGGCGTCGAGGATGCGGAGGGCGTCGATGAAACCCTCGTCGCGGCTGCCGAGCAGGTTGTCGTCGGGAACCTCGACGTCCTCGAGCACCAGCTCGACCGTGTCGCTGGCGCGGCAGCCGAGCTTGTCCTCCTTGCGGCCGACCCGCAGGCCCGGCGTCGCCGTCTCGACGGCGAAGGCGCTGATCCCGCGGTTGCCCTTTTCGGGGCTGGTGACCGCGTGCACGACCGCGAGCGACGCCCGCGAGCCGTTGGTATTGAAGGTCTTGCTGCCGTTGAGGACCCAGCGCTGCTTGTCGGCGTCCCACGCGGCGGTGGTTCGGGTCCCGGCGGCGTCCGAGCCGGCCTGAGGCTCGGTGAGGCCCCAGGCGCCGATCCACTCGCCGCTGGCCAGCAGGGGCAGCCAGCGGCGCTTTTGCTCCTCGCTGCCGGCGAGCTGGACGTGCGCCGTGCACAGCGAGTTGTGGGCGGCGACGCTGAGGGCGATCGCCGGGTCGACGCGGGCCAGCTCCTCGATCAGCACCACGTACTCGTTCGTTCCCAGCCCCGCACCCCCATAGTCCTCTGGCACCACGACCCCGAGGAAGCCGAGCTCCGCGAGATGCGCCATCACCTCGTCCGGGAAGGCTTGCGCCTCGTCCCAGTCGCCCACGTGGGGGCGGATCACGTCCTCGGCGAAGCTGCGCACGGTCTCGGCGACCATTCTCTGCTCTTCGGTGACCGCGAAGTCCAAGAACACCTCCAGGAGTGTCGCCTGCGGCCCCCGGCCTCGACCAGGCGAGATGCCGCCCGCCCCGACCCGCGAGCCGGCTTCACGCTATTATAGGCGCCCGGGTCCGCGGCGGTGGCGACGCCATGAGCCCGAGACCGGTCACCGGCGACCATGGCATCGTCACAACGCTCGCACCAACCCGGGGAGGCCCCATTTCCGCGCGCGGCTTGGCAGAGCTCCACACCCACACCACCTATTCGGACGGTACCCTGGCCCCCGAGCAGCTCGTCGACCAGGCCGCCGCCGCCGGCCTGGCCGCCCTGGCGATCACCGACCACGACATCGTCACCGGCGTCGGACCGGCGCGCCGTGCCGCCGCCGGGCTGGCGCTGGAGCTGGTTGCCGGCATCGAGTTCTCCTGCAACCTCGACGGCCGCGAGATCCATGTGCTGGGCCTGTTCATCGATGAGAACAGCGCCCAGCTCGTAGAGGCGACCGAGCGCTCCCGCGATTTCCGTCGCCAGCGCGCCGCCGAGATCGTCGAGCGGCTGCACGAGCTCGACCTGCCGATCGAGCTCGCCGCGGTCGAGGCAGTGGTCGGCGAGGGCAGCATCGGCCGCCCGCACATCGCCCAGGCGCTCCTCGATCATGGCGCGGTCGCCACCCTCGACGAGGCCTTTCGCCGCTACATCGGCGTCGGCAGGCCGGCCTTCACCCCCAAGCCGACCCTCGGTGCCGAAGAGGTGATCGGCGTCGTGCATCGCGCCGGCGGAGTTGCGATACTTGCCCATCCGGCCAGCAGTCGGGTGCGCGAGGAGGAGATCTTGCAGCTGGCCGGCCTCGGGCTCGACGGCTTCGAGGTGATTCATCCCAAGCACAGCACGGAGGCTTCCGCGCGGTTGCGTGACTTGATCGAGCGGACGGGGCTGCTGCCGTCGGGCGGCTCCGACTACCACGGCCCGGGCGGCGGAGCCACGCGGCTCGGAGAGCACGCGGTCTCCGTCGACTGGCTCGAGGCGCTGCGCGCCGCCGCCGCCCGACTTCGAACAGCAACGAATTCATCGAAGGACGAAGAATGAGCATCAAGCCAGACCACTGGATCAGGAAGATGGCCGTCGAGCAGGGCATGATCGACCCGTTCGAGGAGGGCCAGGTGTCGCGAGACGTAGTTTCCTACGGCGTCTCGGCTTACGGATACGACATCCGAATCGCCGACGAGTTCAAGATCTTCACCAACATCAACAGCAGCGTCGTCGACCCGAAGAACTTCGATCCCAACTCGTTCGTCGATCTCCGCGGCGACGTTTGCATCATTCCCCCGAACTCCTTCGCGCTCGCCCGCTCGCTGGAGTACTTCCGCATCCCCCGCTCGACCCTGGTGATCTGCGTCGGCAAGTCGACGTACGCCCGTTGCGGCATCATCACCAACGTCACGCCACTCGAGCCGGAATGGGAGGGGCACCTGACCCTCGAGATTTCCAACACGACGCCGCTGCCCGCGAAGATCTACGCCAACGAGGGCATCGCCCAGTTGCTGTTCTTCGAGAGCGACAGTCCCTGCGAGACCTCCTACGCCGACCGCGCCGGCAAGTACCAGGCGCAGACCGGGGTGACGCTGCCTCGCATCCATCGGGGGGAGTCATGAACATCACCGTGAGCAACGCCCCGGCAGCCGAGCTGGAGACCGAAGCGCTGATCCTCGCCATACCGGAGGAGGCCGAGAAGGCGTCGCCGTGGGAGGCGGTCGACGCCGCCGTCGGCGGCCTGATCTCCGCGGCCCTCTCCCGCCCCGGCTTCACCGGCAAGCGCAACCAGACGTTGGCGATCTCCACCCCCGGCGCCAAGGCGCGTGAGCTGGTGCTCGTCGGCCTCGGCGAGGCGGACGACACCGACCTCGAGGTCTGGCGCCAGGCGGTGGCCAGCGGCGTCAACGAGGCGGGCGAGCGCGGCAACCGGCGCCTCGCCGTGCCGCTCCCCGAGATCGGTGACCTCCAGGCCGGAGAGCTGGCGGCGGCGGCGGCCGAGGCGGCGGTGCTGGCGAGCTATCGCTTCCAGGCCTACAAGCCGGCCCCGCCGGACCGCGTCAGCGTCGAGTCCTTGCAGGTGGCGACTCCCGCGGAGGTGGGCGAGCAGGTGGCCCGCGCCGGCAAGGTGGCCGACGCCGCCTGCTGGGCCCGCGACCTGGTCAACACCCCGAGCAACGACAAGCGCGCCGACGCGCTCGCCGAGATCGCCCTGGAGATGGCGTCGGAGTACGGCCTCGACAGCGAGCTGATCGACCATGAAGAGGCCGCGGAGATCGGCCTCAACGGGCTGCTCGCCGTCGGCAGGGGCTCGGAGATCCCACCCCGTCTCGTGCTCCTCGAGCACCGCCCGGCCGGCGCCGACGGGCCGCCCGTCGTTCTGGTCGGCAAGGGCATCACCTTCGATACCGGCGGCATCTCGCTGAAACCGGCGCGCGGGATGGCGGACATGAAGGGCGACATGTCGGGCGCCGCCGCCGTCTACGGGACGCTGCGGGCGCTCGCCGAGCTCGGGGCTCCCCGCTGGGTCATCGGCGTCACGCCGCTGGCGGAGAACATGCCCGGCTCCCGCGCCTACCGCCCCAGCGACATCATCCGCGCCTACGATGGGACCACGATCGAGGTGCTCAACACCGACGCCGAGGGCCGCGTCGTGCTCGCCGACGCCCTCGCCTACGCTCGCCAGCGGTACCAACCCCGCTGCATCGTCGACCTCGCCACCCTGACCGGCGCCTGCGTCGTCGCGCTGGGATCGGCGGCCGCCGGGCTGATGAGCAACGACGACGATCTGTGCGAACAGCTCCAGGAGGCCGGCGAGGCCACCGGCGAGCGCCTCTGGCGGCTCCCCGCCTGGCCTATCTACGACAAGATGATCGACAGCGAGGTCGCCAACGTCCGCAACTCGGCCGGCCGCGACGCCGGCGTCGTTACCGCCGGCATGTTCTTGAAGCGCTTCGTCGGCGAAACTCCGTGGGCCCACCTCGACATCGCCGGCACCGCCCTGCTGCAGAAGGCCACCCCGTACCAGCCAAAGGGCGGCAGCGGCTTCGGCGTCCGCCTTCTGAGCCGCTGGTTGGGCGCGTGACCCCTTCCGAGGCCCTCGACCCCAAGACGCGCCTGGCGGCGCTGCGCGCCGCGGTGGAAGGGAGCGAGCGGGTGCTGATCCTCGCCCACGACAACCCCGACCCCGACGCCCTGGCCAGCGCCTTCGCCCTGCGCGCCGTCCTCGGGCACGACAGCGACCTCGAGTGCACGGTCGGCTACGGCGGCATCATCGGGCGCGCCGAGAACCGCGCCATGACGCGCGAGCTCGAGCTCGATCCGGTGCGGGTGGACGACCTCGACTGGGACGCCTTCGCGTCGATCGTGCTGGTGGACACCCAGCCGGGCTTCGGCAACAACTCGCTGCCCGACGACCGGGTCGCCACCGCGCTCATCGACCATCACCCGTGCCGCAGCAGCCTCGACGAGGTCGCCTTCGTCGACATCCGCGAGGGCTACGGAGCGACCGCGACGATGGCGCACGAGTACGTCCAGGCCTCCGGCGTCAGCCTGCCCACCAACCTGCTCACGGCGCTCTTCTACGCGATCAAGTCGGAGACCCAGGAGCTCGGCCGCGAGGCGGGCTACGCGGATCGCGAGGCCTACCTGAGCCTGCTGCCGCGGGCCGACAAGGCGGTGATTGCACGCATCCAGCGGGCCCGGGTGCCGCGCGACTACTTCCGCGCCTTTCAGCTGGCGATTGAGAACGCCCGGGTGCACGGGCGCACGGTGCTCACCGATCTGGATCGCGTCGAGAGCCCCGACATCGTCGCCGAGATCGCCGACTTCCTGCTGCGCCTGGAGGGCGCCGATTGGGCGGCGTGCATCGGCCGCTACGGCGACGACATGGTGCTGTCGCTGCGCACCAGCGACCCCGACGCCCACGCCGGGCAGGTCATCCGACGCATCGTCGGCGACCTCGGGCGCGCCGGTGGTCACGGCATGATGGCCGGAGGCAAGGTCCCGTTGCGGGAGAGCAGCTACGCGGAGGTCGCCAAGGATGTCCGTGCCCGCCTGCTCGAGGAGCTCGGCGGCGGCAAGAAGCCCGGCGAACCGCTGGCGACCGCCTAGCTAGCCCGCATTTTCCCCGCCCTCGCAACGCCAGACCCATCACACTTCCACCACGACCTGCTACGGCTCCAGCGCCGTGACCGGTACATCGATTCTGGAGCGGCCGGGGGGCGTCACGACGCCGCCGCTGACCACGAAGCGCAGCGCCTCCTCGACGCCCATGTCCAGATAGACGAGCTCGTCGAGGCGGGCGATCACGAGGACGCCGGAGGTGGGATTGGGCGTCGTCGGCACGAAGACGTTGACGAAGCCCTTGCCGATCTTCGCCGCCGGTTCGCCGCCGGTGTGGGCGCTGATCAACCCGACGGCGTAGGCGCCGTGGCGCGGATACTCGATCAGGACGACCGACTCGAAGTGGTGCTCGGCGGTATTCGAGAAGGTCTCGATCAGCTGCCGTGCCGACCCGTAGATGCTCTTGACCAGCGGGATGCTGAGCGCCAGGTTGTCGAGCTTTCTGACGACGCTGCGACCGATGATGTTGGAGCCCGCCAGGCCCACCAGATAGATAGCGACCACGGTAAGCGCCAGGCCGATGAGCGCCGCCGCCGCCCGCGCCCCGGGGATATCGAGGACGCCGCCGAGGCCCGCGCCGCGAATCAGCGCCATGACCGTCGGGGTGGCGAAGCGCTGCACGGGGCGCAATACCAGCGAGAACAGCCAGACCGTCACCACCAGCGGCAGGATGATCAGCAGCCCGGTCAGTAGCGAGCGCCGAAAGTGGCCCACGAGCTTCATCAGGCGCTGTCGTCCCCGAGCCCGAGCCGACCCCAAAAGGACACGAAGTACTGCGTCGCCGAAAGCAGCGAGAGGATCACGACGACCCACAGGCCGATCTGCCCGAGGAAAAAGTACTCGCCGAGGAAGCGGGGCCCGAGGATCAGCAGCACGATGGTGATCATCTGCGCCGTGGTCTTGTACTTGCCGAGCGACGACGCCGGGATACGGACGTTCTGATCGGCGGCGATCGAGCGCAGGCCGCTGACGGCGAGCTCGCGGCCGACGATGATCACCACCATCCACGCCGGCGCCAGAGACAGCTCCACCAGCGAGATGAACGCCGCCGAGATCAGCAGCTTGTCGGCTACCGGGTCGAGAAGCTGACCGAGCGTCGTGATTTGCTGGCGACGGCGGGCGAGATAGCCGTCGAACCAATCGGTGAGCGACGCGAGGATGAACACCGAGAGGCCGACGATCGTGTACTCGGTCAGCAGGAAGACGACGAGGACCGGCACCAGAAAGATGCGGAGGACGGTCAGCGCGTTGGGGAGCGTCCAGTTGCCGGCGGCGCCGGCGTCCAGCCGGGTCGCTACCGGTCCGCTTTGTGGCGCATTCGCTGTCATCGCACGACCATGCCGGTTTCGCGTGGCGGCGGGGACCGCCGCTGCCGGGTTCTTGCCGACAGTCTAGCAGGCCGTGACGAAGCCCCGATGGGTCTGCTCGCGGCGAGAAAAGGCGCTACGATGAGGCTTTCAAGGAGCCCTTTGCCAATGCGATTCTGTCTGTCCGCCGAGTTCCCCGCGACGCACCGGATCCGGATCGACCGCCGCGGCACCCTCGAGCCCCTACATGCCCACAACTGGCGCGTGCACGCCTGGCTCGACGGCGCCGAAGAGACGCTGCCGCGGGCGCGACGGACGCTCGCCGCCTGGGTCGACCGTCACCAGGGGAACTGCTTCAACAACGTTCCGCCGTTCGATCGCGTCAACCCCACCGCCGAAGAGGTCGCACGGGTGGTCGCCGAGCTGCTCGCGGATTCGGTGCGTGAAGCCCGAGTCGTCTCCGTCGAGATCGGCGAGGCCGCCGGATTCAGCGCGGCCTACTGGCCGCGCTGACGTCGTTCCGCGGCGGGGGCGGGAAGGCCGCAGCGGCGGCCGCGGCTTTGCCCGCGGTTCGGACTAGCAGCTAATAGCTTAGCTAGCCCGCACTTTCATCGGCTAGACAATCAGCGGCCCGCCGCCGCCATCACCTTGCGCTTCTCGACGTAGGCCTGCAGGCCGATCTCGATGGCCTCGGCGAGCTGCGAGCGGTAGGCGGTGGTCTTCAGCCACCCCTCCTCCTGCTCGTTGCTGACGAACGAGGTTTCGATGAGCACCGCCGGCATCTTGGCGCCCACCAGCACCGAGAACGGCGCCGTCTTGACGCCCAGGTCGTGAACGTTCTGGTAGCTCTTGGAGACGTGCATCACCAGGCTGTCCTGGATCGATGCGGCGAGCTCGCTCGAGGCTCCCCGGAACTCGTTGTTGACGATGTGCTGGAGCGTGGCGCCGAGGTCGGCCATGCTGCCGCCCTGCCCGGAGGCGTTCTCGCGGGCCGCGGTCTCGCGGGCGGCGGGGTCGTTGGCGAGGTCGAGATAGTAGGTCTCGAACCCCCGCAGGTTGCGGTTGCGCGCCGAGTTGATGTGAACCGAGAGGAACAGGTCGGCATCGACCCGGTTGGCGAAGTCGGTGCGCTCCTGGAGGCTGATCGTGCGATCGTCCTCCCGGGTCAGCAGCACCTCGTAGCCGGCCGCGCGCAGCCGGCCGGCCAGCATCTTCGAGAGCTCGAGGGTGAGCTGCTTCTCGGTAGCGCCGGTGCGGCCGATGGCGCCCGGGTCGGTGCCGCCGTGGCCGGGGTCGATCACCACCCGGCGCACGCCGAGGCCGAGCTGCCCGGCGATCGAATCGCCCTCGACCCGCGGCGGCCGGCGGGCGTCGTTGAGCCGCGAAGCGACGGTGGCGGTGGGCACGTCGATGACGACGCGGAAGGGCTCACCGTCGTTGTCGAGCGTGAAGAGCGTGTGGCGAGAGTCGCCGGCGAGGTCGATGACGACGCGCACGACTCCGGGCCGGTTCTGGCCGACGCGGACCCGGGAAACCGCCTTCGAGACCGCGATCACCTGCTCAGCGCCGTTGACATCGGCGCCGGCCAGCGAGCCGGGCTTGCCGACCCCCTGCAGATCGATGAACAGCCGTTCGGGTCGATGCGCGGCGCCGGTCGAGTAAAGAACCGGGCGATCGAGGTCGAGCACCACGCGAGTATGGGCCGGATCGCTGTAGTGGCGGACGCCGGTCAGCCTGGCAAGGTCCGCCGCATCGGCGTCGTAATCATCCGGCAGCGGCGTCTCGGCGGCCACCGGCGCCGGCTCGACAAGCGGCGCATCGGCCTTCGTGGCTGCCGCCGGCACGGCCGGCACAGAGGTCCGCGGCGCGTCGGCCGGGGCCTCGAGCTCGGGGTTGGCGCGCCTCACCTCGGCCATGCGGTTGCGGGCCAGCGCCGCCTGGGGCGTCGACGAGTACGACTGCAGCAGCCGCGCGTACAGAGACGCGGCGCGGGCCCCGCCCTCGCCCTCCGCCTCGACGGCCAGCCGCAACAAGGCCTCCGGGGCGTGCGGGCTCGCCGGATAACGCTCCACGAGGTCCCGGTACGCCTGCAGCTGGCGACCCGCGGCGGCGGCATCGCCGCCACGGGCCTGCCGCCCATAGATCCAGGAGATCCGCCAGAGAGCCTCGGAGGCCAGCGGGCTGTCGGGGAAGCGCGACGCCACGTCGCTGAAAGCGTCGGCGACCCTGCCCCAGGACCCCGACTGGCCGGCCGGGTCGACGACCTCGAGCTGACGATAGAGGGTCTCGGCGCGCTCGAACAGCTCTTGCGGCGAGGAAGAGAGCGCCGGGACCGGCGTCGCGAAGAGGATCGCGAGAGCGGCGCACAGCGCAACGCAGGGACGGTTGGTCGACTTTTGCATGGCACGTCTCCCGACGCGCCCCCCGATGTCACAGCTAGCGAGCTTCGCCCCTGAAGCAAGGGCAGTATAGCCATGCCGGCCGCGGATGCGCAATGCTGCGTCGGCTAAGTGTTCCGTACCGTAAATACGATGATGTTTGTGGCGGCGGGATGGTGGCGGATGCAAGGAGCAGCGACGCAGGCGATGCCGGAGCCATCGTCGAGGAGCTGCGACGCCGCAGACGCCGCCATCCCGCCGCCACCCGCAGGGCAGGTCGTGTTGCGGGCGATCTCTGCGTTGCTCGTCGTCGCCGATGGCTCCGACATCGACTCCTCCTCGCGCCTTGATCTCCCCCGCAACACGACCTGCAAACATCATCGTATTTACGGTACGGAACACTAAGTTCGCGGCCCTAGCGCGCCCCGAGGGTGCGGTAGTAATCGAGCACCCGGTCGACGTACTGGATGGTCTCGGGGTACGGAGGCACGCCGCCATGGCGGGTGACGGCGCCCTCGCCGGCGTTGTAGGCGGCGAGGACGTGGCGCAGGTCACCGTTGAACATGTCGATGAGCTGGCGCAGGTAGGCGGTGCCGCCGCCGATGTTCTGGCGCGGGTCCCAGACGTTGGCGACGCCGAAACGGTCGGCCGTGTCCGGCATCAGCTGCATCAAGCCCTGGGCGCCCTTCTTCGAGACCGCGTTGGGATCGAAAGCCGATTCGACGGCGATCACCGCCTCGACCAGTCGGGCGTCGACGCCCTTTTGGCCGGCGGCGTCGGCGATCTCGCGCTCGAACGGCGCCGGGCCGAGGCGTGTCGACAGCACCGGCGACCCCGTGTAACGAGTCTCGACGAAGATCTTCGCCCCGGCGACCGGCTCGTTGCTGAACCGCCGGCTGCCGTCGGGCTGCTCGATCACGTAGATCTGCGCCCACGCCTGGGTCGCCGAGAGCGCCACGAAGAGGCCGGCGATCGCCAGGCAGCGCCGCCAGGCGCAGACGGGACGATCGAGACGATCGCTGCAGTTGAGGGGCATGG
>Ga0299906_10001589_pt1 | contig 19442 bp, 12 predicted proteins | sample RVTome_14_FD_200259 | JGI IMG/M metagenome (GOLD analysis project Ga0299906, IMG submission 200259) | Soil microbial communities from uranium-contaminated site in the Upper Colorado River Basin, Wyoming, United States - RVT145D125 (version 2) ...
CGAGCGCTCCTACTGGAACAACGTCCTGGACGACGAGGAGTCGGGGATGGTCAACCGGCTGATCCGCGAGCAGGGGATCGGACTGGAGCTGGAGACGGAGCTGGCCGCGATCGAGGGAGACGGGAAGGGGCGCTGCGCCGCGGTGCTCACGAAGGACGGCCGGCGCATCGGGTGCCAGATCGTGGGGCTGACGGCCGGGGTCTCCCCCAACGTCGCGGTGGCGAAGGCGTCGGGGATCGAGACCGGCCGCGGGGTCCTGGTCGACGCGCGCCTCCGCAGCCGCAGCGAGGGCGTGTGGGCCGCCGGGGACTGCGCCGAGATCGACACGGGAGGCGACGGCCGAAGCCTGATCCAGCAGGTCTGGTACACGGGGAAGCTGCAGGGCGAGGTGGCCGGAGACGACATCGCCGGCGCGGAGCGACGCTACGACCCGGGCGTCTGGTACAACTCGGCCAAGTTCCTCGACCTCGAGTACCACACCTACGGCGACGTCAACCGGGGGATCGAGGGCGAGCGCAACCTCTACTGGGAGCATCCGGGGCATCGCCACTCGGCCCGCATCGTCGCCGGGGCCGACGGCAGCGTGATCGGGCTGCAGAGCATGGGCCTGCGCTGGCGCCATCCCGTCGCGGAATGCTGGATCCGGGAGAGGCGCGACGTCGCCTGGGCGGTCGACCACGTGGGGGAGCTGTGCTTCGAGCCCGAGCTCCACGACGCCCACGAGGCCGCCATCCGGAGCAGCTTCCGGGAGCAGCTCGCGTGAGCACTCCGGACATCCCTCTCGACTACGACTTCGACGAGGAGCAGGCCGGCTTCGGCGAGCCGCCGCGGCGCGAGTCGCCCCCGCGGAACCCCGCCCAGTGGGCCGCCGGTGCCCTTGTCGCCCTCGGGGCGCTCGCCCTCGTGCTCCACGCCGGGGGCTTCGGCCTGGGCGGGGGCTGGCTCGCCGTGGGCGCCACGTTCGGGCTGATCAGCCTGGGCACGGCGCTCTGGTTCTGGCTCGACCTGGCGGATGCCGTCCCGGGCATCGAGCACGACGGCACGTTCTTCCGCGACGCGCAGAACCGCGGGGTGATCGGCTGGTCCCTCGGGGTGTTCCTCACGGGCTTCTACGTCGTGCTCTACTTCTACGACGACCTCCAGCAGCGGGGGATGCCGGCGGTGCTCGAACGGCCGATCCGGCTCCTCGATCCGCTGGCGCAGCTCACCCAGGGCGGGGAGTCGAGCCGCTGGTTCCTGTACGGCGTTCTGTACACGCTGGCGATCCTCGTCTTCGGCGTGCGGATGCTGATGAAGTACCGCCACAGCCGCTACCACCGGGTCCGCACCGGCTCGGTGATGTTCTTCCAGCTCGGCTTCGCCTGGATGCTCCCGAACCTGCTCGTCTACTTCCAGAAGCCCTACATGGAGTTCAACGGCGTGTGGCCCCTGAAGCAGGACTACCTGTGGCCCTCCAAGGTCGCGGGGGAGTTCCTGAACGCCGGCCTCTTCGGATACCTGCTGCTGGCCTGGGCGGTGGCTCTCGTGGTGGGGACGCCGATCCTCACCTACCTGTACGGCAAGCGCTGGTACTGCTCCTGGGTCTGCGGCTGCGGCGGCCTGGCCGAGACGCTCGGGGATCCGTGGCGGCAGCAGTCGGACAAGTCGATGCTCGCCTGGAAGGTCGAGCGCGTCCTGATCCACGGGGTGCTGGTCGCGGTCCTGATCGTTACCGCGTCGCTGTGGATCGACTACTCCATGCACGGGTCGCTCTACGGCACCTGGTCCTCGTCGGCCCGCAACGCGTACGGGTTCTGGATCGGCGCCCTCTTCTCGGGCGTCGTGGGGGTGGGCTTCTACCCGCTGATGGGGAGCCGGGTCTGGTGCCGCTTCGGCTGCCCCCAGGCGGCGATCCTGGGACTGTGGCAGCGTCTCTTCTCGCGTTTCCGCATCACCACGAACGGCGGGCAGTGCATGTCCTGCGGCAACTGCTCCACCTACTGCGAGATGGGTATCGACGTCCGCGCCTACGCCCAGTCGGGGGAGAACGTCGTCCGCGCCTCGTGCGTGGGCTGCGGCGTGTGCGCGGCGGTCTGCCCGCGGGGGGTGCTGCGGCTGGAGAACGGAGTCCCCGGGGACCGCTTCGAGGGGGCGGAGAGGCCCCTCGAGGCGCTGAAGCAGTCGCTGCGGTCGCCGGAGATCTACGGCTACACGGCGTGGGGTGGAGAGTCGCTCATTCCCGTCTCGTCGCTGACGCGCGGGAAGCCGAGAACCCTCCTGGCGACAGGTCCGCCGCAGCCAGCACGCCCCCTCGGGAGGGCGGAGCGCCGTTGAACGGGCATCGCCCGGGAGCCCGAGCGCCTTCGTTTCGGGGTGTCGATCACCATCCTGGGGCGCCACCCGGTGCCGAGATCAGCCCCCGAGCACCCGCAGCTTCCGGCGGCACACGACCTTGCGCGGGCGACTCGGCTACCTGTGCGGACCGTCACGGCCCCCGGACCGCACGCATCTAGCTTCTCTCACGAAGCTCACCATCGAGATAGACCCCATGCGCGTCCACGCGGACGCTCGTCCGCGTGTGGCGGCGAAAAGGAGGTACGTCGATGAGTGGTTCGGAGAACGTGCTGATCCGTTCGGTCGTGACCGCGTGCGCGGTCGCTCTCGTCGCGCTGGCCGCGCCGGCGAGCGGTGCTGACGATGCCGATCGCGAGATCCTGGCCCTCTCGTATCCCGAGGAGGCGACGGTCTCGGTGAAGCTGGCGGGAACGATGCGCCTCCCCGGAGCCAGCGGCGAAGCGAAGGTGGAGCGCAAGAAGGGCTCGACCGAGATCGAGATCGAGCTCGACGAGATGAAGCCGGCGACCCTGTTCGGGGGCGACTACGCGACCTACGTGCTGTGGGTCGTCTCCCCGGAAGGGCACGTCGACAACACGGGCGAGCTCATCCTGGTGGGCAACCGCTCCAAGCTCGACGTCTCGACGCCGCTCGAGACCTTCGGCATGCTCGTGACGGCGGAGCCGCATTTCCTGGTGAAGCGTCCCAGCCCCCTCGCCGTGCTGGTGAACAGCAGGCCCACGCGGCAGCACTTCCTGGCGACCACCTCGCGCATCCAGTACGAGGGCTCCGAGAGCCCCTACCACTTCCTCAACGAGACTCTCGACGGGCTCCCCGAGGCGAAGGGCGAGGTTCGACCCCATCTGCCGGCCGCCCGCAGCGCCCTCGCCCTGGCGCAGCGCGCCCGTGCGGAGCTCTACGCTGCCGTAGATCTGGAGCGCGCCCGGAGCGCCTTGACGCAGGCCGAGAGCGTCGCCGCAACCGGAGCCGGCGGCGATCTCGTGATGCTCCACGCCCACGAGGCGATCCGGGCTGCGGTCAAGGCCGAGGAGGTGTCGCTCCAGGCGAGTCGCGACGCCCGGCTGGCCGAGGAACAGCAGGAGCACACCGAACGAATCGGGGACCTTCGCCGATCGCTGGAAACCGCGAGCAACGAGGCGGAGCGCGCCCGAGGGGAGGCGCGGGAGAAGGCCCTCGAGGCGGCCATGGAAGCCGACGCGAGCGAAGCGGCGTGGCGCGAGGCCGACGCGGCGCAACAGCGAGCCGACGAGGCCGAGGAGGAGCGCCTGCAGGCTCTGGCCGAGCGAGCCGAAGCCCGCGGTGCGGAAGCGCGGGCGCGCCGAGAGCAGGCCGCGGCGCGCCGGAGCATGCAGGAGGCGCTCGCAAAGGTGGCGGCCGTTCGGGAGACCGCCCGCGGCGTCATCGTCAGCATCCCCAACGTGCTGTTCGAGTTCGACCGGGACGAGCTGCGACCCGAGGGACGCGAGAAGCTCGCCAAGATCGGGGGAATCCTGCTCGTCAGCGACGGGGTCTCGATCGCGGTGGAAGGGCACACCGACGCCACGGGATCGACCGAGTACAACCGGAACCTGTCCGACCGCCGCGCCGGCTCCGTCCGGAGCTACCTCGTGGCACAGGGACTCGACCCCGGCCGGATCACCGCGAGGGGCTTCGGTGAGGAGCAGCCGATCGCTCCGAACGCGTCCGAGACGGGCCGGCAGATGAACCGCCGCGTCGAGATCGTCCTCGAGGAGCCGGGGGACGTGCGCGCGGGCGAGGCGGGAAGGCCGGCTCGACACGCGGCCTCGGATCGGTGACGTTGCGGTGACGTGGCGGAACGGGCCGGTGAACCGGCCCGTTCCGCCGCCCCTCTCGCGAGCGGGGAGGAGGCATTCCTCTCTTCGCCGCTACTCGGTGACCGTCAGCTCGGCGCGGTTCTCCGTCGTGGAGTCCCCTCCGACCCAGACCTCGAAGGCGGCCGCGTCCTGGATCCAGTCGCCGTGGGCGGTGCTCCAGTAGCGCAGCTCCTCGGGGCCCAGCTCGAAGCTCACGGTCCGGGTCTCGCCCGGCTCGAGGGTGACGCGCTCGAAGCCCTTCAGCTCCCGGACGGGGCGGGAGGCGCTGCCCGCGCGCTGGTGGACGTAGAGCTGCACGACCTCGTCCCCGGCGACCTCTCCCGCGTTGCGCACCTCCACGGAGACCGTGGCCGTGCCGCCCACCGCGACGCTCTCCGGAGCCACGGTCGGGCTCGAGTACTCGAAGCTCGTGTAGCTCAGCCCGTAGCCGAAGGGGTAGAGCGGCGCGTGGCTGCCGTCCCAGTAGCGCGGCTGGTAGTTGGGGGAGCCCTCCGGCTGGTGGGAGAGGTTGTGGGCGTAGTAGAGCGGCGCGTGGGCCGCCGCGCGCGGGAACGTGACCGGGAGCTTGCCCCCGGGGTTCGCGTCGCCGAACAGCACGTCGGCCACGGCGTGCCCCGCCTCGGAGCCCGGCTGCCACGCCTCGAGGATCGCGGGGACGTTCTCGGCGGCCCAGGTGATGGTCATCGGCCGGCCGTTGACCAGGACCATCACCAGCGGCTTGCCGAGGGCGGCCACGGCCTCGAGCAGCTCCTGCTGCCGGCCGGGCAGGTCGAGGGAGGCCCGGGACGCGGCCTCGCCGCTCATCTGCGAGGTCTCGCCCAGGACCATCACCACCAGCTTCGCCGCCCGGGCCGCGGCCAGCGCCTCCTGGAACGCCGCCTCCGCGTCCTCGGGGGACTGGTCCTCTCGCCGCAGGTGGGGGTTGAAGCGCTCGAACATCGAGGGGGAGCCGCGCTTGATCTGCGGGCCCGGGGCGTGGATCACGCCCACGCCGGTGCCGACCGCGTCGCGGATCCCCTGCAGGATCGTGACCGCGCTCGGCACGTGGTTGAAGACCGTCCACGAGCCCTCCATGTCCACCGGCGAGTCGGCCACGGGGCCGATCACGGCGATCGGGCCCTCGTCCCGGCTCAGGGGCAGCGCGCCACCCTCGTTGCGCAGCAGCACCATGGAGCGCCGGGCGGCGATCCGGGCCAGCTCCCGGTGCGCGGGATCCTCGAGCACCGCGGCGGCCGCGGACGCATCCGTGTAGGGGCTCTCGAACAGCCCCATGCGCAGCTTCGCCGCGAGAATCGGACGCACCGCCTCGTCGAGCAGCCCGGCCGGGATCCGCCCGTCGCTCGCGGCGGCGGCCAGGTGCCGGCCGAAGGTGTCGCTGGCCATGTCGAAGTTGGTGCCGGCCTCGAGGGCCCGGACCGCGGCGTCAGCGCCGTCCGCGGCGAAGCCCTGGACCACCAGGTTCGCGACTCCGAAGGCATCGCTCACCACGAAGCCCTCGAAGCCCCACTCCTCCCGCAGCACCTCCCGCAGCAGGAAGTGGCTCGCCGTGGCCGGCACGTCGTTCAGGTCCATGTAGGCGCTCATCAGGCTGCCCACTCCCGCGTCCACCGCCGCACGGAACGGCGGCAGGTACACGTTGTGGAGCTGGCTCTCCGGGATGTAGACCGACTCGTAGTCGCGCCCGCCGTCGGGAGCGCCGTAGCCCGCGAAGTGCTTCGCGCACGCGATCAGGTGCCCCGGTGAGCCGGGGTAGGCACCCTGGAAGCCCCGCACCTGAGCGGCAGCCATCGCCGAGCCCAGGTAGGGATCCTCGCCCGCTCCCTCGACCATCCGGCCCCAGCGGGCGTCCCGGGCGATGTCCAGCATGGGGCCGAAGGTCCAGTGGAGGCCCACCGCTCGGGCCTCCCGGGCGGCCACGGCCTGGGCCCGCTCGTAGAGGTCGGTGTCCCAGCTGGCCGCCATGGCCAGGGGGACCGGGAAGATCGTCTCGTAGCCGTGGATCACGTCCAGGGCGAACAGCACCGGTATCCCGAGCCGCGTCTCCTCCACGGCGATCTTCTGGAGCGCGTTGAACCGCTCCGTGTCGGTCAGCCAGAGCACGGACCCGGCCCCGGCCCGGCGGATCGTCCCTTCCGGGTCCATGCCGGGGAAGGCGCCGACCTGGGTGAGCTGGCCGACCTTCTCCTCGACGGTCATGCGAGCGAGCAGCTCGTCCACCCGCCGCTCCACGTCGTCGTCGGCGGGCTGGGCGGACAGCGCCACCGGCATCAGCGCTGAAAGGGCGACCCACGCAGTGCGCATCGGATTCCTCCCGGGAAAGCCGTTCCAAGGTATTCGACACAGGGTGTCAAAGTCAACCTTTAGTGCCACTCGAGGCCATCCGTGCCATAATCTCTCCCATGGTGCGTCCTGAAGGAGCCCGGGCCCTGCCGACGCTGCAGGAGCGCAAGCAGGAGTTCGTGCGCACCGAGCTGGCCGACGCCGCCTGGGGTCTGTTCGCCCGCAAGGGGTACGAAGCCACGACGGTGGCCGAGATCGCCGACGCCGCCGGGGTGTCGCGGCGCACCTTCTTCCGCTACTACGCCTCCAAGGAGGAGGTCCTCGTCGCCACCTCGGACGCGGTGGCCGAGGAGATGCTCGCCGCCGTGGCGGCCCGGCCGCGGGACGAGGCGGCGTTGCTCGCCATCAAGCACGCCCTCGTGCCGGTGCTGGAGCGCAGCCTCGCGGACGTGGCGCGCTCCAGGGCGATCATCCGCCTGCTCCGGGAGAGCCCCTCGCTGCGGCGCGCGATGCTGGACCGTCACGCCCGGATGGAGGAGCGGCTCGCGGAGCACCTCGCCGAGCGCCTCGGCTCCGACACCCGCTCGGACAGCACCCCGGCGCTGCTGGCCTTCGTGGCCCGGGCGATGCTGGATACCGCCTTCAACGTCTGGTACGACCAGCGCCGCGACGATATCCCCGCACTCGTGGAGGAGCTGTTCGAGCGTCTCGCAGAACACGTCCCGAGCGCCGTGGCGGCCGTCGCGATCGGAAGCCGAGGCCGGAAGGCCTCCCGGAGGAAAGCGTGAGCACACTCAGGCGCGTCGCCGTCCCCGTCCTGGCCTTGTCGTGCGGCGCCGCGGCCGCGCAGGAGGAGGAGCGCCCCGCGCCGCGACGCTCCTTCTTCGCCCCGGCCCCGCGCTCCCCCGAGGTGGACGGCGAGGGGCGGATCACGTTCCGCGTGCGCGCCCCCGAGGCCGAGGCCGTGCTGGTCGCCCGGGACGGCGCCGAGCCGGCGCCCATGCAGAAGGGCGCCGACGGCGTCTGGAGCCTGACCACCGAGCCCCTCCCCCCCGACGTCTACCCGTACCGGTTCGTGGTCGACGGCCTCATGATCGCGGACCCGTCGAACCCGGAGATCAAGCACATCCTCCCCGGGGGGAACCAGAGCCTGGCCCACGTCCCCGGCCCGACGTCCCTCTCCTGGGAGGTGGGCGACGTCCCCCGGGGCGTCGTGCACCACCACTTCTACCGCTCCGGGGTCGTGGGAGAGGACCGGGACTACTACGTCTACACGCCGCCGGGCTACGCCCACGACGCCGAGCAGCCCTACCCGGTCCTGTTCCTGCTCCACGGGGTCACCGACGACGCGAGCGCCTGGACCACCGCGGGCCGCGCCCACGTGATCCTGGACAACCTGATCGCCCGTGGCGAGGCGGTGCCGATGGTCATGGTCAACACCCTCGGCTACGGCTCCCCGGCCGCCCGCGACGGCTTCGCGGGCATGATCGAGCCGAACGGGCAGAAGGCGTTCGGCGTCTCGCTGGTGGAGGAGGTGCTGCCCCGGGTCGAGGCCGACTACCGCGTCGCGGCGGACCGGGAGCGGCGGGCGATCGCCGGGCTCTCCATGGGAGGGACCCAGGCGCTGCGCATCGGCCTGAACCACCTGGACCGCTTCGCCTGGGTCGCGTCGTTCAGCGGCGCCTTCTCCATGTTCTCCGGCGGCGGTCTGAACGACGCCGTGCTGGCCGGTGAGTTCCCCGGCCTCGAGGCCGACGCGGTCAACCCGAAGCTGCGGCTGCTGTGGATCGCCTGCGGCGTGGACGACTTCCTGATCCAGCCGAACCGCCAGCTGCGGGACTGGCTCGAGGCCCGCGGGGTCGAGCACCACTACCACGAGAGCGAGGGCGCCCACACCTGGATGGTGTGGCGCCGCTACCTGACCGAGCTGGCGCCGCAGCTGTTCCGGGCCGCGGCCGACTGAGCCGCCCGGGCGCGATCGCGAGCTGATAGCATCCCCCCACCTCGGGGGTTCCTTGCTCCGCACCCTGGCGAAGCTCGTCCGTTCGCTGCTCCCCGGGATCTTCCTGTTCGGGTTCTGCATCGGGACGGGGAGCGTCACCGCCATGGCCAAGGCGGGCGCCGACTACGGGATGGCGCTGCTCTGGACCGTCCTGCTCTCCTGCCTGATCACCTTCTACCTGATCGTGCTCTACGGCGAGCTGACCCTCGTCACGGGGGAGACGGCGCTCCAGGCGTTCCGGCGCCACGTCCATCCAGCCGCCGGCTGGTTCTTCGTGGTGACCCTGACCGCCCACGTGTGCGGGAGCGTGATCGGCGTGATGGGGATCCTCGCGGACGTCTGCCACGTCTGGTCGCGCAGCCTGCTCGACGGAGGGATCCCGCCCCTCGCCTTCGCGCTCTTCTTCGTGAGCGCCGTGTACGCGCTGTTCCTGGACGGGCGCATGCGCGTCTTCGAGCGGGTCCTGGCCGCGGTCGTGGCGGTGATGGTCGTCTGCTTCCTGCTCAGCCTGCTCGTCACGGCGCCCCCCATCGGACAGATCGCCCGGGGCCTGCTGCCCCGGATCCCGGAGGTCGGGGACGAGCGGAGCGCTTTCCTCGTCATCGCCTCGATGGTGGGGACCACCGTCTTCTCGGGGCTGTTCATCCTGCGCGGCTCCCTGGTCCAGGAAGCCGGCTGGACCCTCGACGACCTGGGCGTGCAGCGCCGCGACGCGGGCTTCTCGGCGGGGATGATGTTCCTGACGAGCGCCTCGATCATGGCGGCGGGGGCGGGTACGCTCCACGTCGCCGGGATCCGCCTGGAGAGCGCGTCCCAGATGGTCTCGCTGCTCGAGCCCCTGGCGGGGCCCTTCGCCACCGGGATCTTCGCCACGGGGATCGTCGCCGCCGGCCTGTCCTCGCAGTTCCCGAACGTCACCCTGCTCCCCTGCCTGCTGAACGACTACTACGAGCGCGGGCGCTCGCTGCGCCGGGGCGACTACCGGGTCATGGTCCTGGCCATCTCCGTGCTCGGGCTCGTCGTGCCGGTGTTCCAGGCCCGCCCCGTGGCGGTGATGCTCGTCTCCCAGGCCTTCGGCGCGCTCGTCCTCCCGGCTACCGTCGCCGGGCTCCTCTACCTCGGCAACCTGCGCTCCCTGATGGGCCCGCATCGCTTCGGGCCCGTCCGCAATCTGCTGCTCGCCGCGACGCTGCTCTTCGCAGTGCTGATGAGCACCCTCAGCTACCGCGGTCTCCTGGCTGCCCTCGGTGGGGTCAGGTCTTGAATGTTGCGCGAGCCGACCGACTCCGCCGCCGGCTATCTGCGCGCGTAGCGGAGCACGCCGCCGGCGGAGCGGAGGGTGAGCGTCCCGTCCCGTACGCCGTGGGACGACACCTCCTGCAGGATCCTGATGTACCGATCGTGGAGGGAGTCCGGACCGCAGAACGCCCGCGTGCAGGCCAATGGGCCGATGCTCAGGGTGTCGCCCGAGACCTGGTAGCTGGCGGTGCAGCGATTGCAGTCGACCTGCGCGGCGAGCCGGCCGTCGCTGAACTCCACCGTGAAGCCCCCGTCCACCGTCAGGACGCTGAAGTCGGCGAGCTGGAGCGTGCGCAGGGTCCAGCTTCCCCCGGCGAGGGCGGAGGGTCCCGTGAGCGCGCCCCCGCCGCAACCCGCGGCCAGCGACGCGGCGAGCGCCGAGGCGCCCGCGAGGTAGCGGCTTCCGAGCACCGCTCTAGCTTCGCAGCGGCGGCAGCTTCTCGCCCTCGGGGACGAAGAGCAGGGCCAGGCCGTTGTTGCACCAGCGCATTCCCGTGGGCCGCGGCCCGTCGGGGAAGACGTGGCCCTGGTGGCCACCGCAGCGGACGCAGTGGTACTCCCGGCGGCCGTAGCCGAGCTTGTGGTCGACCTTGCTTCCGGTACGGCCGGGAAGGGCGTCCCAGAAGCTGGGCCATCCCGTGCCGCTCTCGTATTTCTTGTCGGACTCGAACAGCGGCAGGAAGCAGGCGGCGCAGACGTACAGGCCGTCCCGCTTCTCCTTCAGGAGCGCGCTGGTCCCCGCGGGCTCCGTGTCCTCCTCGAACAGCACGCGGTAGCGGGCGGGCTCGAGGAGCTCGCGCCACTCCTGGCGCGACTTCTTCAGGGGCGCGATCTCCGCGGGCTCCTCCCCCTCGCCGAGCCACGCCAGCTGCGGCAGCAGCAGCGCCAGCCCCGCCGTCCCCGTCGCGCCCAGGAGCTCCCTTCTTCTCATCACGGCTCTCCTCACCTTCGGATTCTCTCATCCCCGAGCGTCCCGTTCTGGGACGGGGGTTACACTCACCCCGTGTCCCACCACCAGCCCCTGCTCGCCGCGGTGGCCCTGGCCGCCACGGCGCTCGCCGCGGCCGAGGAACGGCCGATCCCCCGGGTCGTGAGCCGGGGCGGCCGCCACGCGCTGCTCGTGGACGGCGAGCCGTTCCTGATGCTGACCGCCCAGGCGAACAACTCCAGCAACTACCCCGCGGCCCTGGAGAAGGTCTGGCCGGCGGTGGAGTACCTCCACGCCAACACGCTGCAGATGCCCGTGGCCTGGGAGCAGATCGAGCCCGAGGAGGGCCGCTTCGACTTCTCCTTCGTGGACACCCTGGTCGCCCAGGCCATGGAGCGCGGCGTGCGCCTGGTGCTGCTCTGGTTCGCCACCTGGAAGAACAACTCCCCGAAGTACGCCCCCGCCTGGGTGAAGCTGGACGACGAGCGCTTCCCCCGGGTCGTCGCGAAGGACGGCGGGTACCGGGACTCACTCTCTCCGGTGTTCCGGTCGACCCTCGACGCGGACCGCAGGGCGTTCACGGCCCTGATGGGGCACCTGAGGCAGATCGACCCCGAGCGGACCGTGATCATGGTCCAGCCCCAGAACGAGACCGGTACCTACGGCAGCGTCCGGGACTACTCCGACGCCGCCGAGGCGCTGTTCCGCGGCCCGGTTCCCGCCGCGCCGGTTCGCGCGACGGGGAAGTCCCCGGGGAGCTGGGCCGAGGTGTTCGGAACGGACGCGGACGAGTTCTTCCACGCCTGGCACATCGGCCGCTTCGTGGAGGAGGTGGCCGCCGCCGGGAAGCGGGTCTACCCGCTGCCGATGTACGTCAACGCGGCGCTCCGGGATCCGCTCGGCCCCCAGGACCCGATCAGCTACTCCAGCGGCGGCCCGACCCACAACGTCCTGGACGTGTGGAAGGCCGCGGCCCCCTCCGTCGACTTCATCTCCCCCGACATCTACATGCCGGAGCACCGCAGGGTGATGGCGATCCTCGACCACTACGCCCGCCCCGACAACCCGCTGTTCGTCTCGGAGATCGGCAGCGACCTCCCCTTCGCCCGCTACCTGTTCTCGACCCTGGGCCGGCGGGGGATCGGCTTCGCCCCCTTCGGGACGGACTACACCGGCTACTCGAACTACCCCCTGGGCGCGAAGCAGGTGACCGAGGAGACCCTGGAGCCCTTCGCGGAGAGCTACCGGGTCCTGGCGCCGATGGCCCGGGAGTGGGCGCGGCTGGCCTTCGAGGGGGAGGTGTGGGGCGTCTCGAAGCCCGACGACGGCGGCGACCAGGAGCTGGACCTCGGGGAGGGATGGCGCGCGCGCTTCCAGTACGGGCAATGGCAGTTCGGGATGGAGGAGTGGTTTCCGAACGCGGACCGGCCCGCTCTCGCGGACGCGCCCGTGGGCGGCGCGCTGATCGCGCGGCTGGAAGCCGCCGCGTTCCTCGTCATCGGCCGTCACGTGCGCGTCTCCTTCGCCCGGGAGGACGAGGGGCGCTTCATGATGAGCCGGGTCGAGGAGGGCCGCTACGAGCAGGGGCGCTGGGTCACCGCCCGGGTCTGGAACGGCGATCAGACCGACTACGGCCTCAACTTCACGCACCTCCCGCAGGTGCTCCGGGTCGAGCTGGCCGAGTACTGAGGGCGCGCCGGGTTCGTGACCCTGCGCACCCGCTGCGCGATTCGTGACTCCGCACACGTGACGCGCCCGGAACGTCGTCTACCTTCGCTGCCGGCCGCCCAGAGGCGTGAAGCGGAGGAGCCGTGTTCCGAAGAATGATCGGCATCGTGGTCGTCGCCGCCTGCGCGGCACCCGCCGTCCCGGCCCAGGAGATGCTGGTGCTCGCGGACGGCCGCCGCATCGCCGTGCGCAGCATGGTGAGACGCGACGGGCGCGTGCTGTTCGAGACGATCCGGGGCGAGCACTTCGCGGTCGCGGAGAAGGACGTGGCCTCGCCGCCCCTGGAGTCGATCCCGGGCCTGGGCGCCGATCCCGCGCCTGCGCCATCGGCCCGGCGGCCTGCGCCCGAACCGGATCCGGCCCCGGAGCCGATTGCGGAGCCGGCGGCTGAGCCGGCACCCGAGCCGGAGCCCGTCCCGCCCCAGCGCCCCGAGCCCCCACCGCTGACGAACGAGTGGAGCGGCGCCTACCCGCTCCCCCCGCTCACGCCCCTCGGCTACGCGGGGGAGTCCAAGGTCCCTGCCGCGGGGGACGCCACCGACGAGTTCATCCCGATGCCGGACCGGTGGCGGCTCGGGTTCCGGCGCTACGAGCGCTACGAGCCGAGCCGGGGGATGCCCTGGGTGGAGGGGAGCGTCTTCGACCCCTACAACCAGAACGTCCTGAAGTCCGACTACCCGATCCGGGGCGACGACCTCTTCACGAACCTCAACCTCCAGAGCGTCTCCGCGCTGAACCCACGGCGGCGCGGCGCCGACGGACCCCAGGACGAGCTGTTCCTGAACCAGAACCTGGTGGCCGGGCTGGAGCTCTTCAAGGGCGACACCGTGTTCCGGCCCAAGGACTGGGCGGTGCGGGCCACGGCGGTGCTCAACTACCGCCGCGTCACCGTGGAGGAGCGGAACCCGAACAGCGACTCGAAGCTCGCCCTCGAGGAGGGCTTCGCCGAGGCGCGCTTCGCCACCTACGGGGCCCAGTTCGACTTCTCCAGCCTGCGCGCCGGGATGCAGAACTTCAACTCGGATTTCCGGGGCTTCGTCTTCACAGACAACCAGCTCGGGCTCCGGGTCTTCGGCACCGCAGGGGGGAACCGCCACCAGTTCAACCTGGTCTACTTCGACATGCGCGAGCGGGACGCCGCGACGCAGCTCCACACCTTCGGCGACCGGCAGCAGGAAGTCTTCATCGGCAACTGGTTCATCCAGGACGTCGGCCCGGGCCACACCCTGCTCCTGAGCGTCCACCACAACCGCGACCAGGGGCCGCCGCGGCTCGGCCGCGGGACTCCCGGGGAGCTCGAGGCCACGTACCTGGGCCTGCACGGCGACGGCCACTTCGGCGCCACGAGCGTGAGCTGGGCCGTCTTCCAGGTGCTGGGGAACGACGGCTTCAACCAGATCCGCAACGGCCCGGTCCGGATCAACGCCCAGCTCGCCGCCCTGGAGCTGTCCTGGGACGCGGACTGGCGCCGCTTCCGCACCTCGCTGCTCTACGCCTCGGGGGACGGCGACCCGGACGACGACCAGGGGCGCGGCTTCGACTCGATCGTCGACAACCCCAACTTCGCCGGGGGCGACTTCAGCTTCTGGTCGTCACAGGCGACGGCCCTCGACGACCGGGGCCTCAGCAACACCCAGAGCCTGCTGCTCAACCTCCGCAACAAGTTCGCGGAGCGCTCGAACTTCGTGAACCCGGGCCTGATGCTGGGGAACGTCGGGCTGGACTTCAGGCTGAGCCCGAAGCTGGAGCTCGTCACGAACGCCTCGTACCTGAGGATGGTCCAGCCCGAGCCGCTGGCCGCGGTGGCGGGGCAGGCCGAGCTCGCCCCGGACATCGGCTTCGACGTGGGACTCGGCCTCACCTACCGGCCCCTGCTCAACGAGAACCTCAAGATCGTCCTGGGCGGCGCCGCGCTGCTGCCCCGGGGCGGCCTGGAGCAGGTGCTGGGCAGCGCCGACCCGCTCTTCACCGCCGTGGGCGCGCTGCAGCTGGCGTTCTGACCTCGAGGAGGAGCTTCGTGAGAACGGAAGGTCCGCGCCGCCGACGCTCCGGGGCTCTCCCGGGGCTGGTCCTCGCCGCGCTGATGTGCGGTGGCTGGGCGCTCGCGGTGAGAGCGGTCGCGAGCCCCGCCGCGGCGCCGCCCCCCGTCCACGCGGCACCCCACGCCCTGGGCACACTGGCGACCGCCGACGTGGCGGTCGAAGCCGACCGCGGCTGCGTCTCCTGCCACGAGAACGCCCGGGATCCCCACCCCGGAAAGCCCCGGGTGAGCTGCGTGGGGTGCCACGGCGGCGACGGGCGGTCGCTGTTCCAGGACGAGGCGCACCCGACGCCCCGCTTCCCAGCGGCCTGGGAGAGCGCCGCCAACCCCAGGGCCAGCTACACGCTCCTGAACCGCGAGAGCCCGGAGTGGGTCCGCTTCGTGAACCCCGGAGACCTGCGGGCGGCTCCGGCGGCCTGCGGCCGCTGCCACGCCCAGCTGATCCGCAGCGTGCAGAAGGGGCCGATGACGAACAGCGCCCAGGTCTACAGCACCGCGCTCTACAACAACGGCACCGTCCCGTTCAAAGACGCGCTCTTCGCTGAGAACTACAGCCCCCTCGGGGAGCCCCAGGCGATCCGCACCATCCCACCCCCCACGCCCCTGGAGACCGCGCGCCAGGGGATCCTGCCGATCCTGTTTCCGGTGCCGCGCTTCGAGGTCGGGCAGCCGGGGATGGTGTTCCGGGCCAACGAGAGGGGAGGTGGCGCGAAGTCGGAGCTGGGCAACCCGAACCGCTTCGACGTCCCCGGTCTGCCCGACATCGCCCTGTCGAACCGGGGCTTCGGGACCCAGGGCAACGTCGACCCGGTGTTCGTGGGCATCCAGAAGACCCGCCTCAACGACCCGGTGATGTCGTTCCTGGGCACGAACGACACCCCGGGAGACTACCGGAGCAGCGGCTGCAGCGCCTGCCACGTGATCTACGCGAACGACCGCTCCGAGCACAACTCGGGCCGCTACGCCCGATACGGGAACCGGGGCCGGAGCCACGGGGACGACCCCACGATCCCGAAGCACGTCTCGGGGCACCCGATCCGCCACGAGTTCACGCGCTCGATCCCCTCGAGCCAGTGCATCACCTGCCACGTCCACAACGGCAACGGCTTCCTGAACACCTTCCTCGGCTACATGTGGTGGGACCAGCAAACGGAGGGGGAGTACCTCTACCCGAGGGAGCAGCGCCACCCCAGCGCCCGGGACGTCGACGAGGCCGGCCGCTTCAACCCCGAGGAGGCTGCCGCCCGCGGGCTGTGGAGCGATCCCGAGTTCCTGGAGAGCGTGAGCGAGATGAACCCGCGGCTGCGCAAGGTCCAGCTCTCGGACTACCACGGCCACGGCTGGATCTTCCGCAAGGTCTACAAGCGCGACCGGAAGGGCAACCTCCTGGACGCCGCGGGTGACGTCGTTCCCTTCGAGGATCCCGACCTCTGGGAGAAGGCCGTGCACCTGATGGACGTCCACCTCGAGAGGGGGATGCACTGCGTCGACTGCCACTTCGAGCAGGACAACCACGGCTCGGGCCGGATCTACGGCGACCGGCGCGCGGCGGTGGAGATCGACTGCATCGACTGCCACGGTACCGCCCGGGCCGAGGCGTCGCTGACGACGTCGGGACCGGCGGCGCGGGGCGACGACCTCACGGCGCTGCGCACCCCCTGGGACGAGGCGCGCTTCGAGCGGACCGCGGGGGGTGTGCGCCAGCGCAGCATGGTCGACCAGGGGCGGGTGTGGGAGGTCCCCCAGGTGCGGGACGTGATCGACCCGGCCAGCCCCCGCTACAACCGGCGCGCCCACTACGCGAAGACCGTGCAGAAGGACGGCGCGAGCTGGGGCGACCTCACGGCCGGGATCTCCGCCCTCGCCCACACCAACGAGAAGATGGCCTGCTTCTCGTGCCACTCCTCCTGGACCACGAACTGCTTCGGGTGCCACCTCTCGGCGAAGACGGCCACGCGCCGGCCGTCCCTCCACAACGAGGGCGGCGAGAGCCAGGTCTACGCTTCCTACAACCCCCAGGTGCTCCGCAGCGACGGCTACATGCTGGGGATCGACGGGACCGTGATGGGACACCGCGTCGCCCCGGTGCGCTCCTCGAGCGCCGTCACCCTCAGCGTCCAGAACGCGAACCGGGAGTGGATCATCAACCAGGTCCCGACGATCTCGTCGGCCGGCTACAACGGTAACGCCTTCAACACCCACGCCCCCCACACGGTCCGGGGCCGTGAGACGAAGCAGTGCAGCGACTGCCACGTCTCCGAGGCGAAGGACAACAACGCCTGGATCGCCTCGGTGCTGATGCAGGGGACGAACCAGGTCAACTTCATGACCCGCTACGCGTACCTCGCCGAGGAGAAGGGCGTCTCCGCGGTCGCGGTCACGGAGCAGGAGGAGCCCCAGGCCGTCTACGGCAGCCACCTGCACCGCATCGCCTACCCGGACTTCTACGCCGAGCACCAGGGGCGCAAGGGCGAGCTGCAGGAAGCGCACCGCCGCGGCGGGGGATCGCGGCAGGTCCAGCTCTACGGGGAGTGGCTGCTGAGCGTCGAGGGGAAGGACGGCTTCCAGGTCTACGACGTCGCGAACGTGGCGAACAAGGGCTTCGCCCGGCGCATCGTCACCACCCCCTTCGCCAGCGAGAACATGAGGGTCGACACCGAGGACGCCACGGGGCTCGCCATCGGCTCCCCGGCTCCCCTGGACCCGAACCGGATCCAGCTCTCCCGGAACGAGGAGCAGCCCGTGGCTGCCGTCTACGGCTACGCCTTCGTCTCGGACCGGCGCGAGGGCCTGATCAGCATCGACATGAAGACCCTGGCCGACGGCGTCCCCACGAACAACGGGATCTCCCGGGCCGCCACCTTCGACGCCGGGGGCAGGCTCTCCGGGGCGAACGCCGTCACCCTGGCCGGGAACTGCGCCTACGTGACGACCCCCCGGGGGCTGTACGTGGTGGACGTCGAGAACCCGCTGCGACCCCGGCTGCTCGCCCAGGTCGAGGCGCCGATCCTCAGGTCACCGCGCCGCGTCGCGATCCAGTTCCGCTACGCATTCGTCCTCGACGACGAGGGCCTGAAGGTCCTAGACGTCACGCTCCCCGACGACCCGGCACCCATCCCGGGAGCCGTCGTCCCGCTGCGCGCCGCCCACGACGTCTACGTTTCCCGCACCTACGCCTACGTGGCCGCAGGCGGGGACGGCCTCGCCATCGTCGACGTGGAACAGCCGGAGCAGCCCCGCCTCGACCAGACCTTCGACGCCGACGGCCGGATGGACGACGCGAGGAGCGTGAAGCTGGGGATGGTCAACGCCGGCCTGTTCGCCTTCGTCGCCGACGGCCGCAACGGCCTCAAGGTGGTGGAGCTGGCCGCTCCCGACAGCGTCCCCGGGAACATGGGTTTCAGCCCGCGCCCGAGCCCGCGGCTCGTGGCGTGGCGCGCCACGGGCTCCCCGGCGCTCTGGATCTCCGAAGGCTACCGCCGGGACCGGGGGGTGGACGAGAGCGGAAACCAGGTCGCGATCTTCGGCCGCCGGGGCGCGCGCCCCTTCAACCTGGAGGAGCAGCGACGGCTCTACCTGCGGAACGGCGAGCTGTACACCGTGACCGACGAGCCCCCGGCCCGGTAGCCCGCCGGTCGGCCGGCGCGCCGGCGTCGCGAGGGGTCGGGCTAGAGCAGCAGGATGTCGATGCGGTGTGCGCGCACCTTGCGGTCCTGGCCCGACCAGGTGAACACGGTGACGCGACCGTCCTGGGAGGCCACGAGGCCGATCGCGTCGCGCTGGTCGTGGACGAACTGTGCCGCCGACAGGTGCCGGGTGCCGCCCAGCTCCGCGGGCTCGATCTCGCTGCGGACCGCGCCCGCGACGGGCTCGGTGACGAGGATCCGCTCCACCCGGGGGCTGCCGTCGCGGGGACCGAGCTTGACGCCGAAAGCGAGCAGATCGTAGCGCTTGCTGATGATGGTCGCGCCATCCACCGCAGTCAGGCCGGCGAGACCGTCCACGGCGCGGCGTACCGCGTCGCGCCACTCGAGCGTGCCCCTCGCGTCCGCTTCGCGGCGCGTCAGCTCGCTCAGGGAGGACGGCGTCGGCTCGAAGGCGTAGAGGCCCGTCTCCACGACGGACTCCCGCCACGCGCTGCTCCCCGCCGGCACCACCAGGAGCGTTCCACCCCGACCGTGGGCCCGGAGCGAGACCGCGAGCTGGAGCAGGATGTCCGCCGATTCGATCCCGGCGTCGACGGGATCCGCGCCGAGCAGCGGGCAGGCCGGGCTCATCCCGTCGGTCAGCCGGGAGCGGCTTTCGTCGATGACCTTGACCTGATCCCCTTCCAGCACGGCGATGTTGACGAACTTGGCGGCGTCCCGGTCGCCGCGATGCTTCAGAACCAGCAGCCCCGGCCCGACCACCTCGAGGACGAAGCAGAACGGCGGCAGCGTCCGCGTCACGCCCCACACGCGGAGCTCGCGGCCGATGCGCCACACCCCGAGGTGGACGCCGGGGCGCTCCACGGCCGGCGCCAGGCGGGTGAGGGGCCCCGCGGCGAGCGGCAGCGGCCGTTCGAAGCAGAGCGGTCGCCGCGACTGCTCCGGGGAGAGAAAGGCCACGGAGATGGTGGGGCTCGCCCCCTCCTCGCGGCGCAGGCTGGCCCAGAAGGCCGCCTCGGCGATCGCCTCGATGACCTCCGCGTCGGGAGGCGTAGCGGGCTCCGGGTGGCCTTCGGGCCGGGCCTCGGTGACGTGGCGCGCGAAGTGACCCGCAACGCGCGCCGCCACCAGACCCGCCGCGGGGTAGCTCGGTCCGCTCACAGCCGGCGATTGTGCCACGCCGGGTCCTGGCGCGGCTCGGCGATCGAACTAGGTGCTCGCCGGCGGCCCGACGCGGACGTCGCCGGAGCGGTAGGACATGAGCGGCGGGGCGCCCCGGCGGATCCCGAGCTGCCATTTCAGCCCGTCGGGCGCCCGCCCTGTGCAGCGCATGCGCCCCGCGTGGACG
>Ga0299906_10001590_pt1 | contig 19437 bp, 29 predicted proteins | sample RVTome_14_FD_200259 | JGI IMG/M metagenome (GOLD analysis project Ga0299906, IMG submission 200259) | Soil microbial communities from uranium-contaminated site in the Upper Colorado River Basin, Wyoming, United States - RVT145D125 (version 2) ...
GTTGGCATGAGCGTTGGATGGTTCCTGAAACACGAGGAGATCAATGGCGGTGAGGTCTGCCCGACGTACCTGCACCGCTGGACGTTGCTCAAGACCCGCGGCTGGGTGCTCTACCTGCACAAGTTCGTCGGCGACGACTGGTCACGCGACTTTCACGATCACCCGAGCCGGTTCTGGAGCATTGGACTCTGGGGCCGGTACGTCGAGGAAACGCCTTCGCTCGTGGATGGGCCTCGGTACCCCGCCAAGACGCTCTACCGCGCGCCGTGGGTGCGGTCGTTCCCCGCTGAGCACCGCCATCGCATCGTTCTGACGGGCAAGCGCCGCCCCTGCTGGACGCTGGCCATCCATGGCCCCCAGAAACGGAAGTGGGGCTTCTGGCAGGGTTCGCGGTTCATCCCGTGGCGGCTCTACGTGGACGAGGAAGCCGCCTCGAACAGGACGTGTGAGTGATGACCCAACTAGGGTTCGTTGAGAACGACCAACGCCTACCGAGGGCCGGAGCGGTTATCTCGCCGGACGGGTTCTACCGCTACGAGCTCTGGCGGGCGTGGGACAGGGAGAAGCCGATGCTGGGCTTCGTGATGCTGAACCCGAGCACCGCCGACGCAACGCAGGACGACCCGACCATCCGGCGTTGCGTGAAGCGCGCGGCGAATGAGGGGTTCGGCGGCATCGTTGTCCAGAACCTCTACGCCTACCGTACGCCGTCGCCGAAGTTGTTGTGGGATGCCCGCGACTACGGCGGGGTGGACGTGATAGGGCGAGACAACAACGCTTACCTCGAAGGCTTGTACATCGTGGCACCGGTTGTCGTTTGCGCGTGGGGCGCCGGCGCTCGACTTGACCGGGTGGTGGTCGTGGTGGACCTGCTGAGTGAATGCGACCTGCGATGCCTCGGGCGCACGAAGGATGGCCACCCGCGACACCCGCTCTACGTACCTGATGCGCAGATCCTTGAACGTTTCGAGGCGGTGCAAGCATGACCCCCTACGGCGAGATACCGGACCAGGCCACGCTTGACCGCCTGAAGGCCGAGTGGGGCGGCGACCTGTACATCTACTGCCCCGGCTGCGGGTACGAGGTCAACATCGACCGGTGGGCCAAGCATCGCCGCTGGCACGTCGCGTGCTTGGCGTTCGCGCGGGCGACGGTCGTGGACGTTGAGCGCTGGCTGCGCGCGAGGTTGGCGGGATGACGACTCCGCGCAATGTCACTGGCGTCGCCTTCTACGACATCAAGGAGATCTCGGTCAACGAATGGCACTGCCTTCCCGATGGGCAGGGCGAGCCTGAGCAAGTCCATATGTGGATTCAGCTCGCCGGTGTTCCTCACCCTATGGTAATGCGGTTCAAGTCTGGGCGAACGATGGACGAGTTGATAGTTGCGTTGATAACGCATCGCCGAGCGGTGTTCGGTGGCGAGGGCCAGTCGTGAGCGCGATGCAGGCTTCGCTCGAACGGCGCCCGCCGACGACCTTGCGGCCCTACCAGGACACGGGGTTCACGAGCATCGTTGGCTATCGGGTCAATGGTGGCAAGCGTGCGCTCTACACCCTGGCCACAGGGATGGGTAAAACGGAGCTCGGCATCCGGCTGGCGATGGCTCAGAAGCGGGTCATATTCACGATGCATCGTGAAGAACTGCTCGACCAGTGGGCCAACACATTGATGCGGGTGTTCCCCGGCATGAGCTTCGGTGTTGAGCAGGCCGAGAACAAAGCGCCGTCTGATTGCAAGGTGGTGTTCGCAAGCATCCAGACGATGGCGATGGCTCCGGACAGGCTCAAGCGGTTCAACCCTGCCGATTTCTCCGTGGTGTTCATCGATGAAGTTCACCACGTGGTATCGAAAAGCTACCTCACGTTCCTCGCGCACTTCGGGCTCGTGCCGGACGTGAGCGACCTGACCGACCGTGACCTGGCGCGACGCGATGCGAACGAGGTCATCGCCGCGCGGTTCAAGTCGCACGTCGTACCGGACTGGGCGCCGTTCCTCGTGGGTTGCACGGCGACGCCGAACCGCACGGACGGCAAGGGATTGGAGTGGGTGTTCGATGACGTCGTGTTCTCGATGGACATCCGCCAAGGCATCGAGGAAGGGTGGCTGTCGCCCATCCGTGGCGTGAAGGTTAGCACGGGCACGAGCATCGCCGGTGTCCAAGTGCGCGGTGGTGACTTCGCCGAGAAGCAGCTGTCGAACGCCATCAACACGGACGAGCGGAACGCGCTGATCGTTCACGCCTACGAGGACCACGCTGTAAGCCAGTCCGCCCGCGACAGGGCCCTGCTGTTCGACGGCGTTCCGCCCAAGGGCCAATTCAAGCAGGCGTTGGTCTTTTGCGTTGACCGGGAGCACGCGTCGGCAGTGCTCGAAACGTTCCAACGGCGCGGCCATGCGGCGGGCATGGTGTTGGGTAACACGCCGGGTAAGGAACGTGAGCGGACGATGAACGCCTACCGCCGCGGCGATCTGCGGGTGCTGGTCAACGTGGCCGTGGCGACCGAGGGCTTCGACGTGCCGAGCACCGAGATCGTGCTGATGGCGCGGCCGACCAAGAGCTCACTGGTCTACACGCAATGCTTGGATGACCAGACTGAGATTCTTACCCCTGATGGTTGGGCGCACCGCACAGGGATCACAGAAGGTGATCTAGTCGCAGGATTTGATGTCACCGATGAATCAGTCAAGTTCGTTCCGGTTATCGAGAAGCTCGATCGTGGCCCCGCCCCGGATGAGCGGTGGGTTTCGGTAACCAACCGACACTTCAGTTTGAGAACTACTGCAGGTCACCGGATGGTTATCAAGACTAAGCGCCACTTCGGAGGTAAGTCAGAGTGGAAGTTTGAAGCGATGGGCTCGGTCGTGAATCGCGACTCCTTCACACTGCCTGTTGCTGGGCACATGCGGTTCGATGGTGTTGAGTTGACCGACGACGAGATTCGGCTTGTGGCCTGGTTTATCGCTGAAGGCTCCATCAACAAGGCCAACCGCCAGTTGGTGATCAGGCAAGCGACGCATAGCCCCCATGTTGCCGAGATTGAGCGAGTCTTGAAGTCGTGTGGCCTTCACTACACACGAAATGAGTCTGCCGGTGCATTGACGAACGGTAGGACTCGGATTGTTACGTTTGGGGTGCCTTGGGGTGGCCCGAACCGCGCGATGGTTCGGCATCACGGCCCGCAGCTTGGTGGGTGGGCGCGCTTGGCTCAGTGGTTGGCCAAAGACGGTAGCTGTGGTTTAGATCGAATGGATGCACGGCAGTTCGGGATCTTCATTGAGGCGTACCGGCTTGCTGATGGGGCTGCTACTCCTCAGCAGACTTCCTTTGATGCGGTAACCACGATTGGTTGCTCTGATGAGCGGTGGGTTGACCGCTTACAAGCGATGGCCGTCGTCCGTGGGTGGAGGGCTGATAAGGCGGGGCCGATTGCCCCTACTGGAATAAGCCGAAAACCTAAGTTCCTGCTTCATTTGAAATGTCAGCCGTGGCGGGTGGTAACTCCTGCCAGGGCTCGGGTTGCCACCGCTTCTATTCGGGAAGATGAACCAGTGTGGTGCGTCTCGAATCGTCTACAGACGTTGGTCACGCGCCGTAACGGGAAGGTAGTCATCGTCGGCAACTGCATCGGCCGCGGTACCCGTGTGCTGCCCGGCGTCATCGATGGGGTCGACACCGCCGCGGCGCGCGTTGCTGCCATCGCGGCGAGCGCCAAGCCGTTCGGTTTGGTGATTGATCTGGTCGATAGCGGCCGTGCGGGCGTGCAGGACCTCAACACGATGTTCGGACTGCCGCCGAAGTTCGACCTGGGGCGCGAGGACGCGGTGAGCGTGGCGCGGGCGGTCGAGGCGGCGGCGGACGGCATGGTGAGCCAGGAGCGGCTGCTGGACGCCGAGAGCCTGGCCGACATCCAACGCATGGCGGAGGAGTTCGATCCGATCGCCGTGGCGGGACTGCCGGCGCACATCGAGCGGGTGACGAGCATGGCCTGGGTCAAGACGCCGAGCGGCTACAGCCTGGGCGCGCTGGGCAAGGGCGACGTGGGCGTGGTGGTGGACATGCTCGGGCACGGCCATGTGCGGTTCCGGCCCAAGGACGGGCCCGCGGTGGACGTGGGCGAGTGGGAGGACGAGGTAGCGGCGCTGCGCGGGGCCGAGGCGTACCTGCGTGACGAGCACGACGACGTGGCGGGGCTGCTGAACCGCCGGGCGTCCTGGCGTACCGACCTGACGCCGCCGAGCGAGGCACAGGTGCGGTTCCTGTCGCGATTGGGCCGCAAGGACCTGCCGCCGAACCTGACGAAGGGCGGCGCGTCGATCCTGATCGAGAGCCTGTTGGGTAGGAAGGGCGCGCGATGACGGACGAGGTGATAGCGGCGGTCGTGGACGGTCTGGCGCGTCGCGGGGTCATCGCCGACGACCTGGTGACGCGGGACGACGTGTTCTCGTTCATGAAGATGGCGGACGGTATTTCGCCGGGGACCTTGAGCCATCAGCGTGCTGGCTACCGCGAGTGCTTGGCTTACGTGCGAGACGGTGGTTGGCCGGATAACGCGGCAAGGGTACTGAAAGGAGGCCAGTCATGACACAGACGGCAACGAGAGAGCAGGCGATGACGCCGGAGCGGATGGCGATGACGCCGGCCGAGGCGGGCGTGGAGGGACCGGCGCCGAGCGAGTGGACGCCGCCGGAGTGGACGGGAGAGGAGGTGCGGCGGTTGGCCGTTGTGCAGTCGCGGATACCGGAGGTGGTATTCAAGACGCTGCGTGGGCTGGCCGACGATGTGCCGGCGCACGAGCTCGCGGTGAGTCAGGCCAAGCTCGCGGTGTCATTGGCCGAACAGCAGTTGGAATACCAGGAGGCCGAGTTGCTGTTCAGTGGGGTCGAGGGCGCGAACGCCGAGCAACGCAAGGCGGCGCTCGTGAAGGCCAAGCGGGACGATGCCGAGTACCAGGCGCGCTTGGCGAAGCTCCGGGAGGTGCAGGCGAAGTTGGCTGAGGTCGAGCACGTGGCGGCGGCGGCACGGCATCTGGAGAAGTTCTGGCATGCGTTCCTGGCAACGCGGCAGGCCGAGATCATGTACCTGGCGGGAGGGTAGGCATGGGCTGTGACATCCATTGCTACATCGAGTATGACCTGTTCAAGCAAGAGAACGGAGAGCCGTATATGACGCAATGGGCGCATCCGCACGTCTCTCGGGACTACGTGCTGTTCGCTACGCTCTCGGGGCCGCGTTGGGAACCGTGGATGGGCATGGCTGGGGAGGCGAAGGGTTTGGAAGGGCTTGCCCTGTCCATAGAGACGTTCAACGAGTACCACCTTCGGATTGACGACGAGCACCCGGACAAGCGCCAACGAACGTCGTCTGAGCATGCGGCGCAGTACGTCAAGAACGGGGCGAGTTACGTCGAGCGGTTCGACCGCAAGTACGTTACGCATCCTGATTGGCATTCCGCCTCGTGGTTGACCGCGCCTGAACTGGAAGCAGCGATGGGGCGGTACCACGCGGTGCTGGTGAGCGATTTCAGTGGGCCTGGGCTTTACCGCCGAGCCATTGACGCCATGCTGGACGGTGGCCATCAGCGTGTCATCCCGAAGGTTCCCGCCTCATGTCCTGAGATCGAGGCCATCTTGGCTGCGATGAAGGTGCTCGACGGTGAGCAAGCAGGCCGGTCGCGGCTGGTGTTCTGGTTCGACAACTAAGTAAGGGAGGCCCAGGGCTTAGAAAACGCGGTGAAGGCTTACGACGGCTAAGACGGAACAATCTTGACTGGCGGAACCAATGGAAAGGTGGAAAAGGAAATGACACAGACGAATGCGGTTGCGGTGGCGAGCGAGGGGAAGCCGGACCTCCTGGCGTTCGAGGTGCCCTTCTCGGCTGAGGAGTTCGCGGTGGTGGTGGCGGAGAACTTCGGCAACGACCTCGTGCCACGGTTCGACCGGATCAAGATGCCGAGCGGGACGACGGCGGCGTTCACGGTCCCGTCGGACTCAGACGAGAACGGCGAGGTCGTGCGTGAGCTGTACGGCGTGGTGCTGCTCCATCACAAGATGCGCTCGTACTGGAAGTCGAAGGACTCACAGAACGTTGCCCCGGACTGTGCGTCGCTCGACGGCAAGTCCGGGTACGGACTGGTCCCGGCGTTGGGTGACGAGCGTCCGCAGGACCGCGACTGTGCGACATGCCCGATGAGCCAGTGGTTGGACCGTGACGATGGCAGCCGTCAAGCGCCGCTGTGCAAGAACCAGCGGCGGGTCTACCTGTTGCAGCATCAGGAGGCGCTGCCGGTGCAACTGACGCTGCCTCCGACGTCGTTGAAGCCGTTCGATGACTTCGTGAACACGCTTACCCGGAAAGGCCGTGGGCTGGGCCAGGTCTGCGTCAAGATCGGGTTGGAGCAGGGGAAGAGCGAGAGTGGTCAGACGTTCGCAAAGTGCCGGTTCACGAACTACGGCGAGATCGAGCCTGCGCACGTCAAGGCTATTCGTGAGCGCGCGTCGTCGTTGCGCGGGTACATGCAGAAGGGGCAGAACCCTGATGCGCCGGAGATCAGCGAAGCGCTGGTGTTGCGGCAGGCGTTGGAGGCTGGCGAGCAACCGGACGAGCCGCAATCCACGCCCGATCCTGATGGCGGCGCGCCGTTCCCTGTGGCGGACGCTCAGCCGGCGAGGCCCGCGCCGCAGCCGGTGCCGAACATCATCGGTAAGCCTCGCCAGGCGCCGCCGAGGCCCGCGGCGGTCGCACAGCCTCAGTACACGACGGTGCCGATGCCGAAGCCTGGGGAGGAGTTGCCGTTCTAGGCCCGCCACGAGGGGCCGGTCGCTGGGGCGCGTGGATTGATAACGACATCGGGCCTTCACGCGAGGTAGCCCGACCCCAGCGGCTTCCCCCTCCTCCCGCGCTGGTCCCGTCGCGGTCTAAAAGTTACGGGGCGCTTCAAACCTTTAGGAGGGGTTGAACGATGACTGTACGAGAGGCAATCGAATACCTGCGTGAGGTCGAGGAGCGGTACGGCGCTGACGCTCGTGTCGGTGTAGGGCGGCGCCTGAAGTCGCGTACCGACGTAAAGATGGACGTGACGACGTTCGTTGCGGACACGGGCAGCGGCCCAATCGTCGTGTTCGAGGTCGCCTAGCCATGAGCACGAACGACCAGACGCCGACGCCTTACGACCTATCGAGGCCAATCGACCTTCTCACGAGACCGTATCTCGCAGGTCAGCAGTCGGGCTACCGCCGTGCGCTCGCTGATCTCGCCCCACGCCTCGCGGCAGCCGGTGGGCCGTATCACAAGCGCCTGGGTGAGCATCTACCGCCCCGGCACGAAAACGATGCTCCCGAGGCTGGCTTGGGACGCGGGAACGAGGCCGACGTGAGCGAGACGAAGCAAGGATGGAGAGAGGGGCCGTGGTTCGAGCGTGAGGAGGACGCCAACCGTGCCGCCGTGAACGCGATGGCGGGCGTCAGGCTCGCGTCGGACGCACCCGGCACCGTCCGCGCGCTGATCGTGGCGGCGCAGCAATCGTTGGAGCACCTGCGCGAACTTGAGGAGGCCTGGCGGCGCGGCGTCATCAGCGAGCACGACGGCAAGGGCGGACTGCGCTCGAACACCAACGCATGGCGGGCCAACGCCCTCCGCGACGCCCTGGCCGCGTTCGTGACGGAGGTGCCCGATGGACGCTGAACGCAGGGCGCATCTGTGGATGAGCAACGAGGGGACTGTGTTCCCTGACCTCATTCGCCGCGAACTGCTGGAAGCCCTGGCAACAGCCGAGGACGCGCTAGCCGACGCCCGCGGGAGGGCTGCTGCCGCCGAGGCGGAGCGTGACGAGTGGCGTAGAGGGTGGGAGGTCATCAGCGAATCATTCCACGAGGCAACGCAAGCCAAGTGGGCCGCCGAGGAGCGTGCGCGCGTGCTGTGGGCGGCGTTGGCTGACCTCGTGTACCTCAAGGACGAGATCCACGACACGCCGGAATACCACGAGCGCAAGGAGCCTGCGTGGCAAGCCGCCCGCGACGCCCTCGCCGCCCAGCAGCCGGACACGGAGGCGCATCGCCACGAGTGCAAGTACGAGCACGCCGCCGACCACACACGTCCCGATGCGAATTGCGTCTGCTCGTGCGGCGCGGTGCTCATGGACGGCTCGAACGTCAACTCGTGGGCTTTCGAGCCGGACACGGAGGCGCGCGATGCCCGGTGAGCTGACCACGTTCACCATCCACGTTCCGTGCCCCTCGTGCGGCCAGCGTGCCGTCGCGCTGGGGGCTGGCCCTTGCACCATCTGCCGCGACAAGGCCAAGCACCCGGACGAATGGGAGGCGCGCGATGCAGACGCCTAGCGTACTGACGACGCTCACACTCACCGTCAACAACGACCGGCCGGGGCATCAGCTCGTGCCGTCGGTGGACAAGCGGGGCAACGTCATCGTCAAAGCTGGCAAGCTCGTGACGCACTGGGAACCGGCGCTGCACTCCAACGCCCGTGTCCACTGGCGGGTTGCCCAAGAGGTCAAGAAGAAGGACCACGCAGCAATCGACCTAGCAGCGCTCGAATCCCACTCCCCACGGCCACGCTGGAAGCGGGCTGCCGTCACCGTCACGCTCTACGTCCGCACCAACGGGCGCAGGGACGACGACGGCACCTACGGGACGATCAAGGGCGTGCTCGACGGACTGGTACATTCAGGGATCATCGCCGACGACAGCAAGTCGGTGATCGGCACGCCGACGCTCGTGACCATCGTGGACAAGGCGCGCGCGTATTCGTACACGGTCGAGGTGAGGGAGGTGCCGGTATGACCACCAACGAGACGCCGCTGCCCGACCTTTTGCGCGACCTAGCCGAGCGCCGGGTGCCGTGCCCGAGCGAACATCCGCCAATGTTGCGTTGGCACCAGCCCTGTGAGCACTGCGGGGAGCCGATTGACCAGCCACCCGGTACCGTTCCCGACCCGCGCTTTGCCGCGCTCATTGACCTTGCTGTTCAGCATCCCGATGACATCGCGGCCAACCGTCATATCAACACCGACCTGGGCGCCATCGTGGAGGCCATCGCCGCGTGTGGGCTGACGGTGAGCGGGCTGGGCTACCGCACGACGGCTCTTGGTGCGAAGGGTTGGATTTGCGACCTACGCCTAAGCGACACTCCCTCTGCCTACTGGTGGGAAGGGGTGTCCCCTGACGGCACCCCCGCCGAGGCCGCTGGGCGCGCTCTGGCCGCTTGGGTTGCGGTCCAACCATGACCACGAAGCGCCAGCAGCCGATTGAAACCTTCGGATGCAGTCGCGAGCGATGCGGCAACATACTGAGTCGGCAGAGGCACCTCCAGTGTGCTTGCGGTGGCTGGGGCCATCAGTTTTCGACGGCGGTCTATAAACCTAAGGGTGTTCGTTACAGAACGTGGGTCTGCCTCTTGTGCAAGACCCGATGGGTAACGAAAGAGACGGTCGAGGTGGCGCGATGACGTTCGAAACGATGATGCGTACCGACCCTCACGCGGCGACGTTGCTGGCCGACAGCCCTTGCGCTCGCTGTGGGCATCCGTTCTCGGAGCACGGGCGCGAGTCGGACTTCTACGAGTGCGACGGCTCCCGGCGCGAGGTCTGCTTGCGGTGCGACGGCTACGAGGAGCCAGGCTACCCCAATGGGGAGGCTTGGCATCGGTTCGAGGCGGTGAGAGCGTGAGGCTCCTCGACCTGTTCTGCGGCGCGGGCGGTGCGGCGATGGGCTACTCGCGCGCAGGCTTTGACGAAATTGTTGGTTTGGACAATCGGCCCCAACCGCGATACCCGTTCGAGTTCGTCTTGGGTGATGCGCTGGAGTACGTCGCGGCCCACGGCCACGAGTTCGACGCCATCCATGCATCGCCTCCGTGTCAGTTCTATTCGCGGCTTCGATACCTGCCTTGGTTGAAAGAGAAGGTCTACTGGAGGTCGATCCCGCCGACGCGCGAGGCACTGCTGAAGGTAGCCCGCCCGTGGGTTATCGAGAACGTCGAGGACGCCGCTTGGGACATGCGAGAGCCGCACATCCTCTGCGGGAAGCAGCTTGGCCTCTCTCTCTACCGTCATCGTTGCTTCGAGCTTCACGGATTCGACATGCTCTTGGCCCCACCTCACCAGAAGCACTCCGAGGTCATCGCGGCTGGCCGGGCGACGCTCAGTGAACGGCGGCACGGGCTGAACGGCTGGGGCGGTGTTGCGGGCCACCAGGGCGGGCATGAGCGGCACAAGGCGCAGATGGGGATTGACTGGATGACCGGAGCCGAGCTCAGCCAAGCGGTCCCCCCTGTGTTCACCGAGTACGTGGGCGGCTATCTGCGGCGCGCGGCGATGGAGGCTGAGGCGTGAAGCACTTCCTGCGCGACGATCAGGGACTCGTCACGGGCACGTTCGATACCTGCGACCGCTGCGAAGCCGAGCCCATGACGCGCATCTCGACGGCGTACGGCCTGATCGAGTTGTGCTGGGAGCATACGCGCGAGTTCACCGGCTGGACGGCCGAGGAACTGGAATCGCGGATGGCGCCGTACCTCGACCACCTCGACGAGGCGAAGCGCCGTCAGGCCGAACGTGACGGCGCGCTGGCAAGGAGGCTGACGTGATGAGCGATGCAGTGGAACATCCGGCGCACTACGGCGGCGTGGACAACCCTTACGAGGCCATCAAGGTTATCGAGGCGTGGGGTTTGGGGTTCGCACTCGGCAATGCGGTGAAGTACATCAGCCGCGCGGGTAAGAAGCCTGGGGCTGACGTGGTCGAGGACCTTCGGAAAGCGGCTTGGTACATCGGGCATGAAATCACACGACTGGAGGGCGGGAATGCACAAGGTTGAGCCGGGGGTTGAGGTGATCGCTGCAACGGAGGTAGACCGCGCAGGCTTGGCACATTATCTGAGCGCGATCGGCGCCGAGGGCTGGGAGACGGATGCCGCGTCCGGGGTTGAGGAGGTCGTTGAGGTGATGAGCCGGTCCTGTTACATGAGTTTCGGGACGGGCATCAATCCCAACTTGACGAGGGTGCGGGAGGGGAACGTTCCCCATCTGTGGAACATCCTCGAATCGGCCCACGGCTCGGTGCTGGAGCATGCATGGGTGAGCTTCATGTTCACCAACGTGAGCCGGGTATTCACGCATGAGCTCGTTCGCCATCGCGCCGGCGTCGCCATCAGTCAGGAGAGCCTTCGGTATGTGCGCCTTACGGACTTGGGGTGCTGGGTGCCCTCGTGTTTCGATACGCCCGAGGCGCGGGGCGTCTTTGAGGATGCCTTCGCGCGAGCCGAGACCATGTACGCGGCCCTGCTTGAGATCGCGGCGGAGAAGGAGCACGTCGCTTCGTTCGATGACCTGCCCTTCGCGAAGAAGAAGGAGTACACGTCAGCCGCACGACGCGTTGCCCCTATTGGCCTCGCCACGAATATCGGATGGTCGTGCAACATGCGAGCGCTTCGGCACGTGATCGAGATGCGCACCGACCCGAGCGCCGAGGAGGAGATTCGCATGGTATTCGAGAAGGTGCGCGAAGTTGCGATGGAACGCTGGCCGGCCATCTTTCAGGACTACCCCAGCGGCATGGTGCGCAGGAAGGTCTAAACGCGAGCGCTGGCAAGGAGGCTGACGTGAGCAAGCCGATCCCGATGACCCTGGACCCCGAGACGGGCAGGTGGCGGGCACCGTGCGGGTGCGAAGTCAATGCGGTTCCCGGTCTCACGGGATGGAGGCGCGACTGGGAAGTCACCCTGTACCTGTGCGCGGGGCATGGCATCGGAGACGCCTTCCGTGAGGCCCGCCGCCGCATGGATGCCGCCCCAGTCACCGACGCCCGCGCCAGGGAAGCGCGCCAAGGTGACCTGTGAAGCCGAGCGAGCCGTCCTCATGGAGAAGCACCGTACCTGGAGAGCGAGCCGGGCCAGTAGAGAAGTACCGAGACGGACGAGCGAGCCGGTGAGCATGAGCGTACCGAAAGGTGAGAGCGAGCCGACGTCCGCGAGAGTACCGGACACGAGGAGCGAGCCGTCGTCTATGAGAGCACCGCATCGTCGGAGCGAGCCGTTCACCACGAGAGCACCGGGTATCTGGAGCGAGCCGACGCGACGGAGAGCACCGTCAAGAGAGAGCGAGCCGTTGCATGTGAGAGTGCCGTGGTGCTCGAGCGAGCCGGGAAGTCCGAGAGTACCGTCTCCCAAGAGCGAGCCGCATGCTGAGAGAGTCCCGACGAGGTTGAGCGAGCCGAGTCCCAGGAGAGTGCCGTGCGGGCGGAGCGAGCCGTTTGGTGAGAGAGCACCGTACATGGGGAGCGAGCCGGGATACCTGAGAAGCACCGTTGACGAGGAGCGAGCCGCTGCGTAGGAGAGTACCTCCGCGTGGGAGCGAGCCTATCGGCGCGAGAGTACCACAGGCGGTGAGCGAGCCGGGAACGTCGAGAGCACCGAGGAGATTGAGCGAGCCGGGAAGTCCGAGAGTACCGTCTCCCAAGAGCGAGCCGTCATGAACGAGCGTACCGAGCGAATAGAGCGAGCCGTTGAGCATGAGAGCAAACCGTAGAGGCCGAGCGTGAAAGTACCGTTACCCAAACTTCGTAAGAATGCTGAATCTACGGCCTTGCGCGAAAACGATCTGCGCCTAACCCGGTGAGTCCTTTTCCCGCGCATGGGTGGTACAATCTACACAATCCTCCTTATAGTGGAGTTTCGTGAAAAACCATGCTTGATTCGTCAGTTGCCATGATCCCGCGCCGGGCTGCCAGTGCGATCGCGCAGTACCACCAGATCAGCGGTGGTGAAGTCCCTCACCTAGACCGCGCTGCGATCCAGATGCTTATCGAGGCGGTGGGGGCGCTGGCCCGAAGCCAGCGGGAGGGTGAGCGCAACCGCTTGATGGTTGCCTTGCTATTCGATGGTGCGCTCCGTGTGACCGAGGTGGTCGGGCGGTCCCAATTGGAGGCAGACCAACTCAAGCGGGAGGTGACGGCGCGATTGAAGAAGAAGCGTGGGCGGCCGCGAACGATCGAATACGGGACCCGTCCTGGGGTCCGGCTTATGGATATCAACGACGATAACGATTCGTGGTGTGTGACCGTGGCGGGGAAGGGCGGCAAGGTCCAACCCGTCGCTATCAGTGCTTCATTGGGCCTTCGGCTCGTGAACTACGCACTGAAGAACCACCTCGAGCAGCAAGACCGCTTGTTCCCACTAACAAGGAGTCGCGTGGCCCAGATCATGCGCATGGCGTTCAAGGCGACCGGAATTCAGAAGCCTGAGCATGTGGGAACGGTGCATATCCTCCGGCACAGTGGCGCGATCGAGCGGTTGGCGCTCACGAAGAACCCCAAGGCGGTCCAAGACCACTTGCGGCACAGCGATCCGAAGATGACGCTCCTCTACATGAAAACCTTAGCAAAGAAGGAGAGCCTTCGTATTCAGCAGGAAGTGGACTTTGGATGGTGACGGTGCAGCGCGAGGGATCGCTGCGGGTCGTGCAGGAGCGTGAGAATGACTGGTGAGCGGCACATGGACGAGCGGGCTATTTATGTGTATCAGCTGAATGGGTTGTGGTGGGTGGATTGTTTCGTTTGCGAGCGGACGTTGCTCACGACGCCGAGGCAACGACGGGCCATGCATGTCGCCATGAACCATGTCCACGACAATCAGAGGGTGGGCGCATGACCGAGCACTGGCCGTCCGCGAAGTCGCCTGGCAAGCCGCGCCCTGTACGCGGCCCGTGGCAGCGCATCATCGTCCGCCCGTGGAGGAAGCCGTGAAGGCATGGCCGTTCGTTGCTGTGATCGGGGTCATCTTCGTGGCGTGGGCTGTATGGACTGTCGGGCTGCTGCTGTACGACGATGGCGAGCCGTTCTCATGCGATATGGGGCAGGTTGTGACCTTAGACGAGGCCGGCGCCCTGACGTGCAAGGACTTGCCTCTGGACTCGCTTACCTTCGAATCGTCCGTCCAAGGCGAGTGCCTTGACTGGGATACCGCTGAGTGGGGCCGCTGTTACCCGGATGTTCCGGCCGACCTGGACGAAAGTGGCGGCTGCGCGGATACCTTCGTCGGCAATGGGCGGACCGGGATAAGTGTCACTTTCGAGGACTGGGACTGGATTACATGCCCTGAGGGTCAACGTCCCACGGAGGTGGTGTTCATGTGGAACGTTGACTTGTACGCCTGCGTACAGAGCGAACAGCGCGGTTGGAGCCTGGACGCGATGGGAGCAACCACGACGCCAGACCGGGTGCTCTCTGGCGTGCTCACCTGCGAGTGGCGAGGTGTGGAATGACTGCTCCGGTACCTGAACCATTACCAGACGGTGATATGAAGCCGCCTCGTAAGCCGCCTAAAACTGGGCTTGGGGTGAAGGAGCCGGGGCGCTGGCCGTTCGGCCCGCGCAATCCTTGGTCTCCTCGTATTCCGTGGACGCGGCCATGACCACCGCGACACAGACGCACGAGTACCTGGCAGCACGCTCACGTCGGCCAAGCTCATCGAGGTGCGGCTGCATTGGACGGCGCGGGCAGGCTGGGCTGAAACGTGCCGGCTGTACCGCTACGAGGTGCTGGTGAGCCTGTACCGCAACGGCGTGCGGGGCTGGACGGTGGATGGCGTGCTGGCGCTCGACGGGTTCCCGCTTGAGAGCATCCCAGATCATGGTGCGAGCCTACGCCGGACCCAAGCGATGGCGCTCGCTATGACCGTCAGGACTTTCCAGACGGGGTAGACCTCGATGGGCAGGTCATCAGGCCTGTCGTACGGCCAGGTAGGTTGTCTCATGGCGCGAGCACCCCGCCCTTGATGGTCTCATGCCAGACCGGCGCCGGCGCGCTCGGGTCCCACTGCCCCAGCACCACGTCAACCGCGGACCGCAGCCCGCGCAGCTTCACGAACGCCTCGTCCTGCGTGGCCGCTTCGACCTCCAGCGTGATGACGTTCAGGCCGTCAGGCAGCGCCCATCCGGAGACGCGCCCGAACGCCACGCGGCCTTGCACGAGGAGCGCGGTCTGCTCCGCGCCGAGGCCGTCCGCCGGCACGACGCCGACCAGCCGTGCAACGTACGGTCCCGTGACCGGCGCGGCTGCCGGCGTGGGCGATGGAGCGAGGTAGTACCAGGCGAAGAACGCGACGATGGCGAGCACTGCGACGATGGTGAGCACGATGACGGCGCGGTTGGCGATTCCCCAGCCGGCATGGTCGGAAACGTTGTTGGCGGTCTGAGTAATCATGCTCGTTTGCTCCTCGTTGCGATGCGGGCGCGCTTCCGGCGCACGGCCAGCGTGTACGGCGCGAGTCTGCGGCCCAGGACGTTCGTTGGTGGTGTCATGGGGTGTACTCGAAGCGTGCGACTTCGATGCCACGCCTGTGGAGGTATCGTTTCGCCTTCACATAGGGACAGTCGTCAGCGTGGATGGGGACGATAGTGGATATATTCCCGTCGCGGTCGTACCGTTCCTGCCCGTCCTCATGGCACCACGGACACTGATAACCGAATGTGACCTCGGCCAGCCCGCCAGGAACGGCATCCAATAGCGCTTTGAGGTGCTTGTCGGCGGTTCCAGTGATACTTTCAGGCCGGGGTTGTGCGGGGAGTTTGAGTGTGCGGTTCATACTGCGGTCTACTGTTTTCATGCCCAGTCCACTCCTTCGGCGCGCATCCAGAACGAGCCGTGGCCGGTGACGGGCGTCACGAGCACGTCGGTCTCGCCCCACCGCTCGCGCACGTCCAGCACGCTCACGGCGAACCACGCGGCGTTCGGGGCCGTCCCGTGGCGTACCGCGCCCGTCCTGCCCACGTAGGGCCGCATGTCCGTCACTGTGCGGATGGGCTGATTAGGCGTCATTGCACGTTCCCGTACCAGATACGCGTGCGGTCACCACCGGCAGGCTCCGCCAGGTCCGCGGCCTCGAAGTTGTCGAAACTCGCCCGGTCAGCAACGGCGGCCGAATTCATCCCGCCGCGAAGATTCTCCGTAATGGCCGTATCAGTACGCGTTCCTTCGCTCACCCCGTCGCGGAATAGTTCTATGGTGCTTTCAAAAGCTGAAACTTTGATAGTGGCTGTTGGCTCGCCGGATGTTGAGACGTCGGGACCCAACTGTGTGTACGCGCCGGTGATGCGCTTCCACAGTTCCCACTGATCGCCTGATCGGTACCATCCCAAGTACATCGTGTCGGCGGCAGCAGCGAATCGAACGTTTACGCCATTTCTGCTAACAGCAGTAGACGCAACCCAATCAACTTGAGCGTAGTGGTTCTGCGTAGACAGGTCTTTATCGGCGCGCGCGAGGTTCTCTCCTGCATCCGCCGGTAGTGCCAGGTTGCTTACAACCTTCCACGAGCCCTGCGAAAAGCTCCATGACCAATCGCCGTCCGACGATGTGCCAAGAGGGTTTTCGTCAGGGCGGTCGAACGTGTCCTGTATCGTCGTCGCGTGCGGCAGCAGTCCATCTTTTTGCTGCTCAGACGTCCGCACGTCGAAGCCGTAGTCCTCGATCCATCGGTCGGCGACGCGCAGGTACTGATCGCTACCCCGCGTCGTCATCTCCACCTTCATCAGAGCGTAGTCCGCCTGTTTCACACGCAACGCCAGATCACGCCACACAGGATCAGCACCGTTCTCGTACCAGGACTGCGGCGCTTTCCACGCCTCGCGCCCGCCGAGGTGGATGGACTGCGAGAGCAGCGGCTTGTGGGCCGTCACGCCGGTCGGGTCGCCGTTGCGTGTCAGGACCTCGGCCAGCACCTCGTGGGCCGTGTCAGCGGCCAGAGTGACGCCTAGCCGCGATTCGAGGCCGTCGAGCGCTCCACGGCCGATACGTTGCGTGTTGTACGACGCGACGAGCAGCCCGACGTGGCGGCAGCCCGACAGGCATATCGGCGCGGGCGCGGCGTACGTGAACCAGCCGTAGCCCTGTGCCGGGCCGCCCGCGATGCCCATCTGCGGCAACGAGCGCAGATCAACCCCGCCCGCGCACGTCCCCTCCGGGCATCGCCAGTACGCGAAGTCCTCGTCCTCGACGAACCATTGCCATCGAGCGAGGTAGTGGAACGGCCCGCTTGGGCCGATGGCCACGGGCGGCGCTACCTGCGGCGCGATGGGTTTTTCGTCGACACCTATTTCGCTCGTGAGTGACAAGGCGCTACGAACGAACTGTTCGTCATTCGTCGACCCTGACGACACCTGCTCAACCGCGTGCGGGGAGGAGGCGCACGCGGCGAGCAGGGCGGTTAGGAGAAGGGCGATCGCTAATCGAATGGCGGTAGCCCCTCGCACCGGAGCGTGTTGCCGAAATGTATCCGGTACACACCGTCCCTGCTCAGTTGGAGCGGGTTGAAGCCGACCGCCTCCGCATGGACGGTCATGAGCTCCAGGGCCACGCCGCAGATCGTCACGGCGTCAATCTTCGTGCCGCCCGGCAGGCCCAGCTTCGTGCGGATCAGGCTCTTCTCTTGCGCCGTGGCGAGCGTGTTGCCCTGCTCCCCAGCATCGGTCTTGCACACGAGCGAGGCGTCAGCGGGGTCCGTGTGATAGATGAACAGGCCAGAGCCATCGGCGATGCCGCCAGGCTGACCCGCCTGATTGAGCGTGCGGAGGTCAACGCCGCCAACGAGCAGGTCGATGTGGGGCGCTCGCCAGTAGGCGAGGGACTCGTCCTCGACGAACCACTCCCACTGCCCGAAGCACCAGTAATAGGTGTTGTGGGCCGTACCGAGCCAGGCCAGCGGCATGCTACCCCGCGTCGTCTCGACCGTCGCGTGGCCGTCGTAGCCCGTGACGGTGACCGTTTCGCCTTCGTACGGGCCGCGTTGCACCGTCGCTTCCTCGTTCAGGCCGATGCCCTCGGGGTTGAACAGGTCCGACAGGTGTGAGGTCTGCTCGCAGGCGCCGAATAGGAACACAGACAGGGCCAGGAGTAATGCGAGCCTTTTCATGGGGTTTGTCCTTTCGCTAGTCATCGTACGTACCGGTTGCGTTGGTGACGCGCAGGTTTACGCCGCTCGTGCTCACGGCCTCGACCTGCACGCTGAATACGTAGTCGCTCGTGATGGTCGAGAACGTGAAGGATATCGTCCTCTGCGTGTCGCTGTCGCACGGCAGGTCGCTGAACACCGCGTCGCCCGCGCTGTTGGGCGTGGTCACGAGCCGCCTGTCCATGCTCACGGTGGCCGTGCCGGTAGAGGTCGAGCACGAGAACGCGGCCAGCGTTGCGTTGCTCGGCAGCCCCCACTGGATCACGTCGTCGTCGTCCACGCTCACCGACGCGATGCCCGAGTTGAAGCCCCATGTGTAGAGCTCAGGGTCCACGTCGAGCGTCACGCCGGTTGCCGTGAGGTAGTCGCCCGCAGTCGTCCATCCCGCGCACGAGAAGTCGTTGGTGGACGTCGTCCACCCTAGCAGCCCCGTGGACACGTCGCAGAGGGCCTCGGACGTGGCGAGCGCACCGGACGAGCCCACCCACACGTTGTCGTCGAGGAGTTCCTGCGCCGTGATATCGATGGTGATGGTGTTGGGTATGTAGGCGTCGGACAGGAGCACGCAGGTGAGGTTGGCCTGGTCATCGATGGCGATGGCCACGGTGTTCGCCGCACAGTCGGTAGGGTCGTTGGTGAGCGCGTCCGCCGTGGCAGCGTTGGACACCGTGATGACACCGGAGGAGTTGATCGTGGCGTCGCCGGTCATCGTTGAGTTCACGAACCCGCCGCCCGCATTCGTCCATATCCCTATCTGGCCGTCCTGTGGCGTCGTCCACGTCACGTCGGTGAGGTCGTTGAGCGCGGCGTTCAGCGCCCAGTCCACGCTGTCGCCGGTCGCGCTCGACGTGATGATGAGCGTGCCGTCCAGGCTGGTGAACGTTGCGAGGTAGGTTGCAGAGTCGGCGGTCACGGTCGTGCCCGTCGTACCGAAGATGGACTGGATGGCGTTCTGTGACCCGGCCGCGTCCACGCCGTAGGGCTGGTTGAGCACCGCGTCCCACGCGATCACCTGTGCGTCAGTGGGAACCGTGGCGAAGTCGATGAATACCGTGCATGCGAGCGCCGAGGCGCCGGAGCATGTGACGTCGGTAAGTCCCGTCGCGCCCGAGACGCTTGCCACGTAGTTCGCGGTCAGCGCATCGGCGGACGGCGCGCTCAACACGACGAACGTGAACGAGTCAGGCGTGCCGGCCGCCCCCGTGATGGTCATGGTGCCGTCGGACAGGAACGCGACGGAGTACGTCTGACTGTCCGCGGTAAGCGTGGTCCCCGCGGTACCGACGACTTCGTACCAAGCGTCTTGAGCCGCGCCGCCCGCGATCGTGCAGGTGGTCTGGTCGGTGTCGTCCGCGCACGAGACGCCGGCGCCCTCGAAGTTCAGCGTCCCACGCTGAACGAGCGGCGTGTCCTCGTCGTCAACGAAGGCGTACGCCGAATCGCACCCGAGCACGCCTTCGACCGTGATGGCAGTGG
>Ga0299906_10001593_pt1 | contig 19403 bp, 13 predicted proteins | sample RVTome_14_FD_200259 | JGI IMG/M metagenome (GOLD analysis project Ga0299906, IMG submission 200259) | Soil microbial communities from uranium-contaminated site in the Upper Colorado River Basin, Wyoming, United States - RVT145D125 (version 2) ...
CGCGTCCTGCGGGAGATGCTGGTCCAGTGGCGAATGCGCCCCGTCGTCGTGGGCAGCGGCACCGAGGCGCTCCGGGAGCTGGAGCGGGCGGCCCGTGCCGGCCAGCCCTACCCCCTGGTGCTGCTCGACGCGAGCATGCCCGAGCTGGACGGCTTCGCGCTGGCGGAGCGCATCCAGGCGCAGCCCGGGCTCGCCGGCGCGTCGATCATGATGCTGAGCTCGGCGGCGCGCACCGACGACCGCGCCCGCTGCCGCACCCTCGGTGTCTCCGCGTACCTGCCCAAGCCCGTCAAGCAATCCGACCTGCTCGACGCCATCGCGGACGCGCTCGGGAGCGGAGCGGCAGTCCGGAGTCGCACCCGGTCTAGGCGGAGCGCCCCGGTGAGCGGGCGCCGGCTCCGCGTCCTCGTCGCCGAGGACAGCGCCGTGAACCAGCAGGTGACCGTGGGGATGCTCGAGCGGGCCGGCCACGAGGCGGTCGTGGCGGGCGACGGCCGCGAGGCCGTCGAGGCCCTCGAGCGGGAGCCCTTCGACCTGGTCCTCATGGACGTCCAGATGCCCGAGCTCGACGGCCTCGAGGCCACCGCGGCGATACGCGAGCGCGAGCGAACCCGCGGCGGCCACGTCCCCATCGTGGCCGTCACCGCCCACGCCATGAAGGGCGACGCCGACCGCTGCCTGGCCGCCGGCATGGACGCCTACCTGGCCAAACCGGTGCAGACCCGCCAGCTCTTCGCGACCATCGAGAAGCTGCTCGGGGTGGAGACGCCGGAAGCCGCGCCCCCGACCCCGACGTCCGGCGCCCAGGGCGCCGTGCTCGACGAGGAGCGGCTCCTGGATCGGCTCGGCGGCGACCGCAGGGCCCTGGCCCGGATCGCGAAGCTGTTCCTCGCCGACGCGCCGGTGCAGCTCGCACGGATCCGCGAGGCGCTCGAGAGCCGGGACGCCCCCGGGCTCCGCGCCGCCGCCCACGCCCTGAAGGGCTCGGTGGCCAACTTCGCCGCACCCGAGGCCACGGCAGCCGCGCTTCGGCTCCAGCAGCTCGGAGAGGCGGGGCGCATGACCGGAACCCGCAGCGCCTACGCGCGGCTGGAGAGAGAGCTGGGGCTGGTGACCGAACGTCTCGAGTCCCTGTCGTCGGCGGCTTCCCGGTCGCCAGAGCCCCGCGGGCGGCGAAGGGGCCCGTCATCCGGGCGGTCGCGACGCAAGCCCCGGACCCGCCGCTCGGGCGGCTGACCCTCAGCGGTCGAGGTACTTCACGAACACCACCTCGTTCTGGGCCTCGTTGTAGAGGAGCTCGTCGACGATGGTCTGCGCCAGCAGCAGACCGAAGCCCCCGGGCCGCAGCCCCTTCTCCTGTCGCACCCGGGCGTGCTCCAGGGGCTGACCCTGGGGGTTCTTCAGAGCGGAGTGGTTCAGACCCTCGAAGCTGAAGCCGCGTCCGGGATCGGCGATCCGGTACAGCAGCATCCGGTCAGCCCGGAGGTAGGCGATGCGCACCATCTGCTCCGGATCGAGCGCGCCTCCCCACTCGATGGCGTTCATGAGCAGCTCGTGGAAAGCGTGGCCCACGTCCGCGCGCACCTCCTCGGGGAGGTCGGCGTCCAGGCGCGCCAGCACGTCCTGGATGCGGTCCGCGGACTGCAGGTCGCAGGGCACCAGCAGCTCCACCCACGTGGGCTTCGCCGAGACCACCTCGATCGGCCGAGGATCGCAGTCCGCCTCGAGCAGCTGCCGGACGATGCTCAGCAGCCGCTGCGGCTCGACGGGCTTGGTCATGTACCGGCAGGCGCGCTCCCGGAGGGCCCGCAGCAGCGTCTCGGGTGCGTCGTCCGCGGTCATCACGACGACCTTCGGCCGGGACGGCACGCCGTCCAGCTCGGCCAGCACCTCCAGGCCGCCCATCCCCGGCATCCACACGTCGAGCAGCACGAGGTGGCAGGGCTTCCGCCGCAGGCGCGCGAGGGCCCGGGCGCCGTCCGACTCGGTGTCGACGGCGTACCCGGCGGACTCGAGCTGCACCCGCATCATCTCCCGGGTGGAGCGATCGTCGTCGACGACGAGGATCCGGGAGCGCCCGGACCGGCGCCGGGGCCTCCCCGGATGACGCGTCGAGGACCTGCCCCCCATGGCCGCTCAGCCGTAGAGGTTCGTGGCGAGGAACTCGTTGCGGAACTTCCCCTGCGGGTCCAGGCGGGCGGCGAGCTGCTTGAATGCGTCGAGCCGCTCGTAGCGGGCCTGCAGCTCGGCCGGGGCCAGCGTGAAGAGCTTGCCCCAGTGCGGCCGGACCCCGAAGGGACCCAGCTCCCGCTCGATCAGCGGAAGCAGCCTGCGGACGGCCTCCCAGTCCGGCTTCCAGGTGAAGTGGATCGCCAGGCTGTCCCGGCCGTAGCACGTGCTCATCCACAGATCGTCTGCGGCGATCGTGCGCAGCTCCGAGATCAGCAGGTGGGGGCTGACCTGCTCACCGAGCGCCTCGACCGCCAGGATCGCCTCGACGGCGCTCCGGCGCGGCACGAAGTACTCCGACTGCAGCTCTTCCCCGCTGCTCGGGGTGAAGCCCATCCTGAAGTGCGGCAGCCGCTCGTACCAGGGGCCGACGACCCCGCGCTGCTCCGTGCAGTGCTCCGCCGAGAGGTCCACGATCGGGTGCACGTCGCGGGTGGCCAGGGTCGCCCCGTGGATCTGGGCGGCAGTCTCCAGCTCGACTCCGGGCTCCACCCGCCGCTTGACCCAGACCTCGGCGACGTTGCGGTCCCGCCAGTCCGTGAAGAGGCTGACGCTGTAGCCCGAGGAGACGATCTCCTCGAAGTGCTCCTCCACCGCGGCCATCGGGAGGTCCAGGTAGACGTCCTGGCGCATCTGGAAGGCGGGCTGGGTGTCCAGGGTGACCTTCGTGACCACGCCGAGCGCCCCGAGATGCACCACGGCCCCCTGGAACGTCTCGCCGTCCCGGGCCCGGGAGAGCTGCAGTACGTCCCCGGCGGCCGTGACGATCTCCAATCCGGACACGGCCGTCGCGAGGTTGCCGTTGCCGTCCCCCGAGCCGTGGGTCGCCGTGGCACACGCCCCGGCCACCGAGATGTGGGGCAGCGAGGCGAGGTTGTGCAGGGCGAGCCCGCGGGCGTGAAGCTCCGGGCAGAGCTGCCCGTAGCTGGCCCCCGCCTCCACGGTCACGGTGCCGGCCTCGCGGTCGGCTTCCGTCACCCCGCTCATCCCCCTGAGCGAGAGGTGGGCGTGGCGGCTGTCGGCGATCCCGTTGAAGCAGTGGCGCGTGCCGAGGGCCTTGAGTCGGTCGCGAGATCCGACGAGCGCCCTGACCTCGTCGACGGAACGGGGGTGGTGGCGCTCCCGGGTCTGGTAGGTGAGGTTGCCGGCCCAGTTCGTCGCGGCGTCGTCGTCGTGGGCGGCCGCCGCAGCGGGGAGGTCACCCCCCAGGCGCGCCATGACAGCCCCGCCCAGCGTGGCGGCTCCCTGCTTCAGGAACTTCCGCTTGCTCCCGTCCATGTCCGGCCTCGGTCGAAGTCACAGCCCCATCTCTCGAGCGGGACCTTCGGCCCCGCCCCTCGCCGTGCTGGAGGATCGCGCAGGTGACGAGAGTATACGCGGCGCGAGCTCTGGCGACATCCTTCACACTCCTCTGCGGCCCTGGAGCTCCGCCTCGCGGGATAGACTCGGCCAGCCCTCTACCCCAGGATCCGCATGCCGCTCTCGCGCTCGACCATCGCAGCCAACCTCGCCCTGCTCGCGCTCGGGGCGGTCCTCTCCGTGGCACTGGCCGAGATGGGGCTGCGCTTCTACGACCCGCTGGGCCAGCGCCTGATGGGAGACCAGATCCGACTGCAGCGCAACGTGCGGGTCTCCTTCGAGGTCGAGCACGACGGCCGGGCCGGGAGCCGGGTCGAGTTCACGCGCAACTCGGTCGGCTTCCGGGGACCGGATCCGCCCCGGGACTTCGACCGGCGCCTCACCGTCGTGGCGGTCGGCGGCAGCACGACGGAGTGCATCCTCCTCTCCGAGGGGAAGAGCTGGCCCGAGGTGATGGCCCGAGCCCTGCCCCGGAGGTTCCGGGATCCCTGGGTCAACAACGCCGGGCTGGACGGGCATTCCACCCACGGCCACCAGGTCCTGCTGGAAAGCTTCCTGGTGGCGCTCCGGCCCAGGGTCGTGGCCTTCCTGGTCGGCATCAACGACGTCGGCCGGGAGCGCAGGACGGGTCGGGACCTGCGCTACCAGGCGCCGCTCCACGTGCGCCTGGCCCGACACAGCGCCCTGCTGGCGACCCTGCTCAACGTCCGGCGCCACCTCGCTGCGGAGCAGGCCGGGCTGCGCCACGAGCGGATCGACGTCAGCCGGGTCGGCCAGATCCCCCAGCAGCTGCGGCTGCGGGAGCGGCTCATCCCCTACCACCGCCAGCGCTTCCTGCCACGCTTCAGGGAACGTCTCGAGAGGCTGGTGCGGACCTGCCTGGAGCACGGCATCGTGCCCGTCCTGATCACCCAGCCCGCCCTGTTCGGGTACGCGATCGACCCGGCGACGGGAGTCGATCTCTCCAGGGTCGTCGTCAAGGACGTCGCCCGGATGCACGACGAGGAGCTGAACGGCGGCCTCGCGTGGCGGGTCCTGGAGGAGTACAACGGCGTCACCCGGGAGGTGGCCGCGGCGAACGGGATCCCTCTGGTCGACCTCGCCCTGCTCCCGAAGGACTCCCGGCTCTACTACGACTACCTCCACTTCACCGAGCAGGGAGCCGAGGCGGTCGGCGAGCTGGTCGCAGCGGAGGTCAGCCCGGCTCTCGCGGAGCGCTTCCCCGACTTCGTGCGACCCGCCGGATGACGGCGCAGCGACCCGGCCGGGCGCCGCGCTACTGGGCTCGCAGCGTCGATGCCGGGTCCACGCGGGTCGCGCGCCGAGCGGGCACGTAGCAGGCGGCGAGCGCAGCCCCCGCCATCAGCGCGGCCGCACCGGCCAGCGAGACGCCGTCGAGCCCCGGCAGGCCGGCCACCCCCGTGGCCAGGACTCGCGTCGCCGCGAGGGCCGCCGGCACACCGAGGACCGTTCCCAGCAGGGCCAGAGCCGCGCCCCGGCGCAGGACCATCCCCCTCACCGCCGCCGGCGTCGCGCCCAGGGTCATCCTGACGCCGATCTCCCGGCGCCGGCGCACCACCAGGTGAGCGACCGCCGCGTAGAGGCCCATCGCCCCGAGCAGCGCGCTGAGCAGGCCGAGGAGCGCGCTGAGCACGGCCGTGACCTCCGCGTGGACTCTCCCCGCGCGGTCCAGCTCCGCGACAGTGCGCGCCCCGACCACGGCGACTTGCGGGGCCAGGTCCAGGGGCGCGCGCACCACCTCGCCCTTCAGTTGGGCGGCCGGGCCCGACGTTTCCATCACCAGGGACACGTGGTCCGCGCCGGTCAGGGCCTTCGCTCCCAGGGGCGCGTAGACGACGGCGCCGGGCCTCCGCCCCGCACCCAGTGAACCCGCCACCTCCGCCGGATCGGCGACGATCCCGACCACCTCGAACGGCGCCGACCCTTCCGCCACCCACAACGACCGGCCCAGCGCCTCCCCGTCCCGCCACAGCTCCCGCGCAGCGGAGACGCTGACCACCGCGACCGCGCGATCGCGCTCCACGTCGGCAGCGTCCAGGAGCCGCCCCCGGAGCAGCTCGCTCCCCGCGATCGCGAAGTAGCTCGCCTGGACGCGGTTGAGGTGCGCAGAGCGCGCCTCGCCGTCGCCGGCAGTGCGCACGGGTACCGCCGGCGGCACCGCCGCGGGGGGCACCGACGCCAGGCTGACCCCGCGGACGCCGGCCACTCGAGCCACCCGCTCCGCGACGCGCGCGAGCAGCTCCCGACCGGCCGATCCCTCGCCGCGCACGATCGTGGCGAAGAGGATCCGCTCCGGATCGAAGGGGAAGGCTGCCGCGGCCGGCCGCCCGAGGCCACGGATGCAGACGCCGGCGGTGGCCACGAAGGCGAAGGTCACGACGAGCTGGGCGAGGACGAGCAGCTCCCGGAAGACGAAGCGCCGGCGACCCGCGCTCCACGCGCTCGGCCGGTTGCCGAGCAGCGGCGTGAGGTCGGCCCGCGCACCGGACCACGCGGGAAGCAGGCTCGAGGCCAGTGCCGCGAATGCGCCCGCGAGCGACGCCGCCGCCACGGCCCGCCACTCGAGGCCCAGATCGGGGTGGAGCGAGTAGCCCGCGAGCAGCGGCAGCAGCCACGGCGCGAGGCCGTCGACGATCCAGCGCGCTACGGCCAGGCCCAGCATCGACCCGGCCGCCGCGAGGACACATCCCTCGGCGAGGAGCTGCGCCACGAGCCGGGAGCGGCTCGCACCGAGGGCCCGCCTCAGCGCCATCTCGCCTCGCCGCTCCTCGCCTCGCGCGGCGAGCAGTCCGGTGACGTTCGCGCAGGCCGCGAGCAGGACCAGGCCGGGGAGCACCATGATCCCCCCCGCGATCAGCCACATCATCCGCAGCAGCCTCGGCCGGTCGAGGGCGCTCACCCGGGTGTCGGCCCCGATGCCCTCCAGACCTCCCACGGCCGTCTCCAGGATGGCGCTCGTCTCGCCCGGCGCGCTGCCCTCGGGAGCCCGCGCCACGACCTCCCAGTCGGTGCTGCGCAGCTCCAGCTCCCGCCGCTCGCTCGCGAGGATCCAGACGTCGACGGGAAAGTGCGGGGTCAGACCCCGGAACCCGCGGGGAGCCACGGCCGCCACCCGGGCCGGGGTCGCCCCCAGCCGCAGCGACCGGCCCACGGCGCCGGGGTCCGAGCCGAGTCGACCCCGCCACAGGTCGTGGCTCACGGCGATCTCGCGCTCGAGGCCCTGGTCCAGCTCGGAGGACGGCTCGAACCAGCGGCCCATCGCGGGAGACAGCCCCAGCGTCGCGAAGTAGCCCGCCGAGACGACCTCCGCGGGCACGGACCCCGGCTCGTCCCCCAGCTCGACGCCGGGGACGAACCGGTAGGCCGCGGCGTCGAGGGGGAGCGACTCCCGGAGGGTCCGCTGCTGTTCGAACGTCAGGGTGGGGCGGCCCAGGAACACCAGCCTCTCCTCCCCCGGCACGCCCAGCGGGCGCAGCATCGCCGCGTTCAGGACCGTGAAGACGGCCACGCTCACCCCGATCCCCAGGGCCAGGGAGATCACGGCGACCGCCGCCAGTTGGGGTCGCCGGGTCGCGCCGCGCACGGCGAGCCCCAGGTCGCGGGCCACGGCATCGAGGAGCGGGCGCGGGCTCGCAAGCCGTCCGAGATCCGCCAGTCCCGAGGCGGCCGCCTCCCCGACCTGCCACACGACGATCAGGAGCAGCTCTCGCCGGCAGCGACGGCGCGCCGCCCTCTCACCCAGCTCGGCGCGAGCCGCGTGGAACAGGTCGACGAGGTCGCCTCTCACCTCGTCGCGGCGTCCCGCCGGGACCAGCCGGCTCAGGGCGCGCCAGCCGCACCCGGGCGGCGAGGAGTCCGGGTCACGCGATCCGCCCCGAGTCACCCCCGATTTTTACTACATTCAGGAATGTAATACCACGCCTGCGCCGCCGGGTGAGCTCCGCAGGCCGAGGCTACTCGTAGCGCAGCGCGCGCTGGGGATCCACCCGCGTCACGCGGTGCACCGGCACCCACGCCGCGAGCAGCGCCACTCCCGTCATGAGCCCTGAAATGGCCAGGAACGCCGCGGGCTCCGCCTGGGTCATCCGCCAGAACACGCTGTTCAGCGCCAGGCTGAGGCCGTAGCCCCCGAGCACGCCCAGGGCGACGCCGATCAGGATCGGCCTGAGCGACTGCCCCAGCAGCATGCTCACCACGTCCCGGGCCCGGGCGCCGAGCGCCATGCGGATCCCGAACTCGGTGGTCCGCTGGCTGACGACCCAGGACATGACCCCGTACACCCCCACCATGGCGAGGATGATGGCCAGGGTTCCGAAGGCCGTGAACAGCGACGCGAAGAAGCGGCTGTTCGTCACCGACGGCGAGCTGGCGACGCGACGGTCCATGGTCATGAAATCGTGGGCGGCCTGGTCGGGATCCACCTCCTTCACGATCTGCTCCACGGATCGCACCAGTGTCAGGGGGTCCACCGAGGCCCGGATCGCGAGGGTCTTGCGGGTGTGGAGGAACTCGTCCTCCCGGGCGTACTCCCACAGATGCTGCCGGAACGGGATGTAGACCGCCGCCGGCTTCTCCTCGAAGAAGCTGGGGTAGGTGACGTCCTGGACGACGCCGACGATCTCGCGGGGCTGCGGCTCCTCGACCAGGCCGGGCTGCCCCGGGAAACCCATGGAGACCCGGATCGCCTGGCCGATCGGGTCCTCTCCCGGGAAATGACGGTCGGCGAGGGTCTTGTTCACCACGGCGACCCAGGGGGACGACATCACGTCGCGTTCCTCGATGCCGCGTCCCCGCAGGATCCGGAGGTCGAGGGTCTCCATGAGCTGGGCGTCGACCTCGTTGAGGTCTGCCCGGGGCTCGCTCCCCGCCTCGGGGATGGGCCGACCCACGATGGCGAAGGGGTGGGACCAGACGTCCAGGGGGAGCCGGCTGATGATCCCCGCCCGGGTCACCCCGGGGAGGGCCCTCACCCGCTGCAGGACGTCGTCGTAGAAGGTCTCCACCTGCTCGGTGACGAGGTTCATGTCGTCGGGCGTCTTGTCGAAGTACTTCGTGCTCCCGAGCAGGATCTCCGCCGTCAGCAGCCGCTCCGTGTCGAAGCCGGGCAGGTCGCTCTGCTCGCGCAGGAAGCCGCGCATCATCAGGCCCGCGCCCACCAGCAGCACCATGGAGAGCCCCACCTCGACGGCCAGCAGGGCCCCCCGGCTGCGGCTCCGGCCACCCCCGGCGCCCCGCGCGCCTTCCTTCAGCACGTCGGCGAGGTCGACCCGCGAGGCGCGCAAGGCGGGCGCGAGCCCGAAGATCAGGCTCGAGAGCACCGAGACCGCCAGGGCGAAGCCGAGCACCCTGAAGTCGATCGTCGTGTTCCGGAGCAGCGAGGGGAAATCGCCCGGGACTATCCACGCGAACAGGCGCCCGCCCCAGAACGCGAGCAGCAGTCCCGCCACCCCGCCCACGAGACCCAGCAGCAGGTTCTCCGTCAGGAGCTGCCGGATCAGGCGGCGGCGCGGAGCGCCGATCGAGGCCTTGAGCGCCAGCTCCTTGTGGCGCGCGGTGCCGGCAGCCAGCAGCAGGTTCGCCACGTTGGCGCACGCGATCAGGAGCACGAAGCTGACCGCCCCGAGCAGAAAGGAGAGGCCGTCCCGGGCGTCCCCGAAGAAGGCCTCGTGGAGCAGCTCCACCCGCGCTCCGGTCCCGGCGGGGTCCTCGCCCCGCGCCTCCACGAGCTGTCGGCTGATCGTGGTGGCCTCCGCCTCCGCCGTCTCCAGGGGGACGTCGGGCTTCAGGCGCCCCACGGCGATCATCCAGCGCGCCTCGGGAATGCGGCTCAGGTCGTTGGCGGCCCAGAACGCCACGTTCTCCACCCACGGGATCAGGGAGAACCCCTCGGGCATGACGCCGATGATGCTGCGCGGCTCGCCGTCCACCCGGATGATCGACCCGATCACGTCGGGGTCGGCTCCCAGGAGCCGCTGCCAGGTGTCGTGGCTGATCACGATCGGCCGGGCTTCCTTCTGCTTGACGACGTCCGCGAAGTCCTCGGGGCGGTACGTGCGTCCCATGAACGGCGCCACCCCGACGATGGCGAGCGCGTTGCCGTCCACCGGCATCTGCGAGACGCGGCTCGACTCGGCGGCTCCCGAGAGCGTCACGGGCATGCCCCCGCCCTGGAAGAAGCCGAACTCCTCGAAGGCGCTGCCGTTCTCCAGGATCGCCTGGACGATCTCCCAGTTCGGCGTCTGCTGGTTGATGCCCCGCTCGGTGTCCGTGCTCCATAGCACCGCCAGGCGCTCCGGGTCCTCGAAGTCGAGGTCGTAGAAGGCCACGTTGTTCACGACGCTGTACATCGTGGTGGTGGCCCCGATGCCGAGGCCCAGGGAGAGTGCGGACACGGCCACCAGGGTGGGGTGGCGCCTCCAGAGCCTGAGGGAGTAGCGGACGTCCGAAAGCAGGTTCACCTGGCACCTCCCGGGGGGCCCCGGTGAACGAATCCACCGAGCTGGACGTCACAGAGGCCGAGCGCCCGAACCGAACGGCTCCCTCAGAGAGTACGTCGGGGCCCCGGCCTCGGTTCGCCTTACCCTCGGTTCGCGAGCGCCTCCCACCGGCCGGCTGGGTCGAACAGCTCAGCCTCGAGGCGGCAGGGCTCGCAGGACCCGGCCTCCGCCGCCGGGGCGCCGCAGGCGCAGGTGGCCACGCTCCCGCCCGTGACGAACTCGACGACGCCCCGAACCACGCCGGCGTCGCGGAGGGGTCGGTTGTGCCCCAGTCCGGCCGTCTCGACGACGCGAGCGCCCCGCCAGGCCGCCGCGATCTCCGTCGCGTCCTCCGGTGCCACCTCGCGATCGTCCCGGTCGTGGACGATGAGCAGGGGCACCTCGAACGAGGCCGCCAGCCGCGGGACGTGGAGCTCGCTCCAGGAGATCCCGAGCCGCCGCTCGCTGCGCGCCCTCAGCCGGTCGACCACGCCGTCCGGAAGGCCCAGTCGGCGCGCGAAGGCCCCGACCCAGGCCGGCGGGTCGGCCGCGGCGCCCAGGAACACGACGCGCTCGACACGGAGGCCGTCGCGCAGGGCGAGGGCGACCGCGGCCGCGCCCAGGGAATGGGCGACGATCGCGTGCGCACCCGCCTGCGATCTCGCCACGGCCTGGAGAGCCCGCGCGAACTGCGGCGCAGACGAGAGCCCGCGCCCCGATCGTCCGTGGCCGGGAGCGTCGAAGGCGACCACGGCGAACCCGCGGGACGTCAGCGGCTCCACGAAGGACGTGAGCTGCCCGGCCCTTCCACCCCAGCCGTGAACCAGCACCACGACGGGCCCTTCGCCCCAGCGCCAGGCCGCGATCCGGCGGCCGTCGACCTGGACGTCGGCGCGGTGGGCGCCGGCCAGCGCCCTCTCGCCCCGGGACGGGTGGGGGCGCGGCGGGGTGAAGAAGAGGCGCTCGGCCACGGCCGCCGTCGCCCCTGGGGCGATCCGAGCGAGCGCACCGACGAGCCTCCGGGGCCAGGCGAGCCTGCCACGAACGTTCGTGCTTTTCTGAGTGGAGCGGATGGCCACAGTCGTCATGTCTGTCCTTCTCTTTCCTAGGACGCCCGGGCCCGACGCCGGGGCTGCGCTCGAACCTGGGCCAGGAGCGCCTCGAAGGCGCGCCGTGCCCGCTCCCCCGCCCGAGGGTCCCGGAGCAGGCGGCGGGAGTGGTGGTAGCCCAGCATCACCCCGTTCACGTCGTGGGCGAACTGGTCGGGGTCGAGGTCCGGGCCGAAGTGTCCCTCGTCGACGCCCGTGCGAGCCACGTTCGCGATCAGGTCCAACCAGTCCTTCTGGTGGCGCACCAGCTCGTCGCGGACGAGGCCCTCACGATCGTCCAGCTCCGTCGCGGCGGCCACGAACAGGCAGCCTCCCCTGAGCGTGTTCGCCTCGTCCCAGGAGAGCCAGCGCTCGAACAGGTCCCGCACCCTCGGCTCGCCCCGCGGCGCCCGGAGCGCGGGCCGCACGACCCGCTCGGTGAACAGCTCCGCCGCGTGGCGCAGCGTCTGGGCCTGGAGCGCCTCTTTCGACTGGAAGTGCGCGAACAAGCCGCTCTTGGAGAGCTTCAGCTCCCGGGCCAGGAGGCCGATCGTGAGGCCGTCGAGCCCCGAGCGGCTGGCCACCTGCGCGGCATGGGCCAGGATCGCCTGCCGGGTCGCTTCCCCCTTCTTCACGCCCTCAAATATAGCACGATCGTTCGTTCTGTCAAGCCGGTGGCGCCGGAAAGGCTAGTCGACACGAAGCGCCTCGGTCGGTTCGATCGCCAGCGCCCGACGGGCCGGCACCCAGGAGGCCGACAGCGCCACCAGACCAAGGATCGTCCCCACGCCCACGTAGACTGACGCGTCCAGCGGCTCGACGCCCTCGGGGAGCTGCGCCCGCTTCATCGCAAAGCCCAGGAACACTGCCACCGCTACGCCCACGAGCAGCCCCCGACCGCAGGCCATGATCGCGGGACTGAGGATCGCTCGAACGACGTCTCGTCGGCCGGCTCCGAGGGCGACGCGAACGCCGATCTCTCGCGTCCTCTGCCTCACGGCGTACTCGGAAAGGGTGAAGAAGCCCAGCCCGCCGAGGGCCACGGCGAGCAGGCCGAAACCCGCAGTCGCCCAGGCGCTGACCAGCAGGGGTCCCATCGAGGACCCGGCCCACTCCCGCCCCGTCTGGACGCGGGTCTCGACGCCCGGAACAGCGCGCTCCATGAAGGAAGCGATCCCCCTCCAGCCGATCCGGGCGGGGTCGCGGGCCAGCAACACCCGCAGGGAGCCCGCCGACGCGGGGTAGTAGGCCACGGGGGCGTGAGAGCCCGAGAGGCCGCGGTCGCGAACGACCCCGACCACCACCCTCCCCACGAGCTCGGGAGCGACGACGGGCTCCGGGCCGGCGACGAGCGCCCGGCCGATCGCAGCCTGGCCTGGCCAGAGACGCTGCGCGACGGCCTCGTTCACCACGAGCGCTCCCGCCCGCTCGCCGGAAGTGAAGGCACGGCCCGCGAGCATCGGCATGCCCAGGAGATCGAAGTAGCCCGGCGACACTCCGACGCCGCTGACGGCGACGCCCGAAGCGGCGGCGAGGGGGTCGGATGTCGCCCCGGCTACGTTCTCCGAGCCGAGGACGCTCTCCAACCGTTCCCAGAGCAGCTCGTGCGCCGAGTGCCGCCGGCCCGCGCCGTCCACCTGGCCGAGGTCGAGCCGCACCACGGTCACGTCGCGGAGCATCCCCTCGAGATCTCGCGCACGGTCGAAGTCGGCGCTCCGCATCGCCAGGCCCGCCAGGGCGAGAGCGATCACCGACACGATCGCCTGAGCGCTGAGGAGAGACGTCTTGAGGGGGCGCGTGGACTGCCCGTGGGCGTCCTGGAGCGCACGCCCCACCCTGACCCGGGTACACTGGAGCGCGGGCGCGAGACCGAAGACCAGAGAGGCCAACGTCGACACGAGCACCGCCCAGCCGAAGACCCGGGCGTCGACCGGGAACTCGAGCCGGAGCATCTCCGCGGCCTGCGGCGAGGCGCTGCCGAGCAGAGTCCCCACGAGGAAGCCGGGCAACCATGCGGCGATTCCAAGTCCGAGCAGGCCGGCCGCGAGCGCGATCAGGGACGCTTCCGTGAGCAGCTCACGTACGATCCGCCACCGCGTCGCCCCGAGGGACAGCCGAACGGCGATCTCACCGCTCCGCGCATGGCCTCGGGCCAGCTGGAGGTTCGCGACGTTCGCGCAGGCGACGAACGCGATCACACCCACCCCGATCAGCAGCAGCGTCATCATGAGCTGCGAGCGCGGCGACGGCGGGGAATGGGAGTACCGGTCCGTGCCGCGCACGAGAACCGAAGCGGGCCCCAGCGAGCGCGCGGCGCGGTGGCGCCCGCTCAGGGTCGACAGCTCGGCCTGGGCCTCTCCGGGCGAGACGCCGGGGGCGAGCCTCCCCACCACGCCGACCGGCCACTCGCCATCCCCACTCCCCCCGTTCGCTCGGAGACGACTCGCGGCCGCCAGTGGCAGCCAGAGGTGCGTTCGGAGGGTCTCGGTACCGTCGAATCCGGGCGGCCCCACGCCGACAATACGTACGGAGACACGCTCCTGCCACGCCGCTGGTGGGGAGAGGGTCAGCACCCGCCCGACCACTTCCGGATCACCGTCAAGCGAAGACATCCAGAGCCGGTGGCTGACGACCGCCGGCAGGATCTCGGTCTCGCTGCGATCGTCTTCCGGGGAGAAGCCGTGCCCGAGCGCGACGCCAAAGCCCAACACATCGAAGTAGTCGAAGCTCACGCGGTCGAACCACACCCGCCGGCCGTTCAGCGTCACCGGCGTCCCGTGGCTCACCGCCGCGAGGTGCCGGAAGGTGCGGGTCTGCTCCGCCCACTCCTGCCACTCCTCGACCGGGACGCGGGGCAGGATCACGCGAACCCGATCCGGGTCGTCCACGTCCCAGGGTCGGAGCCAGCCCGCGTTGAAGAGCGAGAACAGGCCGGTGCTCAGCCCCATGGGTCCGGCCAGGGAGACCACCGTCACGAGGATCAGCCCGGGCCAGCGCACGATCTGGCGCGCTGCGGATCGCAGGTCCTGCTCGAATCCCACCATCGTGGACGCCCCGTACCCCGACTCCGGGCCACCGCCGAGCGACGGGCCAGACCCTACTCGCGCTTGACGGCGATCCCCTGCATCTCGAAGCGGGCGCCCAGCAGCAGCGGGCCGGAGCCCACGAAGGCCCGGGCCGGGAACTCCGCCTCGAAGTAGGCCCGGTAGACCTCGTTCCAGGCATCGTAGTGCGTCACGTCGGAGCAGTAGACGGTCACGCTGACGAGGTCGTCCATGCTGTAGCCCGCAGCCTCCAGGGTGCCCCGGAACTGGTCGAGGAGCAGGCGGGCCTCCTGACCCGCGTCCTCGGGGACCTTCCGGTCCTCGGTCAGGCCCAGGGTGCCCGAGACGTAGAGCGTGCCGTCCACCTCGACGGCCCCGGAGAACGGCGGCCCGTCGCCGCCGGCGCGGCTCGGCCGCACGAAGCTCCGCTCACCCGCGGCGAGGGCGCCGCTCGCCAGGACGAGACCGACCGCGATCAGGGTCGCTTGCTGCTTCATCGAGACTCCTTCCCGGTCACCAGGCCACTCGGCGACCGTCGTGCTTGAGGAACCGCCCGCTGGAGGAGAGCGACAGCTCCCGGATCCGCTCCCGCAGCCCCCGGGCGCTCTGCGCCGGCGCGAGCGGCGCACCCGGACCGCCCATGTCGGTGCGCACCCAGCCCGGACAGAGCAGGACCACCGCGATCCCCCGTGGGCGCAGCTCCGCGGCGAGTGACGCCATGGCCATGTTCACGGCGGCCTTGCTGGCCCGGTACGCGAGGTAGTGCCCCGAGGTCGCCGCGATGGACCCCATCTCGCTCGAGATCGTCGCGACCTTTCCGCCAGCCCGCTCGAGATGGCCCGCCAGGGCCTCGGAGAGACGCAGGGGGCCGAGGCTGTTGACACGCAGCACCTCCTCGAAGGCCGCGTAGTCCACCGACCCGAAGCTCTGCCCGGCGTCCCCTCCGGACCGGCTGGGACCGAACACGCCCGCGTTGTTGACGAGGACGTCCAGGGGCGCGTCGCCCAGGGCGGACGCCATCCTCGCGACGCTGGCGGGCTCCGTGACGTCGAGGGAGTGGACGATCACGCGCGCCCCGTGAGCCTTCTCAACTTCCCGGAGCGCCGCGGCGCGGCCGGGGTTGCGGCACCCGGCGTGGACCGTCCAGCCCTCCGCCGCGTACTGCCGGCATAGCTCCAGGCCGATCCCCCGGTTCGCGCCGCTGACGACGACGCTGCTCACGCGGGTATCGTATGCCATGCGCACGGGCGGAGCACGGCTCGTCAGAGACCCGCACGAGCCCGCGCCGCACCAGCCCGCGACAGCCGGAAGCGGGCCGGGCGGGAGGACTCCGCGGAGGACCGCAGCTCTGCCGTGCCGAGCGAGGACCGCATGCGGAGCGCCGCCCGGTCCGCCAGCCGACAACCATCGCCGGCAACCGGCGCACCTCCAGCCTCGCCGGGTTTCTTCCCCGCTCGGTCCCGAGGTCGTTTCGGGTGCCCCGCTGCTAGAGTGAGCCTCCGCCAGTGGCTCACGTCGCGATCGTCGGCTCCGTCGCACTCGACGAGGTCCTGCGCGTGTCCGGGAGCCTCCGGGTCGGCGGTCACGGCTCCGCGACCCGACTCGGGGAGCGGATCGGGGGCGGCGCCGCGGGCGTCGCGATCCCGCTGGCGCGACTCGGACACCGGGCCAGCCTCGTCGCGCCCATCGGCAGCGATCCCGCCGGAGACCTCCTGCTGGAGGAGCTCCGGACGGCCGGGGTGGACACGGACCCCGTGCTCCGGGTCGACGGCGAAAGCACGCGCTCACTGATCCTGGTCGACGACGGCGGCGAGCGGACCATCCTCAACCTGCACCGCTGCGCCGAGCCCGAGCCCCCGCGCCGGCTGCTCTCCCTGGGCGCCGACTGCGTCTACGTGCGCAGCCGGCTGCCGGGTCTCGCGCCGTTGCTGTCCCGCGCGCTCTCGACCGCCCGCGTGGTCGCCCACGTCCCCCCGTGCGGCGACGGCGAGCGGCCGGCTCACGTCCTCGTGGGCTCCGAGTCGGACCTCCCGCGCGAGTGGCTCGAGCGACCCTTCGAGTCCGGCCTCGCGGTGGCCGGCGCCCGCCTGGAGCACGTGGTCGTGACCCACGGCGCAGCCGGCGCCAGCCTCAGCGGCCGGGGCGGCACGCGGCACGTCCCCGCTCCCCGCGTGACGGCGCTGGACAGCACCGGAGCGGGGGACGCGTTCGCCGCCGGCCTCGTCCACGGCCTCGCCGGCGGGCTGGAGGTCGTTCGGGCCGTCGAGATCGCCGCGGCGTGGGGGGCGGAGTGCGCGCGCTGGCGCCAGTCGGTCCTCCCGGCAGAGGCCGTCCCGGGGCTACCGACGGACTGAGGGCCTCATCCGCCGCTTCGCGGCGCGCGTCACGCCGGTCCGCCGGGGGTCGCGTCCGCCTCACCGGGGGCGAAGGGCTCGCACAGCGCACCCAGGCTCGTCCGTCCGACGCGGGTCGCGAGCCGCAGCAGCCGCTGAAAGACCAGCGCCGTCAGGAAGGCGTCCCCCGCGGCGGTGTGGCGGTCGTGGGGAACCACCCCGAACAACGTGCACAGCGCGTCGAGGCTGAAGCCCCGCACGCGTCCGCTGCTCCCGAGACCGCCGGCCCGCTCCACGTGCAGCGTCAGCTCCATGGTGTCCACGGTCCGGTTGCGCAGCCGGAAGCCGAAGTGGCGCTCGTAGCCCGCGTTCAGGGTATCGACGTCGTGGCCGATGTGATGGCCGACGATGACGGCGTCCCTCAGGAACGCGAGGAAGCCCAGAAGCGCGTCGGGTTCGCTCACGCCCCCCCGGGCCTCGTCCCGGGTGATCCCGTGGACGGTGACCGCGGCCGTGTTGTGGGCCACGGGAAGCAGCGCCTCGAAGCTGTCGTCGAGGCGAACCTCCCCGCCGACGACCGCCAGCGCGCCGATGCTGACCAGCCGGTCCTTCCTCGGATCCAGGCCGGTCGTCTCCGAGTCGACGACGGCGAACCTCACCTCGCCGTGGGGAATCGCGTCGTCCCAGCTGGTCTCGAAGCGGCTCTCGTAGGCCGCGACGGGAGCCGGGCGGCTCACGCCCGCCGCGCGATCCACTCGCCCTCGCCGGCGAGCTGCACGAGCCTTGCGATCGCACGGAAGCCGCTCTTGAGGACCTGACGCTCGTGATGGCTGAGGTCGGCCGGTGGAATCTCGTTCCCCCCGTGACCGTGCCGCAGACCGGCCCTGGACTGGTGGAACAGCATGATCCGAAACGCCTCCCCCGCCTCCCGGAAGACGGCCTCGTGATCGGGGAGCGCCTTCCGCGCCAGCTCCAGCCGCTCCAGGGTCGAGCCCGCCAGGACGCAGCCCCCGGCGATGCCGAAGACGCGGCCCACGTCCACCAGCGGCCGCAGCGCGCTCTTCTCCAGCTCGAAGGTCTCGCTCCTTCCGCCGGCCTCGTCCACGACCAGGTCCCGGAAGAAGGCCAGGGGCGGCAGGTTCGCGAGGCAGTCGTGGGCCAGGAGCTTCAGGAAGTCCGGGTGGTCCGCCACCTCGTCTCGCACCAGGGCCCGAAGCTCCTCTACGACGGCCGGGCGCCCGGCCACGGGTCGCAGGTCGAAGAGCGGCCGGCCCAGGTAGATCCGGTTCATCACGGGATCGCGCACCCAGGAGCGGAAGCGCTTCCGCCACTCCTCCAGGGAGGCGCAACGGAAGCCCAGGTCCGAGGCCGGCGCCTCCGAGCCGTAGTAGCCGGCCTCGCACAGTGCCCGGTAGAGCCGCTGGTAGTCCGCGCTGTGGCTCGCCGCATCCCCGCCCAGCACGACGCCCACCCTCGGCAGGAGCGCCGTCAGCGACTCGCCGCGTCCCGACGCTCCGAACAGGAACCAGCAGTCCTCGGCTCTGTCCGGGCCGTGGAGGCCGACCTCGCCGAGGCTCGCGGCGCGCAGCAGTATGGCGACGTCGAGGCTCGCGGCGAGCTGCGACAGCCAGTCCACCGAGGACGGGCTGATCAGGCGATCGGCGAGCAGCCGGCGCGCGCGCTGGTTGAGGGTCCGGAGCGAGCCGAGGTCGGGGGCGTGGGCGATCTCCCGGAGGAGCTGCAACGGGTGCTCGCCGAAGGCGGGCGCCAGGTCCTCCGCGGTGACGAGGGCCAGCAGCTTCCCGTCGGTCCGGCCTCCATCCGTCACGGGCAGGGCGCTCTCTCCCGACTCCACCATGGCCAGCACGCACGCCGCCGCGGTCGCCTCGGGGGCGAGCGCCCGGGAAGGAGCCGACGCGACCTCGACCGCGGTGACGTCGCCGGCCGCGGCGGCCGCGCTCCCCAGCCAGCGGACGAGGTCCCGAGGCGTGAGGATCCCTCTCAGCCGCCCTGCCCGGTCGACGACCGCGATCGCGCTGGCCCCACGGCCGTCCAGCTGCCGCGCGGCCTCGCTCAACGGGGTCTCGGGACCGCAGCTCAGGGGCGTCCGCTGCCGCACCGCCTCGTAGACGTGGATCCGGTGCACGCGCCGCCGCTGGTCGGGGGGCTCGTAGTAGGCGCTCACCGAGGCGTGGGCCTCCAGGTAGCGGAAGGCCGCCGGATGTCGCTCGAGCAGGCCCGCCAGGCCGTCGGCCGGAAGCGCGTAGAGCAGGATGTCGCTCTCGGCGCGCGCGGAGTAGAGGTGCCGGGCGGCGCCCAGGTAGCGGTCGATCCCGAGCAGGTCTCCGGGCCCGCGGATGTCCCGCAGGCGCTCTCCCCGATCCCCGCCACGCTCCCAGAGCGAGACGGAACCCTGCTGGATCACGTAGAAGAAGGCGTCGTAGGCATCGTCCTGCCAGTAGACGAACTCCTCCGACTCGTGGAAGCGGACTCGCCCACCGGCCACCAGCTCGAGGAGGTCCGCCTCCTCCATCGACTGGAACGGGGGATAGCCCTTCAGGAAGTCCACGACCCGGTAGGCGATCGCCGATGTCTGCACGGGGGGGCTCCCTGATGCGAGTGCCGGGATGCTATCCCATCCCCGGCCGCGGCGAGGCGCGCCCCGGCGGAGACCGGTGCCGTTCCGTGGGCGAGAATGCAGGCGGTGGCGGCTCCCTGGCTACGGCGCTTCGGCGCGCTCTTCCGGAACGGCGATGAACGGCGGCTGCGCGCTCTGTGGCGGCTGGCGACGCTGGCGGCGCTGCTGGCGGGGTTGGGATCCCTGGGCGGCGCGTCGGGGCTGCTCCCCACCGG
>Ga0299906_10001595_pt1 | contig 19397 bp, 16 predicted proteins | sample RVTome_14_FD_200259 | JGI IMG/M metagenome (GOLD analysis project Ga0299906, IMG submission 200259) | Soil microbial communities from uranium-contaminated site in the Upper Colorado River Basin, Wyoming, United States - RVT145D125 (version 2) ...
CGACGATTGATCGAAACGCGCTGGATGCCGGGCTTGGAATTGTCGGCGCGGTAGTGCCCAGCCGGACGCCGAAGGACATCCTCAAGTCTGTGCGCGTGACTGCCGAGAGCGACGTCGTGGTGCTGACGGCGACGGACGGTTCGGTGGGTATTCGTTATGCGGTGGCGCAGGCGGAAGTCACCGAGCCGGGAGACCTCTTGTTGCCGGCGGACAAGCTCGGCCAGATCGTACATAACTCCGCCGATGAGGTGTTGGCGTTCGAGACCGAGGGAAGCGGTTGCCACATCCGTGGACGGGATAGCCACTTCGAGGTGTACGGGCAGGAGCCGGAGGAGTTTCCACCGGTACCTTCGCTGGAAGACGGTGGCCAACTGACATTGAGCGCCGGCGCGTTGGGGGCGTTGATCGACAAGACCGTCTATGCGGCGGCGAAAGAGAACACGCGCTACGCAATCAACGGCGTGCTTTGTGAAAAGAAGGCCGGGCAGCTCAAGCTCGTCGGTACGGACGGACGGCGGCTGGCGCTGGCCAATTGCAAGGTCGACAAGGGCGGCGAGGAGGAGTTGCGGGCGATTCTCCCCGTGCGGACCATGCGGATTGCCCAGCGGCTGCTCGGTGACGCCGATTCACCAGTGGTGATCCGAATCAGTGACAATCAGTTTCTGATGCGCGTCGGCGGGGCGCACCTGTCGTCGGTGCTGGTCGAGGGTAACTTCCCCAGCTATCAGGAGGTAGTGCCCACCGATGGTGACATCAAGGTCGAGTTGGAAACCGAGGCGTTGCTCAGCGCGGTACGTCGCGCCGCCCTGTTGACTGATGAGGACTCGAAGGGGATTCGACTGTCGTTCACCGAAGGAGAGTTGGTGTTGTCCAGCCGAACGCCCGAGCGCGGTGAAGCAACCATCCGCATGCCGGTGAAGTATCCCGGCGTGGCCATGGACATCGGGTTCAATCCCACCTACCTCGCCGACGCACTGAACGTGGCGGGGAGCGATACGATCACCCTGGAGCTCAAGGAGCCCAAACGCCCGGGGCTGCTTCGGGTGGGCCAGGATTACCTTTGCGTGGTGATGCCGGTCAGTCTTTCGTGAGTCGGGCTTTCGTGAGTCGGGCTTTCGTGAGTCGGGCTTTCTTGAACTGGGTTCTCGTAAGCCGGAGGATGAGGCTTTCGTGAGGCCGCGTACAAGGTGTATGACGAACGCGCAAATGCGGCAGACGGTTGAGAACCGTCGGCGGGCCAAGCGTTGTCAACCACTGGGCGAACTCGTCGACGCCATGCCGTTCAAACGGTGGGAGCGCCAGACGAAGCGGCGGGGCGCGTTGGTCGAACTGCTCGAGGTACAGCTCGGGTCGGCGGTGTTCAAGCAGGTGACCATCGGGCCGATCCGACGCGGGGTGTTGACCCTGGAGATGCCCGACGCGGCTTGTGCATACACGTGTCAGTATCAGTATTCGATGTCGCTGCGAGAGGCGTTGCGGAAGCAATTGCCGGCGGCGGGGATCGTGGATGTGCGTTTTCGCGCCCACCGCGGTGATGCGGATGGGCGTATGGGAAACGGATAAGGACAAGCGACAGCCATATGGCAGAACCCATGAGCGAGCAAGAGATCGCCGATCGTGAACCGATCGATCAGCCGCCGGTTGATCCATCGCCGATCGCGCGTAACGGCAACGGCCAGGACGAAAAGGCGGCGCAACTGGCCGAGATGTACGACGAGAACAAGATTCGTGTTCTCGAAGGCCTCGAGGCGGTGCGCAAGCGTCCGGCCATGTACATCGGCGACACCAACATCGGCGGGCTGCATCATCTCGTCTACGAAGTCGTCGACAACGCCATCGACGAGGCGATGGCCGGTTACTGCAATCAGATCGCGGTCAAGCTCAATGCCGACGGAAGCTGCACGGTCACCGACGACGGCCGGGGGATTCCGGTCAAGGCGATGACCCACGCCGACCCCAACATCGACGGCAAGTCGGCCCTCGAAGTGGTGATGACGGTCCTGCACGCGGGCGGGAAGTTCGACTCCGATTCGTACAAGACCTCCGCCGGTCTGCACGGTGTCGGCATCAGCGTTGTCAACGCCCTGTCGAGCCGGCTCGTGGTCGAGGTGTGTCGCGGCGGTGAGGTCCACGCGATGCGCTTCGAGCGCGGCGTCACCGTCGAGCCGATTCACGTGATCGGCGATACGAGCGGCACGGGAACCCGCGTCGAGTTCATGCCCGACCCCGACATCTTCACCGAGACCGAGTTCCGCTACGAAACGCTCCTCGCCCGCATACGCGAGTTGGCCTATCTCAACAACGGAGTACGCATCCAACTGCTCGACGAGAAGACCGGTCGGGACGAGACCCTGATGTTCGAGGACGGACTCCGGGAGTTCGTCCGCCACCTCAACGAGGGTAAGGAGCCGATCCACAAACACGTAGTCCCGTTCCATGCCGAAGACGAGCAGCAGGGTCTGATCTGCGACGTGGCGTTTCAATACACCAGCGGTTTTACCGAGAACGTGCTCTGCTTCGCCAATAACGTGCACAACATCGACGGTGGTACGCACCTGAGTGGATTTCGCTCGGCCCTGACGCGTACGCTCAACGCCTACGCGCGCAAGGAGAATCTTCTCAAGGGGTCGACTTCACCGACCGGCGACGACTGGCGTGAGGGGCTCTCGGCCGTCATCTCGGTCAAGGTCGCCGAACCGCAGTTCGAAGCCCAGACAAAGGTACGGCTGACCAACCCGGAGGTGGGCACGTACGTCGAGCAGACGGTCAACCAGCAGCTCGGGAATTTTCTGGAAGAAAACCCCGCCGACGCCAAGCGCATCGTGCAGAAGGGCGCCCAGGCGGCGCAGGCACGCGAGGCGGCGCGCAAGGCGCGGGACTTGGCTCGCAAGAGTTCGATGTCTTCGGGCGGTTTGCCGGGCAAGCTCCAGGATTGCCGGAACAAGGACGCCGAGTCGACCGAGTTGTTCCTGGTCGAAGGGGACTCGGCCGGGGGCAGCGCGAAGAGCGGTCGGGACTCGCTGATGCAGGCGATTCTCGCCCTCAAGGGCAAGATCCTGAACGTCGAGAAGGCCCGCATCGACAAGATGCTCAGCCACGACGAAATCAAGGCGATCATCCAGGCCGTCGGGTGCGGCATCGGGGCCGACGAGTTCGACGTCGAGAAGCGGCGCTACGGCAAGATCATCATCATGTGCGACGCCGACGTGGACGGCAGCCACATCCGCACGCTGCTGCTGACGTTCCTGTTTCGTCACATGCGGCCGTTGCTCGACGGCGGATTCATCTACGTCGCCCAACCGCCCCTCTACCAGCTCAAGAAGGGCAAAAAGCGCGAGTACATTCTCAACGAAGGCGTGCTCAATGCGAGGCTGACCGACTGGGGCCTCGAGGGCACCCGGCTGCAGGTTGTCGAAGACGGGAAGGTTGACGCGGGCAAGGACTTCAGCGGCGACACGCTGCGCGAACTGGTCGAGACGCTCGACGGCATCGAACGGTGTGCCCGGATTCTCCGACGCCGGCAACTCGAGCTGCAACCGTTCGTGCGGACGCACTGGAACGCCGAGCGTGGGGGTTTGCCGGTCATCCTCGCCAAACTCGACGACGAGCGGGACGCGACGGTGTTCTACAGCGAGGCGGATTTCACCGCCTATCGCAGTGAGCTTCGCGAACGGCTGGGCGAAGTCGAGATGATCGACATGTCCCGGTCCCTCGCCGGTCGCGGACCGGAAAACGGACAGGACGAACAGCCGAAGCATCGCCTGTTCCGCACCGAACTGCCCGAGAGCAGGGATTTGGCCACGCTGTTCGGTCGGTTGATCGACTGGGGTTTCACCATCGGCGACTACTTCGCGACTCGCGAGGTGCTGGTTACGGGCGAGTTGCCGCCGGCGAAGTTCAAGCTGGTCAACGGCGACAGTCCACCGGTCGAGCTCGACAACCTGGCCGACACCGCCCATGCGGTTCGCGAGAACGGCAGCGGCGGCGTCGAGCTCAAGCGCTACAAGGGCTTGGGCGAGATGAACCCCGACGAGTTGTGGGAGACGACGATGGACCCCGAGCGGCGCACGCTGCTCAAGGTCGTCATTTCCGAGGACGCCGCCGACCCCGAGCAGTTCGGCCTCGACGCCCGCGAGGCCGACCGCATCTTCTCCATCCTCATGGGCGACGACGTCGAAGCCCGACGCACGTTCATCGAGTCCAACGCCATCCACGTCAAGAACATCGACGTGTAGGAATTGTGCAGCAACGACGCGGCTGATGTTCGTCGTAGAACGTTAGGTACCGGAGCGAGCACGACACAATTGGTGCTCATATTGCTCCGGCTGGTGGTGGAACGACCCACGTACACTGTTTGGACAGTTTCTGTCGGATCGACTTCGATTTACGCCCAAAAACCACGGCGTGAGCCGGTTCTTCTGGTAACGGATCTCTTGCCACGCCCTGCTCCAGATGGCGAGCCAAACCCGCCGTGAACGATGAAAGCGCGTAACCTTCATGACCCACGAGTGCGTCTTCGGCCGTCCGTCCTGTCCGCGAGATCACGGCCGCGAGAAACACGGACATGGGTGAACCATTGGGGTGATCTTTGAAAGCGTCCGACGTCGGTCTGTACCTGTTAAGGTTGTTGTCATAGATGACATGCAAAGGCGGTATTCGTCTCCAAAGATGGGCTGCATCCTCGATCGATGGATCATCATTGAATTCATCCATGGTGACTGAGCTTCATTCGCACAAACCTAGGTTGACAGCCGTGCGACACAATCCGCAAGCAGAGCAAGGTCATTTCCATCGTCATCAACCGTGAATTCTTTTTCCCACTCGGATCCGGTATCGGCGTCCTCGAATAAAACGAGAATCCTATTCATAGAGACAGTTTCGATTTCAAGGTCAATACCGCGCGTATGCCATTCCAGTTGGACGCCTCCGGTGTTCGTCGGCACGACCGTCGGGAGGGGCGATTCATGTTGCATAATGTGACAAAGAACCGCAAGTGCGGCAAACACCTGGGAACGGTCAATGACGTTGGCGCCATACGAATCCCAGTCGGGAGGGAGATCCAATAAATCGAGTAGTGAGGTGGTGGTGGGGCGAATCCAAGCGGGTTCCGACGCCGAAATGATTTTGATGGCGTAAGCGTTCTTCCGCGAGATTCGCGGATCAGGTTCATCAGACAGCGCGGGTGTTCGTTGTGTGGTGGCACTGGACGGCGCGCACCAGACATCCGCGTCGGTGAGCCTGACTCCATGAATCGGGATGTTAGACTGAAGTGCGGTCATCGCGCCTACCCCAAAGAGAATGCATGTCTCTCGTCGTGATCGCCGTGAAACCGCGTACGATCCACAAACGGCCCGTATTCATGAATCGTATCACACCTGCTTGACCATCGCCGTCCGGTCGACCACGAGCCACCAAATTTAACTGGAATATCGGCTGATCGTCTTTGACACTATAGGCCGAATGACAGGAGAAGCGTAGTCTACCCAGTGGCTGGTTTTGCTCATCGGGAATTACGTAGCTGCCGCTCAGGCGGACTTCTTCGAGGTCGGGGAGAAACGACTCGCTATATTCAGTATTCAATAGCGTTAAAACTAGGTTTAGGTCGCCTGGGCGCCCCTGTCGCGGGATATGGTTCACATATGTCAATTCACACTGGTTCGGATTCAGGCCCCCGATATTTTCGCGGTGGAGAAAACGCTCGAATGTTTCGAGTTCCCGGGAGAACGTATCACGTACGTGCTCGTAGCGTGGGTACTCGTCATCGTCGCCAACTTTGCGCCAGTTGTGGACAAAACGATCCTGTTGCACCTGAACAAGTTCGTTCCCGGATTCGTTGAGGAACCAGCACCGAGGGACCGGGGGCCTGTCCATCATTTCAATACGCACGTTCGGTCGGTGAGGCTTGCGCGCATCAAAACGTTCGATCATTGGATCGAGCGGTGGATGCTCTTCGATCTGAGGAAATCGATCGCGGAACTCGGACCAAAGCAAACCAATCTGGGGAGTGGAAAGGTTCTTCAGTGGCTCGAACTGTACCGCTGTGACAACCTCGACCACTGGGGGATTACTGTAATCGGGTAAGACAGCATCCATCCCAATTCTACTCCCTCGCGACAGGCCGTGTTCATCCCATTGATCGACTGTACTGCTGCTTGACGCCACTCGCAACCCCGGAAGGGACCGCGCAGGAGGGCGACTCCGGGTGTGGATTGGGGTTATGGTCGCGTAGATCCACACAACCAGCAAGTCAATGGTTGGGACGAAAGCATTCTCTAGAGGATCGAACCGGGCTTACCTACGCCGCTTGCGAGGCTTTCAGACCCGCCTGTTCGACGATTTTGTCGAAGCCGGCGGGGTCGTCGATGGCGATCTCGGAGAGCATCTTGCGGTTGATGGTGATGTTTGCGCGCGACAGGGCGTTGATGAATCGGCTGTACATCAGGCCTCGGGCTTCGCAGGCGGCGGTAACGCGGATGATCCAGAGCTTGCGGAAGTCGCGCTTGCGACGCCGACGGTCGCGATAGGCCATGCAGCCGGCCCGGACCACGGCCTCTTTGGCCAGTCGGATGTTCTTGCTGCGGGCCCCGTAGTAGCCCCGAGCGGCCTTGAGGATGCGTTTCTTCTTTTGGTGTCGGGCGGCGCCCAGTCGTACGCGCGGCATGGTGATCCAACTCCCGGCAAATTGTGATCCAACTCCCGGCGAATTCCGGTCCAGTCTATAAACCCAAAGACGCCTTCACGCGTTTGAGGTCCGAGGGGCTCAGCGTGGCCGAGCTCCGCAGCCGGCGGCGACGTTTGGCACTTTTGCCGCTCATCAGGTGGCCGGCGTTGGCACGCTTGTGGAGCACCTTGCCCGTGGCCGTGACCTTGACGCGTTTCTTTAAACCCTTGTGAGTCTTCTGTTTAGGCATCTTACTTTCCGTTCCGCGGCGGTCTGATCCACAGCGAGTTCGGCAACTATACCGCCAAGTCGATGGTTTGGCAAGGGGAACTCGGCTGCTTCAAATTCAGCGACTGGTTCGGATCGCTTACCGGCTCCCACGGGATGCAACCCGTGGGCTTGTAGACTCTCTGCGGGTGTCGGATGTTCTCAATCCTGCCGGGTGGTGGTGGGGATGACGCCGCGGGCGGGTGCGGGTGCCGGGCGGTCTGCGGCGCGGCCTAGCATTCGCAGCACCGCCTCACGTACGTCGAGTACGAGCGAGAACATCGTGGGCACGAGCAGCAGGGTGAAGACCGTCGAGACCACGAGCCCGCCGACCAGGACCGAACCGATGCCGCGGTAGAGTTCGCTGCCCGCCCCGCCGACCAGGACCAGCGGCAGCATGCCGAAGACGGAGGTCATGGTGCTCATGAAGATCGGGCGGATCCGGGACCGCACCGACTCGCTGATCGCCTCGCGCGGCGACATACCGGCATGCAGCATGTTGTTGCGGGCCTGATGGACGAGCAGAATCGCGTTGTTGACCACCACCCCGATCAGCAGCACGAAGCCGAGCATGGTGAGAATGTCCATCTGCTGCACCGGCTGGGTGGGGTCGAGTCCGCTGAGGTAGTGCACGATGGCCAGGCCGCCGAATCCGCCGATCGCGGCCAGGGGCACCGAGAACATCACCACGAACGGGTAGAGGAACGACTCGAACAACGCCGCCATGAGAAAGTAGGTCACGAGCAGAGCCATGAAGATCCGGCTCTGCAACAGATTGAGGTACGACGCCGGATTCTTCCAGCCCTCCCAGCGTCCGAGCAGGGCGTTGCGGGTCTGGGTGAGCTTGTCGGCGTTGCCGGCCAGGTTGTAGATCACCCGGTCGCTGAAGACCCCGTCGGCTTTGAGCGGTTGAATGATATCCCGTTCGATCGAGTCCATCACGCTCTCGAGGGCGACGCCGTCGGGCGCGGTGATGCTCAGGGTGACCGCCGGTCGTTCTTCGACGTGGTTGATCGCCTGCGGGCTGGTGGTGTGGATCACGCTGACCGCTGAACCGACCGGGATGATCTGTCCGCCCGGCGTGACGATCGGCACGGCGGCGACGCTTTCGGGTCCGTGGGCGTACGCCTCGTCGACCTTCAACATCAGGTCGATCGTGTCGCCGCGGTCACGGTATTCGCCGACCCGGGCGCCGTCGACACAAGCCTCGACGATGAAGCCCAGGTCGCGCACGTTGAGCCCGAGGTCGGCGGCTTTTTCCGGGTCGGGGATGATGCGGACTTCCGGTCGGCCCTGATCGAAGCTTCTGGGGTCGGGAATGACGCGTTCGTATTTTTCCCGACACAGGGCATAGGCGACCCGCGCCGCCTCGGTCACTTCATCCAGATCGTCGCCGATGATTTCGAGGTCGATGCTGTTGCCGACGCCGCGACCGAACAGTGATCGCTGGGACGCGACCAGGTAGGCCCCCGGCAGCTTCGGGGCGATCGAGTTGATCAAATTCGCCAGCGGGCGGGACACGTCGGGATTCTTCGAGGCGATCCCGAGAAAGCCGGACCCGTAGTACGAGCCGAGATAGAACGTCTCGATCGGCGGGGGCGGGGCGAGCCATTGACGAATCTGCTGCTGCTTCTCCGCTTCATCCAGGTCCGTACGCTGCTCGAATCCGGGAACGATGTTCGCCCGGACGAACGCGGTCCATTTCTCGCACAGCTTCGCGTACTCGGGCGAGTCGAGTTCGGCTTCCCAGTAGGGTTTCAAGTCGGCTTCGATGATCTCGGCGAACTTGCGAAAGGTGTCGACGGTGTAGCCGGGCGGGGCGAGGATGCGTCCGCTGACGAAGTTGGGATTGCCGGCGGGCATGTAGGTGATCGGCGGGACGAGGGCCCGACTGCCGACGTACGAACCGACCGTCAGGATCAGGACCACCGCGAGCCGGGCGAAGGTGGAACCGTTGATGCGGTTGACGACGCCGGCGATGATCGCCGCGAGGCGCCCCTCACGTCGGGTCTGCTGCTTCGCCTTGCGCATGATCTTGGCCGATAGGGTCGGGATCACGGTGACGGCGACGATCAGCGAAAGGCCGACGCCGACGGATACCGCGATCGCGATGTCGCGGAAGAGTTGCCCCGCTTCTTCCTGCACGAAGATCACGGGGATGAAGACGGCCATGGTGGTCAGGGTCGAGGCGAGCACCGCCCCCCACACTTCGCGAGCGCCTTCCAACGACGCGTCAATACGGTTCTTGCCCATTTCGCGGTGCCGGTAGATGTTTTCGAGCACCACGATGGCGTTGTCGACGACCATGCCCACGGCGAAGGTCACTCCGGCGAGCATGATGACGTTCAGGCTCCGGCCCAGCACATAGACGCCGAGGAAGGTGCCTACCGCCGAGATGGGAATCGCCACCGCCACCACCGCCGTCGCCGACGCCGAGCGCAGGAACAGCAGCAGCACCCCGATCGCCAGCAACGCCCCGATGAACACGTTGATCCGCACCTTGTTGATCGACGCCTGAATGTACTGCGACTCGTCGTAGTTCATCTTCAGGTGCAAGCCGCGGGGATGGAGCAGCTCGGCGTTGACCTCGTCGATCCGCTGCTTGACGCCCTTGCGATCGCCGCGACCGTTGATGACCTCGATCACGTTGCTGCCCGCTTCGCGTCGTACGGGCAGCGAGAGGGAATACGCGCCGTCGCCGCCGGGTCGTCGCGAACGGATGAAGCTGTACTGCTTGCGAAAGTCGTTGCGCACCTCGGCGACCTGGTGGACATAGATCGGTCCGCCGGTGCGGAAGGCGATGACGGTGTTGGCGATTTCGTCGATCGATTCGTATTGCCCGATGGTGCGGTAGGTGAAGTCGCGTTTACCCGTCGCGACGGTGCCCGCCGACACGTTGGTGTTCTGGGCCCGCAACGCGAGCTCGACATCGCGAAACGTGAGCTGCCGGGCCGCGAGCTCGGCCGGGTCGACAATGACCTGCACTTCGCGCTCCCGACCGCCCCACACGTCGACGCCGGCGACGCCCTTGACCCGTTTGAGTCGCGGCTGAATGTTGTCCTCGGCCCAGCTCTCGAGGTCCGAGATATCCCGGCCATCCTCGGCTTGGATGTGCAGCCAGGCGATCGGACTGTCCAGCCGGGCGTCCGTGGCTTCGACCACGCGCTCTTCGACCCCGTCGGGATAACGCTGCACCAGGTCGAGCTTTTCGGAAACCTCCCGCAGCGCGGCTTCCTTGTCGACGCCGACGTTGAACTCCAACGTGATGCGTGAGCGCGAGTCGTCCGACTCACTGGTCATTTTGTAGAGGTCGGCGACCTTCTTGAGCTGCTCTTCCTGGGGCTCGGTGATCTCGCGCTCGATTTCCTGGGGTGAGGCTCCGTGCCAGCGGGTCTGGACGGTGACGATCGGGCGGTCCACGTTGGGCACGAGCTGGATCGGGATCGACGTGACCGCGGTCCAGCCGCCCAGCAGCACGAAGATGACCGCGACCGCGACCTTCACCGGGTTCGTGATGGAGAAACGAATGATATCCATGGGTCAATCAGAACCCTCAGACCGGCGAGCGCCCGGTCGGCGTACCCGCGGCCTGGGTGGTCGGCGGCGACGACGGCGGGGGCGACGCGGTTTTCTCTTGCATGATGATGATGGGCGACGCGCCGGTGAGTCGCTCGTTCCCGCGCGTGACCACATGGTCGCCCACTTTCAGCGTCGACGATTCCAGGGCGATCCAGCCCGGCGGGTCGGCGACGGGCAAGCCGGTCTTGACCGCAATCGGCACGGCAAGCGTTTGGCCGGCGTCCTCGCGCACGACGAAGACGCGCTCGGCCCGGCCCTCGTACACGACGGCGTCGACCGGAACGACCATTCTTGTCACCCGGGTGCCCGCCGGCACTGTCACCCGTGCGAACATGCCGCTCATGATCGCATGGTGCGGCTTGCGCGGGTTCGGTATGACCACCTCGACGGGAAACGTGCGCGCGGTCGGGTCGGCTTGGGGCACGATGAATCGGACCGTGGCGGTGAAATTTCGATCCAACGCGTCGATTCGCACCGGCACGTTCTCCCCCAACCGAACGAAGGGGATCGCCGTCTCGGGCACCAGGATGCGCACCCGAGCTTCATCAAGATCCACGACCTCGCACACCGGTCCTCCCGCGTCGATCCATTGCCCGACTTCGGTGCGCTTCTCGATCACGTAAGCGCCGAACGGGGCCCGGATCTTCGTCTTGTCGAGCTGATCGGCGATGCGATCGGCGACCGCCTTCTGGGCTGCGGCGGCGTGACGCGCCTGGGTGATGATCTCCTTGCGAGGGCCCTCGACCGCGAGCAGGTGCCGCAGCTTCGCCTGGGTCAGTCGTTTCGAGGCGGCGAGGTACTCCGAAGTGATGTCGCGGAATTCCTTGTTCGACGCGGACCCGTCGGCCCGGAGCCTGTCGATGCGATCCTTCTCGTTCTGCCACCGGTCAAAGATCGCTTGGGCCTCGTCGACCGACGCCTCGGCGAGCTGGATCTCTTCGGTGCGCGTGCCGGCTTCGAGTTCGGCGAGTTGGGCCTCGAATCGGGACAAGGCGCTCTTGGCCTCGGCGAGGTCGAGTTTGAGGGTGTCGTCCTTGAGCCGGCAGATGATCTGGCCGGCTTCGACGTAGTCCCCGACCTCGAGCGGCTTGTCGGTCATCCGCACCAGCCCGTCCACCTCGGACGACAGGACGCTGCGTCGCTTGGGCTCGACCGTTCCGACGAGCGTGAGGCTGGCCCGCACGGCTTGCTCGCCAACTTCGTGGACGATGGCGCTCGCGGGCGGTTGCTGCGCCTGCCCCGGCCCGGCCAGTGCACCCGCCACCGTCATCCATACCGTCAACATCCGCCGCATCACTTACTCCACAGTACAAAGGGGATTATCGCCGTCGCGGGTCGATACAAGCCAGTATACGGGGTAGGGCATCGCGATGCCAACGCGCGACGGTCGGGTACTCCCTCAGCGCCGCGGGATTCATCCCGGTAAGTGTTTAGCGTACTGGATCATGTAGCCGCCGAGCTTGCTCGGCGTTTTTCTCGATGATGCCGTAGCGCCGCGCTAGCTCGGCGGCTAAATACCCCGGTTACGGAACGATAGACGCTCAACACGTACTCATCCCGCGACGCTGAGCGCTGGACACCCCCGGCGCTTGAACCTTGGCTGCATCTCGTCCATAATGCCGGGTCTTGACGGAGTCGACCATGGCCGAATTGCTCGATGCTTTACACCTGCTCGCCAACGCCGACCGCGATGCGCGCCACTTGCGGGAGCAGATCAACCGCAAGCGGCGGCAGGTCACCGCGCAGCAGCGCCGCATCGCCAAGATTCGCGACGACATCGAGGCCAAGAGCGACGACCTGCTGCACAGCCGGGCGGCGGCGGCGGACCATGATCTCCAAGTCAACGCCTACGATGAAAAAATCGCCAAGATGCGGGTCGACCTCAACAAGGCCAGAACCAACAAGGAATACGCCGCCGTCCTGACCCAGATCAATACCGCCAAGGCGGACAGCGCCAAGCTCGAGGGCACGACGCTCGAGCTGATGGAAGAGATCGACACGCAGGAACGCGTGCTGTCGGAACTCCAGGAACAGCTCGGGACCGAAGAGGAAAGGCTGACCCGTCTGGAGTCGGCCTGCCAGGCGTTCGAGGAGGAGACGGCCGAGGAACTCGCCGCACTCGAACATAAGCGCGATCAAGTCGCCGAGGACATTCCACCCCAGGCCTTGTCCACCTTCGTGCGCGTGGCCGACAACTACGAGGGTGAAGCGCTGGCGCAGGTCGTGCAACTGCACCCCAAACGACAGGAATATTCTTGCGCGGGTTGCAATATGGGCGTCCGTCTCGAGCAGGTCAACGCGCTGAAATCCAAGAACGAGATCGAGTGCTGCAACATCTGCGGCCGAATTCTGTACCTCGACGCGCCGACCACGCAAACGGTTTAGATTGCGCGTAGCGTTTACACCCTGAAGGTTATGGTATCCGAGCCGCGAGCGCAAGCGAGCGGGTTCTGGAACCCGCGATGGCGTTGATCGTTCATTTCGACGGAGGCTCGCGCGGCAATCCGGGTCCGGCCGCGGCGGGCGTGGTCATTCATGACGACGCCGGTACCCCCCTGCTCGAAGCCGGGTACTTTCTGGGCCGGATGACCAACAACCAGGCCGAATACAACGGTCTGCTTCACGCCCTCGACGCCCTGATCCGCCTGCCCGACGACGAGGTGGTCATCTACTCCGACTCCGAACTGCTGGTGCGACAGATCACCGGCGAATATCGCGTCAAATCGCCCGACCTCAAGCCGCTTCACGAAGAGGCCCACCGCCGACTGCTGAAACTCGATACGTGGCGGATTCAGCACGTCCGTCGCGAGAAGAATCGCCGGGCCGATCAACTCGCGAACCGCGCCATGAGCCATGGCGGCGACGTGATCGAGGTCGAGCTGCTCGGAGCGGGCGCCGATGCCGGGCCGTCGTCGAAACCCGCATCCAAGAAGCCGAAGGTCACCGCGGCGTCACCCACTGTGATGCCAACTACGATGCCAACCATAATGATGCCTTCGGTGATCGTCCGCGTCACCCGCGCGTCGAACCCCGAAGTCTGTCCCGCGCCTTGTCCGGCCAAGCGCGTACACACCTTCGACGCCACCGTGCCGGAGGGTCTTTGCGTCAACGCGGCCCACGCCCTGCTCAACACGGTGCTCGCGCTGCAGCACGTACCGCCGAGCGACGGCGAGCCCGCCGTGCCGCCCATGACCGTACGCTGCTCCCGGGCCGACTGCGGCGCGGTGTTCGATGTGCGCTGCGACGGTGCTTAGCGAACAGGAGGACCATGCCATGAAGTTCATCAACCGCGCGTGGTTTATGTCGTTGGTGTTGGTGGTCACAACACCTCTGGCCGCGGCGCCGAATGAAACCAACTATGACGAAAGCAAGGTGCCGTCCTTTACCCTGCCCGACCCGCTCGTGTCGGCGGACGGCACGAAAGTTACTGACGCCGAGACTTGGCGAACGAAGCGTCGGGCGGAGATTCTTGCGTTGTTCGAGACGCACGTTTACGGCCGGAGTCCGGGTCGACCGGCGGATATGTCGTTCGAGGTTACGTCGGTTGCCCCGGGCGCGCTCGGCGGCAAGGCGGTGCGCAAGGAAATCACGGTTCGGTTCACGTCGGAGCCCGACGGTCCGGCGATGCATATATTGCTGTGGACGCCGAACGACGCGCGCAAGCCCGTGCCGACGTTCGTCGGGTTGAATTTCTTCGGCAATCATTCGACCCATCCCGATCCCGCCATCACGCTGTCGCGCCAATGGATGCGCAAATCCGACGATCGCGGCATCGTCGACCATCGGGCCACTGAAGCGTCGCGCGGGCTCAGTGCGCGTCGTTGGCCGGTCGAGCTGATCCTGGCTCGCGGGTACGGGCTGGCGACGATCTATTGCGGCGATCTGGACCCCGATTACGACGACGGCTTCGCCAACGGCGTCCCCCCGTTGTTCTACAAGGCCGGTCAAAAGCGACCCGCGCCGGACGAATGGGGCACGATCGGGGCGTGGGCGTGGGGGCTGAGCCGGGCGATGGATTATTTCGAGACCGATGAGTCGGTCGCCCACCGCCGCGTCGTCGTCATCGGCCATTCGCGACTGGGCAAGACGTCGTTGTGGGCCGGAGCCCAGGACCAGCGTTTCGCGTTGGTGATCTCGAACAACTCGGGCTGCGGCGGTGCGGCCCTGAGTCGCCGCCGGTTCGGCGAGACGGTCAAGCGGATCAACCGCTCGTTCCCCCATTGGTTCTGCGGCAACTTCAAGGAATTCGACGACAACGAAGACGATTTACCCGTCGACCAGCACATGCTCATCGCACTGATGGCGCCGCGACCGGTGTACGTGGCCAGCGCGGTCGAGGATCGCTGGGCCGACCCGCGCGGGGAGTTCCTTTCCGCCAAGCACGCCGATCCGGTCTACCGGTTGCTCGGCGCCAACGGACTCAACGCCGACGCCATGCCCGCCGTCGACCAGCCGGTCGGCGGCACGATCGGCTACCACATCCGCACCGGCAAGCACGACGTCAAACGCTACGACTGGGAACGCTACCTCGACTTCGCGGACAAGCATCTCCGCCGTCATCCATGAAAACCACCGAGCGCGTCGGTTTTTCATTGCGATCGGATCGCAACGGTGGGTACACTCACGCGCATCGGGGGCCAGGTCGAGGATGATGGTCTTCAAATCCAGGAGAATCCCATGATGTTCACCGACATCTCCATTCTGGCGCAGTCGGAGGGCGAGGGCGGCGGCGTGATCGGTCTGTTTATATCTCTGCTCTACCTTGCCGTGGTCGTGGCCGTGCTTATCGGTTATTGGAAGCTCTTCGAGAAAGCCGGCAAGCCGGGATGGGGCGCGATCATTCCCATCTACAACGTGATCCTCTTGTTGGAGATGGTCGGCAAGCCGATCTGGTGGATCGTGCTATTTCTCATTCCGATGGTCAATTTCGTCGTGCTGATCCTCGTCGGCTTGGAGCTGGCCAAGCGATTCGGCCAGAGCGCGGGTTTTGGGATCGGCCTCGCCCTGTTGCCGTTCATTTTCGCACCCTTGCTGGGCTTCGGCGACGCCAAGTACGACGCCCAAGCGGCGCCCGCCACCTGAGTCGGGCAATCCATCGGACGGCGGTCGGCGACGCCGCGTCACTTCGCCAGTTGACCGAGCATCTTGGTCACTCTACTCAGGCCGGGACGGCCGAGACGCAGGATGAGGTTGAACACGGCGCTGATGGCGTTGAGGAACGCGAGCATGTTGTCGAGGCGTTCGCGGTAGGCGTCGGCGTCTTGGCCGCGGTGCGTCTTGACCGGGACCATGGCCCGGCAGCGCTCGATGGTTTCGACGATCGGCTCGACCTCGCGGCGCTTGCGTTGCCGGGTGATCGTCTCGAACATCTGCCACACGTCCGCCTCGCAAACGAAATACTCCTTGCGGTCGCCCTTGCGGTGCACGCGGGTGATCAGGCTCCAGTCGACCAGCGCCCGCAGGTTCATCGACGCGTTGCCGCGCGAGATCTGCAACTGCTCCATGACGTCGTCGGTACAGAGCGGCTCGGTCGAGACGTACATCAGGGCGTGAATCTCGGCCATGGTGCGACTGATGCCCCAGTAGGAGCTCATCGTGCTCCATTGCCGGATGAACATCGCTTTGGACTGTTCGATAGCGGTCGACATGAGTGGGTACTCCGAAGTTTCAGTAGTATCTGAAACTAACTGTACTTCGAGCCCGGTGGCATGTCAATGTTTTTTCCACGATCGCCCGGGTGCGGGGTTTCGGCGGTCTTGCGTTATGTAGGTCCGAGAACCCGCTCGCTGGCGCTCGCGGCTCGGATCAGTCTCTCTCACTTCTCACTTCGCGCAGCGTATCCCGGTACCAGGCGACGACCTTGGCGATGCCGTCTTCGATCTTGGTCTTGGGGTTGTAGCCGAGTTCGGCGCGGGCGCGGGTGATGTCGGCGTAGGTTTGGTCGACGTCCCCGGGCTGTTGGGGGAGGTGTTCGAGGACGGCTTGCTTGCCGACGGCGTCGGCGATCAGCTCGATCAGCCGGCTGAGCACGACCGGCTCGGACTCGCCTAAGTTGTAGACGGCGTAGCCCTTGGGTCGTTCGATCGCGGCGACGACGCCGGCGACGATGTCGTCGATGTAGGTGAAGTCGCGTCGGGCGGTGCCGTCGCCGAAGATCGGCAGGGTCTCGCCGTGGTCGATCATGCGGGTGAACTTGCCGATGGCCAGGTCGGGACGGACCCGCGGGCCGTAGACGGTGAAGAACCGCAGGCAGGTGATGTGGGTCTTGTAGAGGTCGTGGTAAGCATGGCACAGCAGTTCGCCGGCCTTTTTCGACGCGGCATAGGGCGAAATGGGGTGGTCGACCGGATCGTCCTCGGAGAAGGGGACTTTGCGTTGGTTGCCGTAGACCGACGACGAGCTGGCGAAGACGACGGTGGTGTCGGGGTTCTCACGGCAGATCTCGAGCAGGTTGACCGTGCCGTTGAGATTGACGTCGTAGTAGAGCCGGGGGTTTTCCAGCGACGGCCTGACGCCCGCCCTGGCCGCGAGGTGCACCAGGGAGTCGAACGGCCCGTGCGCCCAGACCGCCCGCATCGCGGCTTCGTCGCGGATGTCGCCCTCGTGCAGCGTGAAGCGGTCGTGCTCGAGGGCGGCGGCGAGGTTGTCGCGCTTGATGCGGGGGTCGTAGAAGTCGTCGAACGTGTCGACGCCGTGCACCACGTGCCCGTCGGCGAGCAGCCGCTCGACCAGGTGTGAACCGATGAAACCCGCACTGCCGGTGACTACGATTGTGCTCAAGGGTGTGTCCTTTCCGCGGTCTTACGAATCCCACGGGATGCCACCCGTGGGCTTGTTGCTCGGGTATCGGATCGACCAATCTGGTGATGCTGTCCATACCTATCCGCGGGGGTGCTTGTTTTTACCCTTGATCCGTCCTTCTTGGGTCGATATAAGTACGCATCACCCGCGAGGAGATCCGTCGATGGTCGCCATGATAACGAAACCTTCGATCCGCACCCAGGTTATGCCGGGTCATATGATTCGGGGCATGATCCCGCTGAAGGGAGGCTCCCGCCGCTCCTAGCGTAGGCACCGCGAGATGTATGAACAGCCGCCCGGGAGCTTCGAAACTCCCGGGTTTTTTTATGCCATAATCGCCCAGGTCCAGGCCAAGTGATGAGTCTGATCGAGGATACAACCGACACGACCCAGACGTCGCCCGAGCCGGTGCGTGGGGACTACAGTGCGGTGGCGGCGATGGCGTTGCCCATCGTGGTCACCACGGTTTCGCGCACGGTCATGGGCTTCGTCGACTTCTGGATGGTGTCGAAACTCGGCACCGACGAACAGGCGGCGATGACGCCGGCGTTGATGGTTGTCTTCTGCTTCATCAGCGTGGGCATGGGGATCATGGCCTGTGTCACCACGTTCGCGTCGCAGGCGTTGGGCCGGAACACCTTCGCCGACGCCGGCGCGTACACCTGGCAGGCGATCTATGTGGCATCGGGCGTCGGGCTGTTGGGGATTGGGCTTTGGCCGTTCGCGCCGACGGTGTTCGGCCGGTTCGGACACGAGCCGGCGGTGCTCGAGCTGGAGATCATGTATGGACGGATTTGCCTGTTGTCGGTGGCGCCTTCGATCGCCTCGGCCGGGCTGGCCAACTTCTTCGTCGGGGTGCACAAACCCTCGGTGGCGATGTACACCGCCGTCGGCGCGAACCTCTTCAACGCCCTGGCCAACTATGTCCTGATCTTCGGCGGGTTCGGTTGGGTCGAGCCGATGGGCATGGCCGGGGCGGCCTGGGGCACGGTGCTGGCCACGCTGTTTCGCACCATGTGGCTGCTGTTGGTGTTCGGCTCGCCGCGCTACGCCCGGCGGTTTTCGACGCGACGGACCTGGCGGCTGGATTGGACCAAACTGGTCAACCTGGCGCGGGTCGGCATGCCGGCATCGGTGCAGTTCGGCGTGGACATCATTGGCTGGACGTTGTTCATGATGTGGCTGGTGGGTCAGTTCGGGACCGCCCATCTCGCGGCCACCAACATCGTGTGGCAGTATCTCCACCTGTCGTTCATGCCCGCGTTGGGCGTGGGGATGGCGTTGAACAGCCTGGTCGGCCGATCGATCGGAGCGGGTGATATTCCGACCGCGTTGCGGCAGGTCCGCGTTGGCGCACGGATCACGATCAGCTACATGAGTGGCATGGGGTTGCTGTTTTTCGTGTTCCGGACGCCGCTGGTGCGTTTTTTCAACCCCGAGTCGGCCGAGGTGGTGGCCATCGGGGCGCGGTTGATGATCTGCGGGGCGTTGTTTCAGACGTTCGACGCGATGTGCATCACCTACGGTAACAGCCTGCGCGCGGCCGGGGATACCCTGTGGCCGGCGCTGATGTTGGCGGGTTCGTTTTGGAGCGTCGGTCTGGTCGGCGGTTACGCGCTGGCCCGGTTCTTCCCCGAGTGGGGTTCGCTCGGGCCCTGGATCGGCGGGACCGGATACATCATCGTGTACGGGCTGCTGCTGCGCCGGCGTTGGTTCAGCGGGCGGTGGCGCGAGATGGACATTTTCCGCGACGGGGTCGCCACGTCGGCACCGGTCGCTTCATCGGCAGGAGAGTCAGTTAACGCCCGGTAAGCGTGACAACACGCTGGTTCGAGAATCCTTTCTCGAACTTTCCGACGCAGGAATCCTTTCCTGCGCGACGTGAACAGGACGGCCTACGCAGGCAAGGATTCCTGCTCAAGCTGGTGCGAGATAGGAATCTCGCACCAGCAAGTTTCTGCGGCAGTGAGTTATTACTTGAGAGAACCGAGTTCTGGCCTACTTGTCGCCCTTTGATTTCGCCCCCCTCATGGCTAGCTGTGAGTGCTCGATGCTGAGGTCGCCCCATTCTTCGGTCAGGCGCTTGAAC
>Ga0299906_10001596_pt1 | contig 19393 bp, 16 predicted proteins | sample RVTome_14_FD_200259 | JGI IMG/M metagenome (GOLD analysis project Ga0299906, IMG submission 200259) | Soil microbial communities from uranium-contaminated site in the Upper Colorado River Basin, Wyoming, United States - RVT145D125 (version 2) ...
AGGCCGTGCGACGGATCTTCACCCGCACCGTTCCCGTCGGCGTGCAGTTCGGGGTGGTCCTGGTGGTCGAGGACGGCGCCCGCTTCGAGGTCGCGACGTTCCGCTCCGACGACGCGTATGTCGACGGCCGCCGGCCGAGCGCCGTGCACTTCGGGACGGCGGAACAGGATGCCTGGCGGCGAGACTTCACCATCAACGCACTCCTGCTCGATCCCGTGTCGGGTACGATCGTCGACCATGTACAGGGCCAGGAGGACCTCAGGAACGGCGTGCTGCGGGCGATCGGCGACGCCCACGCGCGCATCGCCGAGGACCGCCTGCGGATGCTCCGGGCCGTCCGTTTCGCCGCCCGTCTGGGTTTCACCCTCGACGAGGCCACCCGCGACGCCATCGTCGCGGCAGCTCCGACGCTCGGGGACATCGCCGCCGAGCGCATCGGCGACGAGATCGTGAAGATTCTGACCGAGGGCAACGCGCGCCGCGGGTTCGCACTGCTCGACGAGACCGGCCTCTTGCCCATCGTGCTGCCCGAAGTAGCAGCCATGCACGGGGTGGCGCAGCCGCCGGATCACCACCCCGAGGGTGACGTCTGGCAGCACACGTTGCTCCTGTTGGACCAGCTACCGGCTGGTGTATCCGAAGCCCTGGCCCTCGGTGCGCTCTTGCACGACGTCGGGAAGCCCGGCTCTGCCGCGGTGCGGGACGATCGCATCACGTTCTGGGGGCACCAGGCGAGCGGCGCCGAGATGGCCGTCGCCATCTGCCAACGCCTGCGCCGGAGTCGCGCGACCTGGGAGCGCGTCGAGTACCTGGTCCGCAACCACCTGCGCCTCGTGCAGGCTCCCGACATGCGCGTGGCCACGCTGAAGCGAATGCTCGTCGAAAGCGGCTTCGACGAGCTGCTGCGCCTGGCCCGCCTGGACGCGCTCGCCTCCAACATGGACCTTCGCTACGTCCTCTTCTGCGAGCGCAAGCAGGCCGAGTTCGCCGCCGAGGACATCCGACCTCCGCGACTGTTGGGGGGACGGGACGTCATGGCGCTCGGCCACGCACCTGGCCCGCGTGTCGGCGAGATCCTGCGCGCACTCGAGGAGGCGCAGCTCGAAGGGCAGATCCACTCGCGTAGTGACGCAATACGCTTCGTGCGCGAGCGGTTTCCGCCAGACCGGTGAGGCGCTGGGGCTGGGGTCGCTACGATTCTGCGCCGAGTTCCCGCAGATACGACAGCAGCAGCCGCACGCCGAAGCCCGACCCGCCCCGGGGGCAGTCGGGCCAGTCCTGCTCCGCGAAGGCCGGGCCCGCGATGTCGAGATGAGCCCACGGCACCCCGTTGACGAAGTGCTCGAGGAAGATGGCCGCCGTGATGGTGCCACCCTCCGGACCCATGCCGATGTTGCGCACGTCGGCCACGGTGCTGCGCAACGAGTCCCGATACTCCGCGGGCATGGGTAGCTGCCAAAGCGACTCGCCCGCTCGGGTGCCGGCGGCGACGAGGGCGTCGATGGTCTCCTGGTGACTCCCCAAGATCGCGGCGTAGCGGACCCCGAGGGCGATGCGCGCCGCGCCCGTCAGCGTGGCGAGATCGATGATGGCATCGGGCTTGTCGCGACTGGCCAGCACCAGGCCGTCGGCGAGGACGAGCCTGCCTTCCGCATCGGTGTTGAGCACCTCGACGGTCGTACCATTCAGGTAGCGGATCACGTCGCCCGGCTTCTGCGCCGCCGGACCGGGAAGGTTCTCCGTAGCCGGCACGTACCCGGTCACGGCGACCCCCAGACCGAGCCGTGCCGCGGCCGCGACGGTGGCCAGGACCGCCGCGCCGCCGGCCATGTCGTACTTCATCGTCTCCATCGACTTCGGCGGCTTCAGCGACAGGCCGCCGGAGTCGAAGGTGATCGCCTTGCCGACCAGCGCCACCCGCTTGCGGGCGCCGCGCGGCGCATACCGCATGACGATGAAGCGGGGCGGCTCCGCCGTGCCCTGCGCCACCGCGAGGGTTCCGGCCAGTCCGTCGCGCTTCATGCGGCGAGCATCGAGAACGTCGACGGTGAGCCCCCGGATTCCCTTGCCGGCGCTGCGAGCCCAGTCGGCCAGGTGGGTGGGCGTCGCCACCGAAGCCGGCCGGTTGACCAGCGACCGCGCCGCACACACGGCCTGCACCACGGTCTCGATCTCGGCGAGCAGCGTCTTCGTCTCATCCACGCTCGGGAGTGATTCGCCGAGGACGGTCAGCGCGGGCAGGTGGACGGGTTCCGACTTGCCCTTCAGCTCCACGAAGCGGTAGCCGGCCAGGTGAAATCCCTCGACGAACGCGCGCAGGGAGGACGACCCCTCGCCACCGGGACCGGGCAGGGCCGTCACGCGCCGCGCCCCCTGCTCGGTGGCCTCGCGCCGGGTACGCCCGCCGAGACGGGACCAGGTGGCCACCGCCGGATCCTTCCCTGCCCCGAAGAGCACCAGTTGCTCCCCGTCGCTGCCGACCAGCACCCGCTCGCCCTCTCGCCCGTGGAAGCCCAGGGCGCGCGCGCGGCGGCCCGCACGGGCGCTCCAGCGCTTCCCGAGAGCCCGCAGCGTCCCGGCCAACCCACCTTCGATCACCACGGCCACGATCAGGTCCCCAGTGGCGGCCCCCGGTTGCCCGCCCCGCACCCGCACCGTCGCCAAGCGCATCTCCATCAGAAAGTCTTCCTCGCGAGATAGAACATCAGGGCCCCGGCGCCCGCGTACGCGAGCACTCCTTCGATCAACCCGATGCCGGCGGTCATCAGAAAGACCGCACCAACCAACCCCGTGCCGACGACCGCGACGACACGCTCGATGCGTTCCTCGCGCTCGCGGCTCTCCTGAACGTGTTGCGCGACACTCACGCCGCACGACGGGCAGCGCCCGCCCGGCCTACGTATCAGTGATTTTCCGCAGGCGGGGCAATCGATCTTCTGCCGTAACGGCACGCCGGGGCACTCTAGCGAACACCCCGCCCCACGCAAGGAAGAGGGAGCCGCCGGTCAGCGTTGGCAGCCGGCCGTGCGCAGCAGAGGCTCGGGCTCGACGTCCGACCGTATCGGGACGACGGCCGCGGGACCGGCAGCGCACACACGTGCCTTGTGGGCCCGGAGACCGGCGCGCAGGCAGTCGGCGTCGAGATCGAGCATGTCGCAGATGTTCTCGAACGAGAAGACCCAGGCACGGTCCGTGCTCTCGATCCACGCCTCGGCTTCGTCGAAGAGGTCGAGCTTACGACCCCGATCCGCGTCGGCGTGCTTGCGGTACATGTCGACGGCGTCTTCGAGGATGGCGTTCATCAGCCGAAACTCGCCGAGTTGGGAGCGACGCGAGCCCATCCGCCCGGCAAACTGGACCGGGAGCAGGGTATCCGGCTCGAAGGCCGGTCCCTGGGCTTCTGCGCGTACCGATTCTGATTCTTTCATGGCTCACCCCGGGCGATATCGCCCGCTTTGTCCGATTAGACGGGGAGCCGGAAACGAAATTCAGAACGCAAACACCGGCAATCTGGGGGCTACCGGACCGAGGCGATGGTGGTCGTTTCGAACAGGTCCATCACCCGCCGCTGCCCCTCCGCCCAGACCCGGTTCATGCCGCAGGTCCCGAGCATGAAGCAGTCTGGATGCTCGCCTACGCACACGTTCAGGGCAATGGGCCCCTCGACGGCTTCGATGACGTCGCGGAACGTCAGCGCGTCAGCCGGACGCCCGAGTTCATACCCACCGTTCGGGCCGCGGCGCGATCGCACGACGCCACAGCGGATGAGCTGCTGAAAGATCTTCTCGAGGAACGTCCGGGGGATCTGCTCGCGCTCGGCGATCTCGGTGATCGTGCACACCCGCCCACTGCGCAACTCGCTGGCGAGATGGATCACGGCCCGGAGCGCGTAGTCGACGCGTCGACTTACCTGCATGAACGCCATCGTGACCTCCTAGTCTTCCCGCTCCTCCACCCAGGCCATTTGAATGCGTTCGAGCTTCCCCTCGCTGGACGCCTTGGGGTCGTCATCGAAATCTTTCAGTTCGCACACCCATCGGTGCAGGTCGGTGAATCGCACGGTCAGCGGGTCGACATCGGGATGCGCCGTCGCCAACCCCTCGGCGATGTCCTCGTAGTCGTCCCAGGTGAGCTTCACGTCATGCTCCTCACAGGTCGTCCAGGGAGCGTCCTTCGACACTCTCGGTCAGCGCACGGTCCATGATGCGGCGGGCGAAGGGCTCGGAGACGTCGGCGAGGGCGTCGTACGCGTCGCGCATGCGAACGTAGTCTTCGCCCGCCGCCGCCGCTTGCACGGCGTCCATTGCCGCCCCGATCCGCGCCGCTTCGTCCTCACCGAGCAACTCCGCATGCGCCCGGAGCTGCTTGCGGCTCGCATTCACGATGGCCTCGCAGTCGACCCTGGCCTCGCGAATCTGACGCTGCCGGACGTCCTCTTCGGCATGATCGATCGACTCTTCGAGCATCCGTTCCAGCTCTGTGTCACTGAGGCCGTACGAAGGCTTGACTTCGACCGTGCGCTCTCGGCCGCTGCGGAGATCGCGCGCCGTCACCGAGAGAATCCCGTTGGCATCCACGAGGAACATGACCTCGAGGCGCGCCACACCGGCCGGTGTCGGATCGATCGGGATGGTGAAGTGGGCGAGGCTCCGATTGTCCGACGCGAGTTCCCGTTCGCCCTGCAGCACGTGGATCTCGATGCCCCGCTGATCGTCGACCGGGTTCGTGAAGTTCTCCTTCACCCCCACCGGGATCGTACTGTTCCGGTCGATGACCCGCGAGAACACGTCCCCCATCGTCTCGATGCCGAGCGAGAGCGGCACGACGTCGAGGAGGAGCATGTCGCCCTTCTTGCCGGTGAGAATGCCGGCCTGAATGCCCGCCCCCAGTGCCACCACCTCGTCGGGATTCAGCTCGGTCAGGGGCGGCCGGCCGAACAGGCGCTCCACGTGCGTCCGGACGAGGGGAACGCGGGTCGCGCCCCCCACGGCGACCACCACGGCGACGTCTCCGATCTGCAGTCCGGCGTCCTTGAGAGCCTGCCGACACGGAGCGCTCGTGCGCTCGACGATCGGTCCGGCAAGCACGTCGAAATCGGCGCGCGTCACGGTGACGTCGACGACCCCACCTTCCGGCAGCGCCACTTCGACCTTGGTCCGTTCGCGATCCGAGAGAGCGCACTTGACCTGCTCTGCCATCGCCAGGATCTGCGCACGGATCTGAACGTGCTCGCGCCACGATTCCGGGATCTCGTCCAGCAAGCGCTCCGCCAGCACGACGTCGAGGTCGTCGCCGCCGAGTCGAGTGTCGCCACCCGTGGCGAGTACTTCGAAAACCCCGCGCCGGAGCTTCAGAATCGACACGTCGAAGGTGCCGCCACCCAGGTCATAGACGGCGATCGTCGTGTCGTCGTCCTGATCCAGTCCGTACGCCAGCGCGGCGGCCGTGGGTTCGTTGACGAGGCGAAGCACCTCGAGGCCCGCCAGGCGGCCGGCATCGCGGGTCGCCTGGCGCTGCGTGTCGTTGAAGTACGCCGGTACGGTGAGGACTGCCTTCGTGACGTCCTCACCGAGCGCGGCCTCGGCCCAGCGCTTCAGCTCTCGCAGCACGTGGGCAGACACCTCGGGCGGCGTCACCGCCCGGCCGTGCATGTCGAAGCGCACCGGCCCTTCGGTCGCGGACGCAAAGCGGTAGCGCCGCCGGTCGGCGTCGCTGACGTGCTCGAAGCCCAGCCCCATGAAGCGCTTCACCGACAGGATCGTGTCGAGGGGTCGCTCGGTCGCCATGGCGCGCGCGCGGCGACCGACCAGCACCTCGCCGGTGGGCAGGAACGTCACCGCCGACGGCAACAGGCGCTCGCCGGTGTCGGGGTCGGGGAGGATGCGGGGAGTGTTCCCGTCGAGTACCGCGACCAGGCTGTTGGTGGTGCCGAGGTCGATGCCGACGACGCCCGCCATGCTATCGCTCCAGCCCCTCGTCGACGTCGGCCAACAGCGTCCGCAGGTAGGCGATCTCCGAGAGGCGCTCCTTCAGCTCCGCAAGAACCGGCGGCGTCGCGTCCGATTGCCAGCGATCATAGCACTCGCCGAGTTCGCCGAGCCGGCCCTCGAAATCCGCTGCGACGGCGGTGCGCGCGGCCTCGACCTGGCGACGCAGGTCGGCGTTCTCGGAACGGCCTCGCAGGTCCTCCAGCTGCTCCTGGACGTCGAAGACCAGTGCGGCCAGAGTCGGCGGCACGCGGTTGTTGTTCTCGGCCAGGGACTGGCCGTGCAGCTCCAGCCAATACCGTCCCCGCGCCAAGGGATCGCGCAACGTCCGGTAGGCACGGTTCACGGCCGCGCTCGTCTCGATGCTGATGCGAGCAGCGGTCGGTTCGCCGATCTGGTGCCGATCAGGGTGCACCAGCCGCGAGGCCTCGTGGTAGCGGCGCTCGAGATCCGCCAGGTCGACCACCAGGGAGCGCGTCAGACCGAGTGTCGTGAAGTGATCGGCCCCGCTCGGAAGCGCCTGCGGCGCCTCACAGGTACCACAGGCGGGCGACACGCCGACCCGCGCACTGCAACGCCAGCACTCGCCGTCATCGACCATACCGTCCTGCCGCGGCATCGACACGGCCATCGTCGCTCGCTCGGTCACACCACGAACGACGAGCCGCAGCCGCAGCTTCGCTTGATGTTCGGGTTCTGGAGGTTGAAGCCAGAGGACATCAGCTCTTCGCTGTAGTCGAGGACCGTGCCGTTGAGATAGAGGAAGCTCTTTCGGTCGATGACCAGCTTCGCCCCCTCGTGTTCGAAGACCTTGTCGCCGTCGCGAGGTTGGTCGAGGTCCATCTTGTACGTCAGGCCCGAACACCCCCCGCCGACGACCTTCACCCGCAGGCCAGCGTCGGTCGCCCCCTTCGAGTCGACGAGCTGGTGAATCTTCTTCGCGGCGGAATCCGTGATCTCGATCATGCCGTTGTACTCCGGACTTCCCGATCACCCCGGGCGGGTGACCGGACGGGCTTCGTCGTCGACCGGCGACGACGTTTCCACTGCCCGCTTGTTCTTCCAGTCCTGCAGGGCCGCCCTGATCCCATCCTCGGCCAGCACGGAGCAATGGATCTTGACGGGGGGCAGCGAGAGTTCCTTCACGATGTGGGTGTTCTTGATCTCGAGCACCTCGTCCACCGTCTTGCCCTTCACCAGCTCGGTCACGTAGCTGGAGCTGGCGATCGCGCTCCCACAGCCGAAGGTCTTGAAGCGGGCGTCCTCGACGACGCCGTCGTCGCGGATCCTGAGTTGCAGCTTCATCACGTCACCGCACTCCGGGGCGCCGACGACACCCGTGCCGACGTTCGGGTCGTTCTTGTCGAACGAGCCGACGTTGCGGGGGTTCGAGTAGTGATCGAGCACCTTGTCGCTGTATGCCATTGGGGTCTCCTCGGTCAGTCGCGCTGCCACGCGACGGTCTTGAGATCGATGCCTTCCTTGACCATTTCGTACAAGGGAGAGAGCTCGCGAAGCCGGCGGACCTCGACGACCACCCGCTCTACGACGTAGTCGACTTCCTGCTCGGTGGTGAACCGCCCCATCCCGAAGCGTATCGACGTGTGCGCCAGGTCGTCCCCGACACCCAGCGCCTTGAGTACATACGACGGCTCGAGTGTCGCCGACGTGCAGGCCGAGCCCGACGAGACCGCAATCGCCGGCTGCGAGGCCGCCGCGGCGATCGGGTGCACGGACCCGTTCAACCCCATGAGGAGGGACTCGCCCTCCACGAACGCGAAGCTGATGTTCAGGTTGCCCGGCAGTCGATGCACCGGGTGGCCGTTCAGATAGACCTCGTCGAGCTGTTCGAAGAGCCGCTCCCGCATGCGCTCCCGGAGCGCCAGGGTCCGCTGGGACTCGTCGGCCATGCCCTCCTGCGACAGCTCACAGGCTTTGCCGAAGCCGACGATGCCCGGAACGTTCAGCGTGCCGGAGCGCATGCCGCGCTCATGGCCGCCGCCATAGACCATCGGAGTGAGGCGCACGCGGGGCCCCTTCGAGCGCACGTAGAGCGCCCCGATGCCCTTGGGCCCGTACATCTTGTGCGCGGACACGGAGGCCAGGTCGATGTTCAGCTGCTCGACGTCGATGGGCAGCTTGCCGGCACCTTGCACGGCGTCGGTGTGGAAGAGCACGCCCTTTTCGCGAGCGAGCTTGCCGATCTCGGCGATGGGCTGCACCGTCCCGATCTCGTTGTTCGCGTACATGATGCTGATCAGCACGGTCTTGTCCGTGATGGCCTTGCGGATGTCGTTCGGATCGACACGTCCATAGCTGTCGACGGGTACGTAGGTGACCTCGGCCTTGCCCTCACGCTCCAACGCCCGGCAGGTGTCGAGCACGGCCTTGTGCTCGGTCGTCTGCGTGATGACGTGGTTCCCCTTGTCCTTGTAGAACTCGACCACACCCCGAATGGCGAGGTTGTCGGCTTCCGTCGCGCCGCTGAGAAAGATGATCTCCTTGGACTTGGCACCGAGCAGGTGCGCGATCTGTTCGCGCCCCTTGTCCACGGCGGCCTCCGCCTCCCAGCCGAAGCCATGGGTGCGGCTCGCGGCGTTGCCATACACGTCGCGAAGGTAGGGCAGCATCGCGTCGAGCACTCGTGGATCGACCGGTGTGGTCGCCTGATAGTCCATGTAGACGGCTTTACCGTTCATTGGCTCTCCTCGGCTCTCCTTCACGAATGGATACCAGACCAAATCGGTCTGGATACTCTAGTTTATGGAGGCCCGGGGCTGATCTGTCAAGGATTCCAGGGCTCAAACGGCGTCTCAGCCCACGCCGAGCCTGGCGAGAGCCGCTCCGGTGTGCGAGTCCGCCACCTTGGCGACCTGGCTGGGGGTTCCGCTTGCGAGCACACGGCCCCCGGCGGCCCCTCCCTCCGGGCCGAGATCGATGAGGTGATCGGCCGCGCGGATCAGGTCCAGGTTGTGCTCGATGAGCAGCACCGTGTTGCCGGCGTCGACCAGTCGGCCGAGCACGTCGAGCAGACGCCTGACGTCGTCGAAGTGCAGCCCTGTGGTCGGCTCGTCCAAGACATAGAGTGTGCGGCCGGTGGCTCGGCGTGCCAGTTCGCGCGCCAGCCGGACCCGCTGCGCCTCGCCGCCCGAGAGGGTCGACCCCGACTGCCCCAGCCGGAGATATCCGAGCCCGACTTCGCGCAGCACGTCGAGGCGATGGCGAACCGCAGGAACCGAGCCCAGCACCTCGATCGCCTCCACGATCGTCAGGTCGAGCACATCCGCCACGTTCAAACCCTTGAACCGAACCGCCAGCGTCTCCCGATCGTACCGACGGCCTCCGCACACCTCGCAGGTGACCAGAACGTCGGGAAGGAAATGCATCTCGATGGCGATGACACCGGCGCCCTGGCAGGCCTCACAGCGGCCCCCCGCGACGTTGAACGAGAACCGGCCGGGCCCGTAACCCCGCGTACGCGCTTCCGGAAGCTGAGCGAAGAGCTCACGAATCGGCCCGAAGAGCCCGGTGTAGGTGGCCGGGTTCGAGCGCGGAGTGCGGCCGATCGGGCTCTGTCCGATCTCGACGACTTTGTCGACGAGCTGCCAGCCAACCAGCTCGCGATGCCGTCCTGGCTCGGCCCGCCCCAGTCCCAGACGGCGCGCGAGCGCTCGATAGAGCGTGTCGACGACCAGCGTGCTCTTGCCGGAGCCCGAAACGCCCGTCACGCAGGTCAGTGTACCCAGCGGGACGTCGACATCGACGTCGCAGAGGTTGCGGGCACAGGCACCCCGCACGCCGAGGGTCCAGCCCGTGCCCGACCGGCACCGTTCCGGAACCGGGATCGAGAGCTCGCCGCTCAGATAGCGACCTGTCAGCGACTCGGGAGACGCCCTCACCTCGGCCGGGGAACCGACCGCGACCACTCGGCCACCCTCCGTCCCGGCCCCGGGACCCATGTCGATCACGTGATCCGCGGCTTCGATGATGTCGCGATCGTGCTCGACGACGACCACGGTGTTGCCGAGGTCGCGGAGCCGCGTCAGCGTGCCGAGCAGCCGGGCCGTGTCGCGGGGATGCAGCCCGATGGACGGTTCGTCGAGAACGTAGAGGACGCCGCTCAGCGCGGCACCGATCTGGGTGGCGAGCCGAATTCGCTGCTCCTCGCCTCCCGACAGGGTCGCGGCCCCCCGATCGAGCGTCAGGTAGTCGAGGCCGACGTCGACCAGGAAGCCGAGCCGAGCCGTCGCATCTCGAATGATCGGGCGCGCGATCTCGGTGGCCTGCGGGTCGAGGTGAAGGCCGCGCAGGAACTCCGCCACCGCGCCCACGGGGAGTGCCCCCAGATCCACGATGCTCTTCCCTGCCACCCGGACGAAGCAGGCCTCGCGGCGCAACCGCCCGCCCCCACAGCCCTCGCACCCCGTCTCCGTGAAGACGCGTTCCAGCTCGCTGCGCAGCCAGCGGGACTGGGTGGCGCGCTGACGCCGTTCGAGCCAGGGGAGCAGCCCCTCGAAGCCGGCCTCGTTTCCGGCGCCCTCGCCGTCACCATGCAGCAGCGCCGTCCTGGCCGCGGCGGGCCACGACGCGACGGCCTGCGAGAGATCCACGGTCTGCGCCGCCGCGAAGCGTCGCAACCGCTCGGCGAGCTTGGGCAGAGCCCGTCCCACGACGGGCGCCAGCGCCCGCGCGACGGGTTCGTGAGGCGCGCACACGACCAGCTCCGGATCGAGTCGTCTCTCGACGCCCAGCCCGTTGCAGGTGGAACACGCGCCCTGGGGACTGTTGAAGGAGAAGAAGCGGGGCGTGATCTCGGGGTACGACACGCCGCACACCGCGCAGGCGTGGCGCCGGCTGAAGAAGTGCGCCTCCAGCGGCGCGTCGCGAATCGCCTGAACCTCGACCAGGACCAATCCGTTCGCCTGAGCGAACGCGGCTTCGATGGAATCCGCCAAGCGCCCGGTTACGCCGTCCCGGAGCACGATCCGGTCGACGAGCACCTCGATGGTGTGGCGGCGGTTACGGTCGAGACTCCACGACTCGGCGAGTTCGCGAAGCTCACCGTCGACACGCACGCGGACGAAACCCGATCGCCGCAGGTCCTCGATGCATTGGCGATGCTCGCCCTTCTGGTCGCGCACCACGGGTGCGTAGACGTGCAGCCGGCTGCCCTCGGGATGGGCGGAGAGTGCATCGATGATCTGCTGGACCGTCTGGGCCGTGATCGGGCGCTCGCATTGCCAGCACACGGGCACCCCGACCCGGGCGTACAGGAGTCGGAGGTGATCCGCGATCTCCGTGACGGTCCCCACCGTCGACCGCGGGTTTCTGGCGCCACCGCGCTGGCCGATGGCGATGGCCGGTGACAGTCCGTCGATCCCATCGCAGTCCGGCTTCTCCATCTGCTCGAGGAAGGTCCGGGCGTAGGCCGACAGCGATTCGACGTAGCGGCGCTGCCCTTCGGCGTAGAGCGTGTCGAAGGCGAGCGTCGACTTTCCCGAACCCGACAGCCCCGTCACGACGACGAGCCGCTCGCGCGGAATCTCGACCGAGACGTTCTTCAGGTTGTGGTTGCGGGCACCGCGGATACTGATGCTGCCCGGCATCGGGAGCGTTTCCTACGACGCGAGATCGGCCTGCGCCGTCGCCACCGCCTGCTCGACCGTGCGCCGGTAGTCCGCGAGCTGTTCGGGCGTCTCCGCCTCGAAGCGCATGACCAGCACCGGTTGCGTGTTCGACGCCCGCAGCAACCCCCACCCGTGCTCGAAACGAACCCGGACGCCGTCGACGTCGATGATGTCGGCTCCCGCCGCCCGGAAATGGTCTCGAACGCGGCGTGCCACTTCGAACTTGCGATCGTCGGCGCAGTCGACGCGAATCTCGGGCGTCGAGAAAGCCGGCGGGAGGTCGGCGAGCAAATCGTCGACGCTCTGCCCCTTGGTGGCCAGGATCTCGAGCAGTCGCGCGCCGGCATAGACGGCGTCGTCGTAGCCGAAGTAGCGCTCCTTGAAGAAGATGTGACCGCTCATCTCGCCACCGAGCAGCGCATCGGTCTCCTTCATCTTGGCCTTGAGGAGCGAATGGCCCGCCTTCCACATGATGCCGCGGCCCCCGTGGAGAATGATGTCGTCGTAGAGCCGCTGGGAGCACTTCACCTCGGACACGATGGTCGCCCCCGGGTTGCGAGCCAACACGTCGCGCGCGTAGACGACGAGCAGCTCGTCGCCCCAGATGATCCGGCCACTCGCCGAGACGACACCGATCCGATCGGCGTCGCCGTCGAAGGCGATGCCGACCTCGGCCCCGGTCCGCCGTACCGCGTCGATCAGATCCTGCATGTTCTCCGGCACCGTCGGGTCCGGATGGTGGTTCGGGAACCGGCCGTCCATCTCGCAGAAGAGCTCGACGACGTCGGCACCGAGACGCCGATACACGTCCGGCGCGACGGGGCCCGCCGTACCGTTGCCGGCATCCACCACTACCTTGATCGGCCGCGCGAGTCGCTGCACGTTCTCGACCACGAAGTCCTGGTACGCCTGGACGATCGGGCGCGCGCGCACGCTACCGGCTCCCCGGCGGAACTCGCCGCCCTCGATGCGCCGGCGAAGATCCTGAATCTGCTCGCCGTAGAGGGAGGCGCGGCCCAGGGAGACCTTGAAGCCGTTGTAGTCGGCGGGATTGTGGCTGCCGGTGATCTGGATGCCCCCGTCGAGATGCCAGTGGAACAGGGCGAAGTACACGAGCGGGGTCGATACGACGCCGATGTCGAGCACGTCGAGGCCGGTCGACGCGATGCCGCGCAGGAGGGCTTCCGCGTACCGGTCCGAGGTCAGTCGGCAATCGTGTCCCACGGCGACCAGCTTGGCGTCGTGCTCGAGGGCGAGCGTCCCATAGGCCTGACCGAGCCGCTCGGCGAACGCAGCGTCGAAGTCCCGGTCGGCGATCCCCCGGATGTCGTACTCCCGGAAAATGGAAGGGTTCAGTTGAGCACCTCCACGTGATGCCGCTCGCGCAAGTCGTTCACCAGCCAGTCCCGATATCGTTCGGAGAGGGCTTCGTCGTAGAGGCGCCCGCGGATGTCGTCCTCCACTTCGTCGACCGGCCGATAGGAGGGGTCGACGTCCTCGTCCACCATCAGCAGATGAAAGCCGTCCGGCGTCGAGACGACCTCGCTCACCTCGCCCGGCTCGAGCGAGAAGACGACCACGTCGAGCGTCTCCGTCATCTCCCCCTTCTCGAACGTGCCGAGGAGACCGCCCTGGTCGGCACCCGGTCCCTCGGAATGCTCCTCGGCGAGCTTGCGGAACGCACGTCGCGAACGGGCCTTGGCCCGGACCTCCTCCGCCTGGGCGCGGATGGCCGCCGTCTTCTCTTCGCCGGCCCCGGCTGGAATCGGAAAGAAAATGTCCCGCACGGTACGCCCGCCTCCGATGCGGTAGTCCTCGAGCTGGGTATCGTAGTAGCGCTGGATCTCCTCGGGGGAGACGTTCACGTGGCTTCGGATCTCCTGGTTGACCAACTGGGCTCGGCGTAACTCGTCCTGCACGCTCTGACGATACGCCTCCATCGTGAGCCCCTGCTGCGCGAGCGCGGTCGCGAAGGTCTCGTCGTCCATCCCGTTGCGCGCCTTCACTTCGGCGAGGTAGCCGTCCACGTCCGCATCGGTCACGACGATCCCCTTGGCCGTCGCCTCCTTCGCCAGGAGCTTCTCCGTGATCAGCGCCTCGAGCATCGTCTCGTCCGGCTGCGGGGGACGGCCCAGCCTCACCAGGTAGGCCCGGAACTCCAGGGCCGTGATCGGATCACCATCGATCGTCGCCATGACGCGATTGATCTCCCGCGCCTGCGCTCGTGGAGTCACGAGCACCGAGAGCGCGAGCAGAATGGCAGCGCCGGCGCGCATGCCGGCGCTGGGTATCACGTGCACTTCAAGCTCCGCAAGGCCGCATCGAGTTCACGGATGACGCCGTCGTGGTCGTCGGCCTCGGGGCAGACCTCGAGGGTGGTTCCGCTCGTGAGACGCAGTCGGCTGGCACGGCCCCGCACGACGTCGAGCACCTGCTCGACGTCGACCGGCGTGCTCTCGTCGAACTCGAAGACGACGGCTGGCCCACGCCGTCGAGCGCTCAGAACGCGCAGGTCCTTCAGCAGACGGCGGAGCTCCATCAGACGCAGGAGCGTATCGACCAAGGGTGGCAGCGGGCCGTAGCGATCGACCAGCTCGTCGGCGATCTCCCGGAGGGCGATCTCCCCTGACGCGCCCGCGAGCCGCTTGTAGACGTCGAGCCGCTGGTTGACGTCCCGAACGTACGTGTCGGGAACGTATGCCGGAATGCCGAGCTGTATTTCCGGCTCCACCTCGCGCACGGCCGGGTCCCCACGCGCCGCTCGGACCGCCTCCTCGAGCATCTGCGTGTACAGCTCGAGACCGACGGCCGTGATGTTTCCGGACTGCTGCTTGCCCAGCAGATTCCCGGCGCCGCGAATCTCGAGATCGTGCGCCGCCAACCGGAAGCCGCCGCCGAGGTCGTCGAGCTCCTGGAGCACCCGGAGCCGCTTCTGCGCGTCACTCGTGATGAGGTGCTCGCCCGGAATCAGCAGGTACGCGTAGGCCCGCTGGTGGGAACGGCCCACGCGTCCGCGAAGCTGGTAGAGCTGGGCGAGGCCGAAGCCGTCGGCGCGGTTCACGATCAGGGTGTTGGCCGTCGGGATGTCGATGCCCGACTCGATGATGGCGGACGTGACGAGGAGGTTGGCCTCGCCGCGCATGAACCGGAGCATCCGCTGCTCGAGCGCCCGTTCGGCGAGCTGTCCGTGGGTGACTTCGATCCGCGCCTCGGGAACGATCTCGGCGAGCTGCTCGGCCATGCGATCGATCGTCTCGACCCGATTGTGGACGAAGAAGACCTGCCCCCCACGTCCGAACTCCCGCAGCACCGCGTCCCGGATCACCCGATCGTCGAAACGCGTCACGTACGTACGGATCGCGAGCCGGTCCACCGGCGGCGTGGCAATGACGCTCAGCTCACGGAGACCCGACAGGGACAGGTTCAAGGTGCGCGGAATCGGCGTCGCCGTGAGGGTGAGCACGTCGACCGTGGAACGCATGGCTCGTACACGCTCCTTGTCACGCACCCCGAAGCGGTGCTCCTCGTCGATGACGAGCAACCCGAGATCACGGAAGCCGACGTCGCGTTGCAGCAGGCGCTGCGTGCCGATGACGACGTCCACCCGCCCGCTCGCCACGCGCGCGAGGGTCTCCTTGTTCTGGGCCGGGGATCGGAAACGCGACACGACCTCCACCACGACCGGGTGGCCGTCGAACCTCGCCCGAAACGTCTCGTAGTGCTGCTGGGCAAGCAGCGTCGTCGGCACCAGCACGGCCACCTGACGGCCAGCGAGGACGGTCAGGAAGGCGGCGCGCAGCGCCACCTCGGTCTTGCCGAAGCCCACGTCCCCGCAGACGAGGCGATCCATCGGCCGGGGGCCCTGCAGGTCCTCGAGTACCTGCTCGATCGCCCGCTGCTGATCCGCGGTCTCCTCGAAGGGGAAGCGCGCGACGAAGTCGTCGTAGAGCGCGTCCCGGGTGACGTACGGCGTTCGCCCGTGCGCCTCCCGGGCCGCCGCGACGCCGAGCAGCTCGTGCGCCATCGCGAGGAGCGACTCGCGCGCCTTCTCCTTGGTCCGGGCCCACGACGTCCCACCGAGCTTGTCGAGCGCCGGGGCCGCCCCGTCCGCGCCGACGTGACGCTGCACGACGTTGATGCAGTCCACCGGCACGTAGAGACGGTCGCCACCGGCGTACTCGAGATGGAGATAGTCGCCTTCGGTGTCCGCCACCTGCATGTGTCGAAGCCCCCGGTAGACGCCGATGCCGTGGTCGAGGTGTACGACGTAGTCGTCCGGCGAGAGCTGTGCGAGCGACGCCAGCCAGTCGTCGACCCGTGCACGGCGACGCCGGCGCTGCGGCCGCGCCTCGCCCAGGATCTCGACGTCCGTCACCAACGCGAGCCCCTCGGCCGGCCACCACGTGCCGGCCCCGAGTTCGCCGAGCAGGGCCAGCGGCGTCGGGCGGCCTCCGGGCGCGGGCAGATCCGGGAAGCGGGCGGCGCTCGACGCCACCTCCAGCCCGTGGCCAGCCAGCAGTTGCCGGACACGCTCCCGTCGCGACTCGGTCCCGGCCACGATCACCAGCCGCCCGGCGGTCGCGAACTCCCCGAGCCGACGGGTCACGGGCGCCATCGGGTCGGGGGCACCGGCACTCGGCCGCAACGCCGCCGCGTCCGTGCCATGGGTCGTCACGGCGATCGCACCGCTCGCCAACTGCTCGAGGGCATCGGCCTCGACGACGGGCCGGCCCGCCAGGGTCGCCCGCCACGCCGTGGGCGAGAGGTAGAGTGACTCGGCCGGCGGGTGGAAGACCCCACCCGCTTCCGCGGCCTCCGCGTGCTCCCGAACGCGCTCCCAGGTGCGCTCGACCTCGGCGTCCACGTCCGCGCTCCCGTGCAGCCAGAACATCGCGTCGGCCGGACAGTGCTCCGCGACCGTCGCGAGCCGCTCGTAGAGTAGTGGCAGGAGCTGTTCGAAGCCCGGGAGCATCAGCCGCTCTCGCACCGCCTCGACGAGATCTCGACGCTCGCGTCGGGCAACGCCGATGTCGGCGGCGCGCTCGTCCACGCGGCGTGCGCTCGCCGGGCCGAGCCGCGACCGTGGCACTTCGGTGACCGGGAGCAGCAGCAGCTCTTCGACGGGCTGCAACGAGCGCTGCGACTCCGCGTCGAACTCACGGAGGCTCTCGATCTCGTCGCCGGAGAACTCGAGACGGACCGGACGCTCGTGCCCCACCGGCCACACGTCGACGATGCCCCCGCGGACCGCGAGGTCGCCCGGATCCTGCACCAGCGGCACGCGATGATACCCCCAATCGATCGCGTGCGCCGCCAGGGCGTCGGGCGCCCGCTCGTCACCCACCACGATATAGGTCGTCGCCTCGCGCATCGACGCCGCCGGGAGGCAGCGCTGGGCCCACGCCTCGACGCTGGTCACCACGACCGGTCGCCGGGTCTGCCCCAGATGATGCAGCCCCTCCGCACGTGCCGCCAGGACGTCACGCGACGGGGAGAGGGGCTCGAAGGGAGGCACGTCCCAGGGCGGTAGCGCATGGATCCGCCTCGCGAGCGGACTCGGGCCCCGCGCCTCGCCGAGGATGAACCGCAGATCCGCTGCGAACGCGTCGGCCGCCGTGGCGTCGGGGGTGATCACGACGACGGGGCGGCCCGTCGTACCCGACAGCGTCGCGACCGTCAGGGGGCCCGCCGCTCCGCGCAGACCGGAGACGTGCGCACGCGCTCCGCCAGCGGGGCGGGCGGCTGCGAGCCGCCGCACCAGATCCCCGAGGTCGCCCGTCATCGAACCCTCACGACTATCGGCCACCCGCGGCATCGGCAAGCGGGCCCGACCCGAAATCGGACTGACGGCGACAGGTCAGGTACGTGGAACGGAGCGCCCAGGCGCCGGCCGGCCTGGGAGCGGCTGCTCGTCGGCCCCGGCGATCACCCCGAAGATCGGCAGCGCGATCGTCCGCTGGGAGTCGCTCGTGGTGTGCAGGCGCAGCTCGTGGTGAAAGCGCCCCACGGGGGCGTCCTCGCGAAAGCGGAGGCGAATAGCCTGACCCGCCCCATCGTCGACCGTCTCGATCTCGGCCTCCACGAAGGGAGGCGCTTCGACGCGGCTCACCCGAGCCAGACCGCCCGGGCGACCCGGCCGAACCCGCACGACCTGCTCCGGCACGGCGCCTGGCTCCACGGAGCCGACGTAGACGAGCGCCGGATCGACCACCAGATCGCTCAGCACCTCACCACGCACGGTCAGCCCGAAGGCCGGCACGGCCGGGTCGTTCGTGTAGACGGTGATGCTCTTGGCGGTCGGGCCCGCCAGCTCACGGGTATCGAGCCGTACGGTGACGCGCGTCCGGTCGCCCGGGCGGACGTCGCGGCCGGTGACGGCTCCCACCGTGCAGCGACACGTGCCCTTCACGTGCTCGATGCGCAGCGGCCCCGGGCCTTCGTTCAACACCTCGAAGGCGTGGTCGACGAACGTGCCCCGTTCGACGGTTCCGAAATCGAAGACGGGCCGAACGACCGCCAGCTTCGGCTGGGGGTCGTCGGCCCGACTCGGTAAAGGAGAGAGAAGACAGAGGACCGGCACCCACCACCACATGGTGGTCGCCTGTACTCAAGCGTCCCGGCGCACGCAAGCGTCGCCGGTCAGAACACGCACGTACACTCGGAACGGCCGCCTCGCGGCTGACAGGTGCCGATGCAATCGGCGTCGTCGATACAGAACTGCGCGATGTTGCCCAGGCACTGCCCGTCCGAGCAGATGGCGCGCGTCGCGCACCCGACGCCCGGCGCCGTGGGATCGCACTCCTCGTCTTCGTCGATCCGGCCGTTGCCACACACGGAACGCAGCATGAGCGTGTAGCGGATGATGTTCGACTTGAACGTGTCCCCGTTGTCGGCCCGCCCGAACGCACGCGCCTTGATGATGAGCGGGAAGTCACTGAAGCTGTCCGTCGTCGGATCGGTCTCGTCCGCCGCCAGACCAGCCAGCTCGTCGCGCAGGCAGGTCATCGCCGAGCTGTTGATCATCGGCACCACCTGCACGAACGCGACGTTCGGCGCGCCCGAACCGGAAGACTGGGGCGCATTGGGATCGTTCGGTCCCAGCCGGGCACCGACGAAGCTCGTCTGCCCGCGCAACTGCTGGCAGTTCGCCGGGAAGCCTCGCCGCAGCGGCACCAGGCCGCGAATGCGCCGCCGGTTGCCGAGCTTGTAGCGAATCTTCACCTTGTTCACGGTGACGCCCTGAAAGACCATGCTGTTCCAGAGCTGGATCCAACCGCCGCACGGGTTCCCGAACGGGTTGTTGACGTCCGGGAAATGCAGGGTGTCGATCCCGAACGTGTTCCAGATTCCGATGACGAAGGCGCCATCGCTGATCGCCGAGTCGACCGTCGGCACCTGGCATCGGATGCCGTCGGCCGAGATGCTCGACTCTCCCTGGTACCAACCGACGGCACGCATGACCAAGCCGTCCGATCCCGCCGAGGCCGGTCCGGCCACGAGCGCCACCACCATCAGGACGGCCAGCATCGACCCTCTCACATTCCGCATGTCTTCCTCCTACCCCTCACCGCCGAGGCGCCTGCACGCGCCATCGAGTCACAGAAGTTTCAGAATCTCCGAGCCGTCGATGTCCACGAATCGGGTCCGTCCGATCGTCTCGACGGCCACGAAGCGAATCCGTCCACTGCGCGACTTCTTGTCCCGCTGCATGGCCGCTGCCAGCGCCGGTGTCCGCAACTCGGCCGGCACGGCGGTCGGCAACCCGAGTCCGCTCAGTAG
>Ga0299906_10001599_pt1 | contig 19359 bp, 15 predicted proteins | sample RVTome_14_FD_200259 | JGI IMG/M metagenome (GOLD analysis project Ga0299906, IMG submission 200259) | Soil microbial communities from uranium-contaminated site in the Upper Colorado River Basin, Wyoming, United States - RVT145D125 (version 2) ...
TTGGTAGCGGGGGCCTGCTTTGGGCATTGCTTGCTAAGACTGCCAAGGCGGCGGCGGTAGCATCAGAAAGGGAAACGCCGGCGGCCGGGCCGGGGTCTCGCAGCCGATCCAGCAATCCGCTCAGTAGCGGCCCTATGGCAATTGAGCCGTTCCCGCGAAGCCAAGTGCCAGCAGGTAGCGGCCCGCCTCTGCCGGGTCACTTCGGGCACGCAGGGGATAGCCAGACAATTCCACAGTCCACATCAGCATCGCCTCGGAGGCCGAGACGTCCCATCTCTCCACGGTGGATGTATCTCGCGCAACCAACGCCGCGCCATCTTCTGCCAGTAGCAACCAGCGGAATGCGTCGGAGTTTCGGCGCCAGATGGTCGAGTTGGCGCGAACCGGGCGTAGCCCGGCCGAGCTCTCGCGTGAGTTTGGTCCGTCGGCCTGGACGATCGCACTGTGGGTCAAGCAAGCGGCGCGTGATGTTGGCAAAGGCGACGGCGGAGCGGCAGGAACTCGTGCGACTGCGGCGCGAGAACCGGCGGCGCTTCAAGACCCAGACCGAAGCTAAAATGGCAGTGTTCGAATGGCTCGAAGGCTGGTACAACCCGCATCGACGTCATTCCGCACTCGGCCGCATCTCACCCATCAACTTCGAAAGGAGGCAGCTCACCCAGAAAGCAGCATAGACTGTGACGACTACCCGTCCACTGAAGCAGGTCAAGTCCACACTTCCCTTTGTACTTCGCTGTCGCAAACGGCCAGAGAGCGTGCCGCAGAGCGTATAATGTAAACAGCGCCGTCTTTGATACGTACGCTCGATGGTCTCCCCCATATCCAGTCGCCCGAGGGAAACCGCCATGGCCAAGGTCGTTTGTGTGCTCTACGAAGATCCCGTGACAGGGTATCCCGGTAGCTATGCGCGCGACGACATCCCGGCCATTGAGCGCTACCCGGGCGGTCAAACGACGCCAACACCGACATCGATCGATTTCAGGCCGGGGCAGCTGCTCGGGAGCGTCTCCGGCGAACTCGGCTTGCGCCGGTATCTCGAGTCGCACGGTCACACCCTGGTCGTCACGGCCGACAAGGACGGTCCGAATAGCGTCTTGGAAAAAGAACTGGCCGACGCCGATATCGTCATATCACAACCGTTCTGGCCGGCTTACCTGACCGCCGAGCGATTCGCCAAGGCCCACAAGTTGCAGCTCGCGATCACGGCCGGCATCGGCTCGGATCACGTGGACCTGGCGGCCGCTATGGCGCGGGGAATCACCGTCGCCGAGGTCACCTACTGCAACAGCATCAGCGTGTCCGAGCATGTCGTGATGATGATTCTCGCGCTGGTGCGCAACTACCTGCCGTCGCATCAGTGGGTGGTCGACGGCGGATGGAACATCGCCGACTGTGTCGCGCGTTCGTACGACCTAGAAGGCATGCACGTCGGCACCGTCGCGGCGGGCCGCATCGGCACCGCGGTGCTGCGGCGTCTCAAACCCTTCGACGTCAAGTTACATTACACCGATCGGCACCGGCTACCGGATTCGGTCGAGCAAGAACTCGACCTGACGTTTCACTCGACAACGGCGTCGCTGGTCAAGGTGTGTGACGTGGTCACGATCAACGCGCCGCTCCACCCGGAAACGGAGGGCCTGTTCAATGATGCGCTGATCGCGACGATGAAGCGTGGCGCCTACCTCGTGAACACGGCCCGCGGCAAGATCTGCGAGCGCGATGCGGTAGTTCGTGCGCTCAAGAGTGGACAGCTCGCCGGTTATGCTGGTGACGTCTGGTTCCCGCAGCCTGCACCGCGCGATCATTCGTGGCGAACCATGCCCTTCGAAGCCATGACCCCGCATATCTCCGGCTCGTCGTTGTCCGCGCAGGCCCGATACGCCGCGGGTGTGCGCGAAATCCTCGAATGCTGGTTCGAGGGCCGACCGATTCGCGATGAATATCTGATTGTGCAGAGTGGAATGCTCGCCGGCGCGGGGGCCCATTCCTATAGCGCGGGCGATGCGACCCGCGGCTCCGAGGAGGCAGCCCGATTCAGCACCACCTCGCGCGCCGACGAATCGACGCACCGCTAAGGCGACTATCGGCTCGAGCCAGAACGCGCGAGGAGGCCCGCCGGTCTTCACCTTCTGCTTGCGGCACTTGGTCGGAACGCTGCACTCATCGCGCTTCTTCGGAGCGGTAGGCTGGCATGGTGGTAAGCCGTGTGTCCTCAACTGGGCCACCGACGGTGAAGTGATAGAAGCTCTGCCACGCCTTTGATGTGATCCCGAAGGCCTCATGGACCGGATCGTCGAAGTAGCAGCCGATGCCGGTCGAGCGAATGCCCGTCTCTTCGGCTTCGAGGTATAGCACTTGACCCACCATGCCGGCCTCCCAGAACAGGTTCCGGTAAAACGCCGCGCCGTACGTGGTCAGGCTGTCCACGTAGTCCGCGATCATCCCTAAGCTGAACGCGCCGTCGCCGGCGATGTGCTGGCCGCAGGAGACGGTGGCCGCGAGCGCCCGACAGTCCCCTTCCTGGAGCAGGTACAGTGGGAGCCCGGGTGGGCACGAGGGCAGGCGCTGCCAGCGAAACTCCCGCCGCGTCATTTCCTTCAGGACCGCGAGCTTGTCGGAATCTCGCGCGAGCGCGTAGAGGCCCCGAGGGACGCCATCGACGCGGTGCACGAACAGGCCGAGATGGATGCGGGGCCGCCAGGGGATCGCATCCCAGGGCATCGATCTCCGATCGCGCGTCGGCATCAAGCGAGCGAGCATTCGAAAGAACACTTCCTGCGAGACTGCTGTCGAGCCATCCATCGCGACCGCGCTTCGGCGGCCAAGTATCACCTGCTCGGCGGTGAGCCGACCGTGGCGCACGGGGATCCCAAATAGCTCCTCCTCCATGGGGAACCGGGAGAAGTCTTCAGTGATCGGCGCGCTTGCTGATCGCCGCGCGGCCTGCGCAACCTGGTCGATCACGGGCCACTGGATGCTGTGTCCGGGGCTTAGCGTGTTGGCCCTGCCGCGCCATTGGGCGCCAAGGCTGTCTGCCGTCAGCCCGTTCAGCCGATGCGGAGCCGTTGATGGAACAACGGGCGTGACCAAGGCCAGAAACTCAGGCTCCTCACGCTCCGCCGTTCCGTAGTCGCCACTACGGCTGAGCCCAAAGAGACCCGCAATGGCGCTGTCGCTGATCCCGTCGAGGAGCACCAAGCCCCAGCCAAGAGCCGCCGCCGCAATGCGCAGGGTAGCAAGGGCGTGCCCCGCATCGTGTTGGCAATAACGGTACGCGCGCTCACCGTACTTCCAGGCTTCGCGCCAATGGATCGACGAGAGGCCGACGAGAAAGGAGCCCGGAGGCAACGTCGCGCAGAGCTCGCTCCACGCCTTCGGCTGGAGGGTCGCCCGCTGTTCAAGAGCGTGTTCCTTAGGTGCGTAATGGTACACGGCGGGCGCGTCACCGAGCCGCTCGATCGCCGGTAGAACTGCATACCCCTCGGACGGATGGAGATTCCCGCTCGAGGGGTTTGCGCGCAGGGACCACGTCGTTTCATGGAAGCGTTTCCACGCCGTCAGAGACAGCGCATACCGGAAAAAGAGAGAGATCGACTCCAGCGATAACGGTGCCGATGGCCTGTCCTCGGGCGAGTAGAGTTGCCAGTAACGAAGCGGACGGCCTGTTTCCGGCAGCACAAGTTGCGCCCGGTCAGCTCCTGGATATCGTCGGAACGGATCGGGCTGAGTGGCCCAGTCCAGGTCGCCGGGTGCGGCCGCGTACCGGTGAAAATGGTGCTTCGTCCGCTCATGGTAGGCCGTGACCACCGCTTGTGGGGGGGCCCCTACGCCTGGAAGATTCACCGGCTGGGCCGTTGCACTGATCGACACGAACGGACGGCGATACGAGGTCATTGAGATTCTCGTCACCCTGCGCAGCTCGCCATGAGCGCCTTCACGGTCATTCCGAGCTTGTTGCAGGAGGGTACGATCTCAAGCGGGCCTCGCAGTGTGAAGTCCTGGGCCGACAGAGCTGCGCAAAGCCGAAAGCGTTCTTCGCATTTTGTTGTGACATGCGCTCGACGGTATCGTCATCGCGCTTCCCCCGCCTGCCGGTAGAACGGCTTCGTCCCCGACGCGTGATCGGTCGTGTCCACAATCTCGACGATCTCCGGCGCGACCCTGCGTACCATTAGCTCGAACCCGTTCTTAAGGGTCACTTGCGAGGCGGTGCACCCCTGACATCCACCGCTCATGGCGATGAGGAGCTTGCCGTCGCGAACCTCGACGATTGAGATCTGTCCTCCATGATTGGCGATGGAACGGTTGACTTCCCGGTCGAGCAGGTCCTGAACGGCCGCACGCACTTCGGCATCGGAGCGTGGGCTGACACCGGCGCGGAGCGGACTTTCGAGGATGGCACCGATGCCCGTCAGCAGCTGGCTTCGAATCACGGCCCCGATCGACGCCTTCAACCCCAGCCAGGCCGCGCTGCCCTCCTTGCCGACGGTAACCACATTGCCGGCGACGAGCACGTGCGCCACGCCGGAGAGCTCGAATAGCCGCTCGACGAGCGGTGACCCCGCGGCTTGCTCGCGATTTACGAAGAAATACGGGCCCCCGGGATGAACCGTCCGGCTCACGGTGAACTTGCACGTGTCGGGATCCGCGAGCGAAACCTCCGCGCGGATGCTGACCGGCGTGTCAACAGGCCGGGCGTCAGACATCTTCGACACTCTTCCCCGCCGCGCGCTCGCCCAAGGAGCGCAGGTGGCGGAATGAATAGATCCCGGAGTTATGGCCGTCGCTCCAATCAATCCCAATTGCATAGTTGCCGATACTCGAGATCAGCCGCGGGCTCACATCGGGCCGCACCGTCTTCGGATCAAGCAGCTTCCGCCCGCTCATCTCCTCGATGCACAGGGCGCAGTGACACGCCAAGCGCAGGTCGCGCACGTCGAAATCGTCGCGGTGGCCGTCCTCCCAGAGCACACACAATGTGCGGGCGTCGCGCTGCCGAAAACCGATCGCCATGATTCGCGAGCCTGATGGTCGGATGGCGCTCTCTAGCCAGCTCGGTGCTCCGTCCTGACTCTCCCACTTCCATGCAAACGCCTTCAGCATCGTCGCCTGGGCAGCCTCGAGCTGTGCCGCCAGCGCAGTGGCGATGGCGGTGTACGCCTGAGCGACGACCGACTGCGGTTTCTCAATCACGATGGGACGACCGGTATCACCGCCGGTGACGACATCGGCATCGAGAGGTATGGCACCGAGGAACGGAACCCCGAGCTCCCGGCTCATCCGCTCGCCGCCGCCGCGCCGAAAGATATCCGTGCTCTCGCCGCAGTGAGGGCAGGTGAACGTGCTCATGTTCTCGACGATTCCGAGTATGGGGACTTGCACCTTTTCGAACATCCGCAGGCCGCGGCGGGCGATTTTCAGGCTGACATCCTGCGGTGTCGTGACGATCACGGCGCCTGACAGCGTCAGGCTCTGCGCCAGTGTCAGCTGCGTGTCACCGGTGCCGGGCGGAAGATCCAGAAACAAGTAATCGAGATCCCCCCACTGTGCGCCGCCGATCAACAGGCGTAGGTATTTGCCGACCATCGGCCCGCGCAACACGGCCGGTGTGTCGTCACCCGTGAACATACCCATTGACATGGTTTTGATGCCGAATCGTTCCGGCGGGATTGCCTTGCCGTCTGGGGTCGCGGTCGGCGGCTGGTCAGTCGGGACGCCCAGCATACCGGGGACGCTGGGCCCAAGAATGTCGGCATCCACAAGCCCGATGCGTCCGCCAAGTCGTTGTAGTACGAGAGCTAGATTGACGCTCACGGTCGACTTGCCGACGCCGCCCTTTCCGCTGCCGATGGCGACGATGTGGCGGATTCCGGGCAGTTTCTCAGGACCGACTTGGGGCGACGCACCCAGCGCCCCGGCTCGAGGTGGGGCAGCGTGATTCATGGATCATTGTACCGCTGGGTGGCGAACACGCGCCGAAGAACAAGCGTATTTTCAATTAGATCCGCATTGCACAGTGGCCTTGGCCAAAGACCCACATCAAATTTGGTAGTGAGAGGTGACATCGCCCGAACCTGGTCAACCTTGAACGCTGAAAGTGGGTTTATGCGGTAAGCCTGTTTACACCCGATGGCGCGGATTGAGTTCCGAACGCCCACAGACTACACCGATCGCGCAGCTCACGTGTCAATGAAAATTGCGGCGATACATTACGGAACCGTAACGCTTTCGGTTGGCCTGCCTATTGCCAGTGACTGCTGCGGCTGGCCAGCCTGAACCGTCGGGGAAACTGGTCAAACTGCAAGAAGGCAGATAATGAACATCGACTCCGTGAAAGATCACAAGAGTCGGCCGCGGACACTGCCGAAACGCAAGGTGCGGCACTCAATTATTCCTTGATCGGGTAGACCGATCTCAAAGTCGCCCTGCTCGATGACAGGTGCAGGTCCAGCAAAGCGAGCATGACCTCCTGGAGCCGCAGCTGGTCCGGACCTTTGATGTATTCGGCCTCGGCTTGCGATATCAGCCGCTCATCCAGCGCCCAGGATTCGAGAATTCTGCGTTTTTCGTCTGGAGTCAGGCGCGAATCGTTAAGTACGTCGGTGGGCGCATCGAAGCACTCCGATGGATTGATCACGGCGGCATCGACATCAAGCTTTTCGGCTAGGTCAATCACATTGGCCGAACCTACCTGATCAGTTTACTCCCCGTTCGACACCGTCTGAATCGGCGAGGGGCCCGCGGCGGGCGCCGATGAAGTAACAGAAACCCCGGCGCGGGGCCGGGGTTCGTGTGATTGGTAGCGGGGGCAGGATTTGAACCTGCGACCTTCGGGTTATGAGCCCGACGAGCTGCCAGACTGCTCCACCCCGCATCCGCAGGGGCGGCATCATACTGACAGGGCCCAGCCTTTACAAGGACTCCACGATGCAACTCAAGGCACCTGAAATCGCGGGCATCACATCAACTGGTCACCTCGATGCAAAGGTCCAGCAACCAGCCGGGAAGGACACCGAGCACCAGTACGGCAATGCCATTCAGGCTCAAAACCAGGCGTGTGTCCGTATGTGACTGAAATACGGACCGATCTTCGGCTGCGTCGAAATACATGTACCAGACGACTCGCAAGTAGTAGTACGCACCCACAACCGACGCAAGAACCAAAAGTACCGCCAGGCCCGTAAACCCCGACTCGAGCACCGCATTGATAACGCTCAACTTGCCGATGAAACCGACCCACGGCGGCACGCCGGCCAGGCCGAACATGAAAAACAGCATCATCAGCGCGAACCACGGGCTGCGGGCATTGAGTCCTTTGAAATCACGCAGGCTCTCCGCTTCAAAGCCCTGACGGCTGAGCAGGATCACCATGCCGAACGCGCCGGCGGCCATGACAACGTAGGTCAGGGTATAGAAAAGCGCTGCCGCATAACCCTCGCTTGACCCCGTGAACACCGCCAGGAGGATAAAACCGACGTGTGCAATGGCCGAGTAACCGAGCATGCGCTTGATATTGGTCTGCGCAATGGCGACCACATTACCAATGACCAGTGACAGTACAGCGACGACCATGACCATGCCCTGCCATACCTCGTGCAGGTCGCCCAAACCATCCACCAGGATACGGAACAGCAAGGCCAGTGCTGCAATCTTGGGCGCCGAGGCGATATAGAGAGTCACCGGGGACCTTGCGCCCTGGTACACGTCCGGCAGCCACATGTGAAACGGCACGGCACCGAATTTGAAGGCTATGCCGACGATCATGAAGGCGATGCCAAACCAAAGGGGCATTGCGTTCAGCGACGGATTCTCGCGAATGGCCGCGGCAATCTCATGAAACTGCAAGGTTCCCGTAACGCCGTAGACCCAGGATATGCCGTACAGCAAAGCCCCGGATGCGATCGCACCAAGTACAAAATACTTCATCGCCGATTCCGCGGCCCTGGCCGAATCGCGTTCGAACGCCACCAGCGCGTACAGTGACAGCGACAGCGTTTCGAGTCCGAGGTACATGGTCAGCAGGCTATTGGCCGACATCATGATCATCATGCCGAGCAGTCCGAACAGGCCAAGCAGGTAATACTCGCCCTTCAGAAGATCGTTCTGCTCAAGGTAATCGCGCGCATACAGAAAACCGACGGCGACACTGCCGATGGCGACGTATTTCATGAGCCGCGAGAGCGGGTCGCTGACGTAACTGCCATCGAATGCAAGAACCGCCCCGGAATGCGACACGAAAAATACCGCCCAGGCAGTGATGGCCAGCGCGACGATACTCAGCCAGAATGTAACAACGCGCTTTTTCTGAGGTACAAACAGGTCCGCCAGCAGCACCACGCAAATCATCACGGTCAGCGTGATTTCAGGAGCGGCTGGGGTCATCGGGAACAAATTCATCGGAGTTTACCTGGCTGCCGGCAATTTCGATTGCGCGATCTGTTCGAGCAGCTGATCGACCGTGATGGACATCATGTCGACGAGCGGTGCAGGCCAAAGTCCGACCAGCAGAACCGATACGGCGAGTACACCGAGAACCAGAAACTCCCGCCTGTTCAGGTCAATGAGCGCGGCAACATTCCTGTTGGCCACTTCGCCGTAAATTACGCGCTTGACCATCCACAGCGTGTACGCGGCACCGAGAACCAGCGTTGAGGCAGCGAAAAATGCAAACCAGACGTTGGCCTTGAAACTCGCGATGATGACCATGAATTCGCCGACGAATCCCGACGTACCCGGAAGCCCGGCATTGGCCATGGCGAACAGGACCATGAACGAGGCGAATACCGGCATCGTATTCGCCACTCCGCCGTAGTCCGCAATTTTCCGGCTATGCACACGGTCGTACAACACGCCGACGCAGAGGAACATCGCACCGGAGACCAGGCCGTGTGAAATCATCTGCACCATACCGCCGGTCATCCCGAGCTCTGCACCAAATCCGTCTCCGATGGACCAGAGCAGGAAGAATCCCAGGGTCACGAATCCCATGTGTGCAATCGAGGAATACGCGATCAGCTTCTTCATGTCGGTCTGCATGAGTGCGACCAGGCCGATATAAACGACCGCGATCAATGACAGCGCAATCATCAGGCCGGCGAAATAGGCACTACCATCGGGCAGCATCGGCAGCGACAGGCGGATAAAACCATAGCCGCCCATTTTCAACATGATGGCCGCCAGGATCACCGAGCCCCCGGTCGGCGCCTCGACATGGGCGTCCGGCAACCATGTGTGCACCGGCCACATCGGCACTTTGACCGCAAATGCGAGCAGGAACGCGATAAAAATGAGCTGCTGTTCGTACAGAGTCAGCGGCACATCCATGAAGGAGAAGAAGTTGAAGTCACCTGTCTTGCCGTAAAGGTAGATGAACGACACCAGCATCAGGACGGAGCCGAGAAATGTGTACAGAAAGAATTTCAGCGTTGCATAGATGCGCTGTTCCCCGCCCCAGATGCCGATGATCAGGAACATCGGAACCAGCATGGCTTCCCAGAACACATAGAAGAGGAATGCATCAAGAGCGGCAAACACGCCGATCATCAGTCCCTCGAGGATCAGGAACGCCGCGAAGTACTGTGCCGGTCGTATCCTGATGCTGTCCCAGCCCGCGATAACAACCAGCGGAGTCATGAAAGTCGTAAGCAAAATCAGCGGCGATGAGATGCCATCGACTCCCAGGTAATACTCGATGCCAAAGGCTTCGATCCAGGCGAATCGCTCGACAAACTGCATGGATGCAGTGGCCGTATTGAATTCCGTATACAGGAACAGGCTCAGCAGGAAAGTCAGCAGCGATACAGCCAGAGCGAGCACGCGCATCGACGCCGCTCGCGCCGAGGATGAGTTGCCGGCATCACCGACCAGCAACAGCGCCATTCCACCAAACAATGGCAGCCAGACCAGGATACTCAGGATATTGTGCGTCAGGTCCATGCGACGATGCCCGGTATCAGCTGAGCCACAGGAGCCAGAACAGCACTGCAGTCAGCGCAATGATCATGGCGAAGGCGTAGTGGTACAGGTACCCGGTCTGCAACTGCCGCAACACGCCGGCGAGGCGTCCGATGGAATTCGCCGTTCCGTTCACCATGACCCCGTCGATCAGCAACTCGTCGCCTTTCTGCCACAGCAAGCGACCGACCGACCGGCCACCTGCAGCAAAGCCCTTGATGTAGAGATCGTCAAAATAGTATTTGTTATCCAGAAGCTCGTAGAACCCGGATACCTTATCCCGGATTTTCTGCGGCAGATCCGGACGTTTGAGGTACAGGAACCACGCAGCAAATACGCCCGACGCGGCCAGGTAAATGGCAGGCCCTTGCAGGGCATGGACGATGAATTGGGTACTTCCGTGGAATGCCGCGCCCAGCTCGGCCAGCACGTCGTGCTTCGCCAGCACCTGGATCGATTCGCCAAAGAAACCACCGAAAAGGATCGGTTCGATGGTTAACCAGCCGATGACCGCCGACGGGATGGCGAGCATGACCAAGGGCACGGTCACGACCGCCGGCGACTCGTGCAGGTGCGCCCGCGTCTCCCTGTCCATCCGTTCCTTACCGTGGAACACCAGGAAGAACATGCGGAACGAATACAATGCTGTGACGAACACTCCCAATAGCACACTGAGGTAGGCCACCCAGTAAATGGCGCCCTGTCCGTGCCAATGGGAATCACGAACGGCCTCGATCAATGCGTCCTTGGAGAAAAATCCGGCCGAGCCCGGAAATCCTATCAAAGCCAGCGATCCGACCAGCGCCGTCCAGTAAGTAACCGGCATGTACTTCCTGATTCCGCCCATTTTGCGAATGTCCTGCTCGTGATGCATGGCTATGATCACGGAGCCTGCTGCCAGAAACAGCAGGGACTTGAAAAAGGCATGGGTCATCAGGTGGAAAATGGCGGCGCCGTATGCCGAAACGCCGAGTGCAACGGTCATGTAACCGAGTTGGGAAAGAGTCGAGTAAGCAACCACCCGTTTGATGTCATTCTGCACGATGCCGAGCAGCCCCATGAAGAATGCCGTCAACGAACCAATGACGAGGACTACCGCCAGCGCCGTATCCGACAATTCAAACAACGGCGACATGCGCGCGACCATGAAAATGCCGGCAGTGACCATGGTTGCGGCATGAATCAGCGCAGAAATCGGTGTCGGGCCTTCCATGGAGTCCGGCAACCACACGTGCAACGGCGCCTGTGCCGATTTACCCATGGCGCCGATGAACAGCAGGATGCAAATCACTGTCATCGCGTTCCAGCTAACGCCCTTGAATATCTCGATATCCTGTGCGGCTATGCTGCCTGCGGCCGAGAACACGCTGGCGTAATCCAGCGTATGCGTGAACACGACAACGCCGGCTATACCGAGGATGAAGCCGAAGTCGCCCACGCGATTGACCAGGAACGCTTTCAGGTTGGCAAAGATCGCCGACTCGCGCTTGAACCAGAACCCGATCAACAGGTAGGAAACGAGGCCTACGGCTTCCCAGCCGAAAAAAAGCTGCAGGAAGTTGTTCGACATCACCAGCATCAGCATGGAGAAGGTAAACAGCGATATGTAGCTGAAGAAGCGCTGGTACCCGGGGTCGTCGTGCATGTAGCCGATGGTGTAGATGTGCACCATCAGCGACACGAATGTCACAACGACCATCATAAGCGCGCTGAGCCGATCGATCAGGAACCCGACTTCCATGCGCAGGCCGTCGCTCACTGCCCAGGTGTAGACGCTGTAGTTCTCGGGCGCCCCGCCATCGAAATACAGATGCTTCAGCACGATCACGGACAGCAAACAAGACAAACCTACCGCAAGAATCGTGATCCAGTGTGAACCGGCGCGTCCGATCCTTCGGCCGAAAAGACCGGCAATGATCGCGGCCATCAGCGGCGCAAGCACAATTGTCAGGTGGTAACCGTGCACAGGATCAGCCTTTCATCGAATCCAGTTCCTGCACATTGATGGAGCGGCGATTGCGGAACAGGACAACGAGAATTGCCAAACCAATTGCAGCCTCTGCCGCAGCAACGGTCAGGATGAAGAAAACGAATACCTGTCCGGTTTCATCACCCAGGTAACGCGAAAATGCAATGAAATTGAAGTTGACGGCTAGCAACATCAGTTCAATGCACATCAGGAGCAAGATCAGGTTGCGCCGATTGATAAAAATGCCGGCGACGCTCAGCGCAAAAAGGATCGCAGACATCGTCAGGTAGTGTTGCAAACCGATCATTCCCGTTTCTCCGACGGCATGCTGACCAGTCGTACCCGGTCACTGCTTTTGACGGCAACCTGGCTCGATATGTTCTGTTTTTTCAGTCCCGGGCGCCGGCGCATTGTCAGCGTGATGGCAGCAACGATGGCGAGCAGCAAGATGACCGCAGCGATCTCGAATGCGTAAACGTGCTCCGTGTACAGTACGGCACCCAGTGCCTCGGTATTGCTGTAGCCTTCGGGCGTTGCCTGAAAGCCGGTCGCGACACCGCTACCCTGACCGCGCAGCCAGATCACCTGTACCAGCTCGACAACCATGAGCCCGGCAACGATCACGCCGAGAGGCGCATAGCGGGTAAAGCCGCCTCGAACCTTTTCCACGTTGATGTCAAGCATCATTACGACGAACAGGAACAGCACCATGACCGCTCCGACATAGACCAGCACCAGCACGATGGCCAGGAACTCGGCTTCGGCCAGCAGCCACAACACCGCACTCTGAAAAAACGCCAGGACGAGGAACATGACTGCGTGTACCGGGTTACGCGCAAGAATGACACCGAGTGCCGCGCCGACAAGCACTGCAGCGAAGGCATAAAAAAGGACTGCATGAAACACAATAACGTCCTTACCGATATTTCGCGTCTGCTGCCTTGTCGGCAGAGATCATGGCGTCAAACCTGTCACCGACCGCAAGCAGCTTGTCTTTGGTCATGATGTTTTCACCCGGCTTCTCCATGTGATATTCGTGGATGCGGGTTTCGACTATGGCGTCGACCGGGCATGCTTCTTCGCAGAACCCGCAATAAATGCACTTGAACAGGTCGATGTCGTAACGCGTCGTGCGCCGCGTACCATCGGCCCCGACATCCGATTCGATTGTTATCGCCAGCGCCGGGCAGACGGCTTCACACAGCTTGCAGGCGATGCAACGTTCCTCCCCGTTGGGATATCGGCGCAACGCATGCAGGCCGCGAAATCGCGGCGACTGCGGTGTTTTTTCTTCGGGGTACTGCACAGTAACGTTTGGCCGGAAGAAATTGCGCAGGGTGACGGAAAGTCCCTGCCACAGCTCCCACAGCAAAAATGTCCTGATAATGCTTCGAAAATTATTCATCACAATTATTCATCGTATTATCCGGCCAGTCCCGACCAGGGGCCGACCTGCAACCAGGCCATGACTCCTTCAACTGTAATCCAGACGATCGTCACCGGGATGAAGACCTTCCACCCCAGCCGCATGATCTGGTCGTATCGATAACGCGGAAAAGTGGCCCGCAACCAGAAAAATACGAAAATGAAGAACGATATTTTTACGGCAAGCCAGAAAAAGCCTGGTTCTCTCAACAGGCTCCCCTCTCCCAGGTACGACCATCCTTCGAACGGCGACGCGGCTCCACCGAGAAAAAATATCGACGTCAATGCGGAGATCAGCACCATGTTGGCGTACTCCGCGAGGAAAAACACGGCAAATGCGACACCGGAATATTCGACGTGGAAGCCGGCAACGATCTCGGACTCTCCTTCGGCAACGTCGAACGGGGCCCGGTTGGTTTCGGCGACACCGGAAATGAAATAGACGAAGAACAACGGCAGCAATGGCAGGATGAACCAGTTGCTGACGCCGCCGGCCTGGGCGCGGGTAATCTCACCGAGATTCAGGCTCCCGCTCGCCATCAGCACACCAACCAGCGCAAATCCCATCGCAATCTCGTACGCGACGATCTGCGCCGCCGATCTCATGGCGCCGAGAAATGCGTACTTCGAATTGGTCGCCCAACCGGCCAGGATTACGCCGTACACACCGACCGATGTCAGGGCAAGCACATACAGCAGGCCGGCATTGATATCTGCAATTACCAGCGTGCCGGTGAGCGGAATGACGGCCCAGGTGGCGAGGGCGGGAATGATGGAGAGTAACGGTGCGACCAGGAACAGGAAACGGTTCGCCTTCTGCGGAACCACGATCTCCTTGATCAGGAGCTTGATGACATCGGCGAAGGGCTGGCCGAGTCCCAACGGGCCGACGCGGTTCGGGCCCACCCGGCCCTGCATGTAACCGATGACCTTGCGCTCGAAATACGTCGTAAACGCAACGGTGAGAATGAGGCACAAGGTAACAACAGCAATCAGGAAGGTTTTCCCGACAATGAACTGCGAAATTGGCGAAAGCATGTCCCAGAAGGACATCCATCGCTCCATGATGAAATCGGGAATGAGCCAGGTCACCGCTGTCGACCTCGCGCCGCAGCCCGTCTGGCTTCAGGAGTGAGCTGCAAGGCTGTGGCACGTCGCACCACCGGATCGATGGCATACATCGGGACATCGACAGTCCGATTGACCGCCGCTTTGCCACCGGATACCGGCAATGCCCGGGTGCCGCGGTAGCGATTGTCCGGCTGTACGTCGCCGAGAGATGCCTCCAATTCGTCCCGCACTTGCTCGCTCGACTCGTAGTCGAAGCCGGAAACCTCCAGCAAGTTGCCGAGGACACGCAAGACCTTCCAGCCGGGTCGCACCTCGCCTGCCGCTGTCGCAATGGCCGAAAAGCTTTGCCATCGCCCCTCGCAATTGACGAACGTACCGGATGTCTCGGCGAAGGTGCCGATCGGCAACATGATGTCGGCACTCTGCCGCAGGCTTTCGCAGTCATAAGCCGTGAATGCCGCGACATATCCTGCGGACGAAAGTCGTGACACCACATCGCGGCCCGCAATGTCCCGGTCAGGTTCGATGCCGAAAAGCAGCATGACCTCCGGCGGTTCGTCGAGCATCGTCGCGACGTTGTGGCCCGGCTCCTCGCGACGTTGCCCGCCTGCGCCTCGATGCGGCAACAATCCGGCAAGACAGGCACCGGCCGAGTTGGGTCCTTCCGAAACAATGCCCAGCCGCGAGCCCGTCAGCTCGGCAATTGCGGAGGCGAGTGCGCGTATGGCCGCGTACCCAGTATGCCTGATCGCCAGATTTCCAATCAGCACGATGCCGTTCGTCGCCTCCGCCAGGAGTGACGCGACGGCCTGTTGGTCCGCGCCCGGCTTCCTGCCTTTGCAAAGCTGGCGGACCGGGGGTGGTAACGCCTTGCCCGACGCCGCCGCTACCGCGACACCGGCCAGCAGATCGACAAGGTCATCGCCATCCGCTTTAGCCGCAATTTCGAAGAAATACTCTCCGACCTCGGTATCCGCGAAAGCGACGCGTGCGCCGCGCAGGGCCGCTTTTCTCACGCGATGCGCAAGGATGGGTGCTTCGGATCTCAGGTTCGAACCGGCAACGAGAATCGCATCACAGCGCTCGATCTCCGCAATTTCGCAACCGAGCCATGGAAACGGCGGATCGGCATCGTCATCCGAAAAGTCCTGCTGCCGCAAGCGATGATCGATGTTTGCCGTGCCCATGTGGGTCGCAAGTCGTGACAGTAAATGGGACTCTTCGACCGTGCTGGACGGTGACACCAGTATGCCGAGCCTTAGTGGATCAGCAGCCTGGATTTTGCCCGCGAGTTCCTGCAGGGCGTCCTCCCAGCCAATGTCCTGCCATCGGTCCGCGCGGCGTATTCGGGGCGTTCGCAATCGGTCACTGCTGTATATGCCTTCGTAACTGAATCGATCCCGGTCACTGATCCAGGTCTCGTTAATGGCTTCGTTCGGTCGAGGTACGATGCGCTTCACCGTGCCGCGCAGTACATGTGCAAACACATTCGAGCCGACACAGTCGTGGGCGCCTACCGTGGCACGTTGAGTCATTTCCCAGGCACGAGCGCTGTATCGGTAGGGCTTGTTGTTCAATGCCCCGACAGGACACAAGTCTATGATATTGGCGGATAATTCGTGATCGATACTCTTCTCTATATAGGTACCGATCTGCATGTTCTCGCCGCGCTCGGTTGTCCCGAGTTCCTGCAGTCCGGTTATCTCCTCGCCGAACCGCACACAACGTGTGCAGTGTATGCAGCGAGTCATATCGGTCGAAACCAGCGGCCCGATGTCCTTGTCCTTGACGACCCGTTTCCGCTCCTGGTAACGGGATACGTCGCGGCCGAACCCCATCGCCAGGTCCTGCAGCTCGCACTCACCGCCCTGATCGCAGATCGGGCAGTCCAGCGGATGATTGATCAGCAGGAATTCCATGGTCGCTTTCTGTGCCGCAATGGCTTTCGGCGATTTGGTGAAAACTTTCATGCCTTCCGTGACCGGTGTCGCGCACGCGGGCATCGGTTTGCCGACTTTCTGCACCTCGACCAGGCACATGCGGCAATTGGCGGCAACGCTCAGTTTCTCGTGATAGCAGAACCGGGGGACGTAAGCGCCGATGGCGTCGGTCGCTTCGATAAGCATCTGGCCCTTTCTGGCCTGAAAGGGCTTGCCGTCGACTTCGATGTTGATCAGGTCTTCGCTCACGCGGCTCGCTCCGACGGACTGTCGACTATGCTGCGGCCATGATTGCGTACCATGTACTCGAACTCGTGCCGGAAATGTTTGAGGAAACTTTGCACCGGCCAGGCAGCGGCATCGCCAAGCGCACAGATAGTATGTCCTTCGATCTTATTGGCGACGTCGACGAGTTTGTTCAAATCGTCTTCCGTGCCCTTGCCCTCCACGATTCGGGTCAGCATGCGATACAGCCAGCCGGTTCCTTCCCGGCACGGCGTGCACTGACCGCAGGATTCGGCCATGTAAAAACGCGAAATTCGCCGCAGGACACGAACCATGCAGGTGCTCTCATCCATGACCATGACCGCGCCGGTGCCAAATGAAGACCCGGCCTTTTGCAGCGACGGGTAATCCATGGTGCATTCCATGATCACATCGGCTGTCATGACCGGGACAGAGGAACCACCGGGGATCACGGCTTTCAGTTTCCGGCCACCGAGCACGCCGCCGCACAGGTCAAGCAGGTCCTTGAAAGGAATTCCCATCGGCAGTTCGTAATTGCCCGGTCTTTCCACGTGCCCGGACACTGAAAATTGTGCGGTTCCGCCCGAATTCTCCGGGCCGAGGCCGGCGAACCATGCAGCACCATTGCGTATGATTGCCGGGACGCTCGCAAGGCTCTGCGTGTTGTTGATAGTCGTCGGTTTGCCGTAGAGGCCGAAATTCGCCGGGAACGGCGGTTTGAATCGCGGCTTCCCCTGCTTGCCTTCGAGCGATTCGAGCAATGCGGTTTCTTCGCCGCAAATATAGGCACCGGCGCCGACAAACGTATACAAATCGAAATCGATCCCGGAATTACGTATGTTCTTTCCGAGCAGGCCGGCGTCATACGCCTCTTTCAACGCCGCTTCGAACCGTGGCACGGGTTCGTCGATGAATTCGCCACGAATATAATTGTAAGCAACAGTCGCCCCCATCGCGTACGCCGCGATCGCCATTCCTTCTATCAGGCAATGCGGGTTATACCTGAGCACCTCGCGGTCATGGCAGGTACCGGGTTCGCTCTCGTCCGAGTTGCAGACCAGGTACTTCTGTACCGCAGCGTTCCGGGGCATGAAGCTCCACTTGAGTCCGGTCGGAAATCCGGCGCCGCCTCGCCCGCGCAGGCCGGAGGCCTTGACCACTGCAATGATCTGCTCCGGCGCAAGCTCGCCAGCGAGTACGCGTCGCCACGCTTTGTAACCGTCGTGCTTCTCGTACGTTTCGAGTGTCCAGGAATTTGCGGACCCGAAAGTGTTGAAACATACAAGGTTCTGCGGATAGCTGGTCATTCGAGATCATCCAGAATGGCGTCGACCTTGGACATGGTCAGGTTCTCGTGGTACTTGTGATCGACCATCATCATCGGAGCTTCGCAGCAGGCAGCCAGGCATTCTTCTTCCTTCTTGAGAAAGATGCGTCCGTCACTGGTGCTCTCGCCCAGCCGTATGCCCAGTTTGATCTCGACGTGCGCAACGATATCGTCGGCGCCGCGCAACATGCAGGACACGTTCGTGCAGATAGCCACGCTATGCCGCCCCACCGGCCTGGTCTGGAACATCGAATAGAAGGTTGCCACCTCGTAGACCTGAATGGGCGGCAGCTGCAGGTACTCGGCAACTCCGTCCATCAGTTCGACCGTCAGATAGCCGTCATTCTCGTGCTGTGCGGCATGCAGTGCGCCGATGACGGCCGAGCGTTTTCGATCCTCGGGAAACTTCGCTGTCCAGCGATCAATTTCTTCGCGAACGTGATCGGAAAGTACGCGTGACGCACGACTCATCGGTCCACCTCGCCGAAAACGATATCCTGAGTACCTATGACGGCGACGACATCCGCCAGCATGTGCCCCACAACCATCTCCGACATTGCCGAGAGGTGCGCAAAACCCGGCGCGCGTATCTTCACGCGGTAGGGCTTGTTCGCGCCGTCGGACACCAGGTATATGCCGAACTCTCCTTTCGGGTGCTCGACCGCCGCGTAAGCCTCGCCGGCCGGTACGCAATAGCCTTCTGTAAACAATTTGAAATGGTGGATGAGCGACTCCATGTCATCCTTCATTTCTATTCGCGCCGGAGCAACAATCTTCCGATCATCAATGATCACCGGTCCCGGATTGCTGCGTAGCCAGTCGACGCATTGCTTGATAATGCGACTGGACTGGCGCATTTCCTCGACTCTTACCAGGTAACGGTCGTAACAATCGCCATTGACACCGACAGGGATGTCAAACTCCAGGCGGTCGTAGACTTCGTACGGCTGCTTCCTTCGCAGGTCCCACTCGACCCCTGAACCCCGCAACATGGGCCCGGTAAAACCCAGTTGCAGTGCTCGTTCCGGCGACACGACACCAATGTTGACAGTCCGTTGTTTCCAGATTCTGTTATCGGTCAACAACGTTTCGTATTGATCGACGCACGAAGGGAATTTGGCGGTGAATGCATCGATGAAATCGAGAAGCGAGCCCTCGCGAATGGCGTTCAGGGCGTCGACGCGTTTCTGGCTTCGCCACTTTGACGGCTGGTACTTCGGCATCGAGTCCGGAAGGTCACGAAAAACGCCACCTGGACGGTAGTATGTTGCGTGCATCCGGGTGCCCGATACCGCTTCATAGCAATCCATCAGGTCTTCCCGTTCGCGGAAGCAGTAAAGGAACACGGTCATCGCGCCGATGTCGAGGCCATGTGCGCCAAGCCACATCAGGTGATTGAGGATTCGGGTAATTTCGTCGAACATCAC
>Ga0299906_10001603_pt1 | contig 19323 bp, 19 predicted proteins | sample RVTome_14_FD_200259 | JGI IMG/M metagenome (GOLD analysis project Ga0299906, IMG submission 200259) | Soil microbial communities from uranium-contaminated site in the Upper Colorado River Basin, Wyoming, United States - RVT145D125 (version 2) ...
TCGGGCGAACGGCCGGTTGACGAAGCGCAGGTACTGGTGCGGCCCGGAGAGCAGCTCCGCCCGGAGCTCGGGCCGCGCGGCGAGCTGGAGCGACGCGGGGTTCACGTACAGCGACACCGCGTCGACGTCGACCTCGCGGCGGCTCGCGGTCGATTGCTGCGCGCCGGCCAGCGCGGCCGCGACGGCGGCCAGGGCGACGGTCCAGACGCCGGCGTAGGCGTCGCGCGATCCTCTCGGCACGCGCCGTAGGCTAATGCCGGGGAGGCCGCCGGACAACAGGTACGGGAGCTGCCCCTCTCCGCTTCACTGCTAAGATCCGGGGCTGATCGTGCTCGGCAAGACCGTCAGCCACTACGAGATCGTCGAGAGCCTCGGCAAGGGGGGGATGGGTGTCGTCTACCGCGCGCGAGACCCGCGCCTGGACCGCTTCGTGGCGCTCAAGGTGCTCCCCGAGGAGTTCAGCGAGGACCCGGAGCGGAAGATGCGCTTCCTCCGGGAGGCGAAGGCCGCGTGCGCCGTCACGCACCCGGCGATCGCGCAGGTCTACGACGTGGACGTCGCCGACGGCGTGCTGTTCATCGCCATGGAGCTGGTGGACGGCAAGACCGTGGGCAGGCTGATCCAGGCGCGGGAGCTGGACCTGCTCGGTGCCGTGGAGATCGCCAAGCAGGTGGCCTCGGGGCTCGCCAAGGCCCACGAGGCGCGGATCGTCCACCGCGACATCAAGTCCGACAACATCATGGTGACCCCCGACGGGCACGCGAAGATCCTCGACTTCGGCCTCGCGAAGCTGCTCGAGCCCTCCGGGGGGAGCGGCGGCGACCTGCAGGGGGAGCTGTCCCACATGGAGACGGTGGCGAAGACGCAGGCCGGGCTCGTGATGGGCACGCTGCGCTACATGAGCCCCGAGCAGGCCCGGGGGCAGGCGGTCGACCATCGCAGCGACATCTTCTCCCTGGGTGTCGTGCTCTACGAGATGGTGACGGGCCGGCTGCCGTTCCAGGGCAACACGCCGCTCGACACGCTCCACGCCATCGCCTTCGAGGAGACGCAGCCCGTGACGGCGGTGCGCGCGAACCTCCCCCCCAGCCTGCAGCGGGTGATCACGCGCTGCCTGAGGAAGCGGGCCCAGGATCGCTACGCCAGCGCTCAGGACGTGTTCCGGGACCTGAAGGACGTGCAGCGGGACGTGGAGAGCGGCTTCTCCAGCGGCGCGCCCCTCGGGGTCCGGCTCCGCGAGCGCCTGGAGTCGCTCCGGGACCTGCCGCGCTCCGAGTGGCGCATCCCCGTGATCGCGCTGCTCGCCGTCGTCGCGGTCGCGGCCGTAGCCACGAGCCAGGACGCGCTCGGAGGAGTGATCCTCTTCCTGATCGTGGGGCTGCTCGCCTGGCGGCGCTTCCGGAACCGCAGCATCCGCCTCATGCGCCGCTTCAGCACCCGGGTGCGCAAGCTCCCCGAGGTGTCGGTGGTCGCCGTGGAGGGGCAGCGCGCCACAGTGGTGGCGGATCGCGCCCTGGCCAAGACCTACGTGCGGGTGAACGCGGCCATGGACGCCGTCAACTCCAAGATGTTCTTCGGGGAGCCCTTCTCCGTGGTGATCCGCGAGGAGCTGAGCGAGGAGGAGCTGAAGCAGATCCTCTCCGGGCCGGGGGTGATCTACGTCAGGCCCGACCTGCTCGGGGAGTGAGCCTCAGCCACCGCCGAGCTCGCCCCAGAAGTCCACGGCCTCTTCCAGCTCGAGCCCGACGCGGTAGCGACCCGGCTGGTCCCCCGGCCAGATCCAGACGACCCTGAAGTCGGCCGTCCGCCCGGAGACGCCGTGGGTCACCTGCAGCACGGTCGCCACGGGGAAGACGGCGTCGCACTCGACCATGGCCCCGCGCGCGCTCACGTCGCGGGTCCTGCCGGTGTACGACGCGCCGTGGCTCTCGATGCGGAGCTGGATCTCGACCTCGTGGCGAGGGCTGCGGCGTCGCTCCGGGCCGCTCTTTCCGTCGGGAGCCATGGGGGAGGCGGCTCAGGCCCCCCGGGCCCGACGCATGGCCGAGTCGACGCCGCGCATCTCGTCGTCGGTGGGCGGGTGCAGGTCGGCGGTGCCGTACAAGTAGGAGTTGTCCTGTACGCCGCGGATCGCGAGGAGGGCGCCCGCCCGGGAGACCTGGCCGAGGAGACGCCCGGCGGAGTCGACCACCGGGAGGCGGCGGAATGGCGTGGCGAGGAAGCGGCTGACGACGTCGAACAGGCCCGTGTCGGGCCCGATCGATTGGACGTTCCGGCTCATGTAGGCCGCCACGTCCCCCTCGGGGACGCCGTCGAATGCCTCGGCGGTGAGGATCTTCAGGCAGTCCTTCTCCGAGAGGAAGCCGACGAGCCGCTGGTCGGGGTCAACGACGGGGGCCCCGGAGATGCGTCTCTTCAGGAGCAGGTCCACGGCCTCCTGGATGGGTGTGTCCGGAGAGAGCGTCGGCGGCTGCCGCTCCATCAGGTCCGATGCGGCGGGATTCGACATGGCTGTCCCCCTTCCCGCGCGGTGCCGGCCACCACGGATGTCGAGGACTCTACCGCGGATGGCCCCCTCGTGTCCGTCAGGGCCTGCGGGGCCCGGCCACGGTGCGGTACTGCGGGCCCCAGAACGCGGGCCCCGAGCCGTCGATGATCTCGACCCCCAGCGGAAAGCCGCCCCAATGGGGCGTGCGGCCCCGCGCTCCCCGCACGCGAAACAGCGCGGAGTCGCCGGTGTTGAGGTTCTTCATGCGCAGCAGGTCCCCCAGGCGGCAGGGTATCGGGGACAGCACCAGGGCGCCGTCGTCGTTGACCACGGCCGTGGAGCCCGTGTAGGGCTCCGCGCGGGCGTAGATCTCCACCGGGATGCGCAGCGCGACGCGGTCGCTGCGCCGCCGGTTGCGGCCCTCCTCGGTTGTGACCACGATAGCTCCGCCGGGACCCTAAACGCAGGTCGATCCGCAGGAGGTCCGGCTGGCGAAAAAAAGGAGGTCAGGCCGTGCGGGTGCGCGCGTACAGTGCGGCCGGCGTGAGGAAGACGGCCTCCATGTCCGGCCCGAAGCGCAAGGTGTCTCCGCTCTTCAGGGGATAGCCGCGCTTCGGCTCCAGGCGGGTGCCGTTCAGCCAGCTGCCGCTCGTCGAGTCGTTGTCCGAGAAGCTCCAGTCGCCGTCCCGGGTCTCGAAGTGGCCGTGGAGCTTGGAGACGCTGCGGACGTCGATCACCACGTCGTTGGACGTGGTGCGCCCGAGGGAGATGATCCGGGGGAAGGGGAGGCCCGGGCGCTTCGTGAGGAATCCCACCTTGGCCACGTACTTGAGGTAGTCGAGGGAGGACTGGTTGAGGGTGAGCATCCCGGCTTCGCTGGAGCGGCCGCCGGCTCCGGAGTTGCGCAGCTCGTCGCTGAGGCCCAGCATCAGCGCATGGGCGGGATAGCTGCCCTCGAAGTCCTGGAGGCTGTGCTCGGCCGCCCACTTGCGCAGGCGGTGGAACGTGACGAACCCGTCCTCCTCGAGGATTCCGGCCGTGACCTGTGTGCTCAAACCGTCGCGAAGTGTAGCAGCAAGGGATTGTCGGCGGGGGAACCAAGAAAGGGGCCGCGCCGATCCGACTGGCGACCCGTGCTTCCTCGATGTCCGATCGCGGTTGTCGCGCCCGGAACCACGGCAGCGCGGCCCTCGGCCTCAGGTAGCAAGCCGCTTGCCAGTCGGCAGCCGCGAGCCTAAGCCACCCCGGCTCAGACGCTTCGCGCCCTTCGCCGGGAGGGCGCCTGTCCGAATACTAGCCGGTGGCGGCCTGCTCTCGGCCCGACTGCTGCTCCTGCATCGTCCGGAAGATGGAGCACCAGTCCTTGTGCTCCGCCACCGGCATCCCGCACTCGACACAGATCCTCACGCGCTGGCGGGGGGGCTTGCGGCCGAACAGCTTGTCGAGCAGGCTCATCGCGGACTCTCCCGTTCCTCGAAACTCCCGTCGAGTATGATACGCGACCCGAGCCGGCCAGGTTCTCTCGATCCGGTCCGGCTGTCGTACAGTGGGTTGGACGCAGCCGGGTGGCGGAGAGTTGGGAGACTGGCGAGGGATGAACCCGTTCGACGCTGACGATCCGGCCGTTCTCGAGGTGGCGACCCGGGCACCGGGCCCCGACGGGGAGCTGCCCCTGACGCCCGAGCTGCTCCGGAACGCGCCCTCCGGCCATCTCTTCGGGTGGACCCAGAACGCCGGCATGGGCTGGAAGGCCGCGGCGCTGGGCCGGAAGGAGTTCCTGATCCTCTCCACCCACGGCGGGATCCGCGCCCCCGACGGGACTCCGATCGCCCTGGGCTACCACACCGGGCACTGGGAGGTGGGCCTGCTCGCCGAGGCGGCCGCGCGCGCCTTCGAGGCCGGCGGCGCGATCCCCTTCGCCGCGTCCTGCACCGACCCCTGCGACGGTCGCACCCAGGGAACTCCGGGGATGTTCGACAGCCTGCCGTACCGGAACGACGCGGCGGTGGTCTTCCGGCGCCTGATGCGCTCGCTCCCGACGCGGGCAGGGGTCCTGGGCGTGGCGACCTGCGACAAGGGGCTTCCTGCCATGATGATGGCGCTGGCAGGCTCCGGCTCGATTCCCTGCGTCCTCGTACCGGGAGGCGTGACCCTGCCCTCGAGCCGCGGCGAGGACGCGGGGCGGGTCCAGACGATCGGGGCGCGCTTCGCCCACGGCGAGCTGACCCTGCAGGAGGCGGCTTCCCTCGGGTGCCGCGCGTGCGGCTCGGCGGGCGGCGGCTGCCAGTTCCTGGGCACGGCGGCGACGGCGCAGGTGGTGGGGGAGGCTCTCGGCCTGGCCCTCGGCCACACGGCGCTGGCTCCCTCGGGCCAGCCGGTCTGGCTCGCCATGGCCGAGCGGTCCGCGCGCGCCCTCATGGCTCTCGAGGCTCGGGGGCTCGGCGTGCGGGACGTGCTCACCTCCGCGTCGGTCCGCAACGCCATGGTCACCCACGCCGCCTTCGGAGGCTCGACGAACCTGCTGCTCCACCTGCCGGCGATCGCCCACGCGGCGGGCCTCCCGCGTCCCGACGCCCGGGAGTGGGAGGAGGTCAACCGCAGCGTCCCGCGCCTGGTGGACGCGCTGCCGAACGGACCCCGCCACCACCCCACGGTGCAGGTGTTCCTGGCCGGGGGAGTTCCGGAGGTGATGCTGCACCTGAGGCGGGCCGGTCTCCTGGATCTCGGGGCGCTCACGGTCTCCGGGACCAGCCTCGGCGAGCAGCTCGACGCCTGGGAGGCCTCGGAGCGGCGGATCGCCCTGCGGCGCCGCCTGCGGGAGCAGGACGGGGTGGACCCCGACGACGTGATCCTGTCGCCCGACTCCGCCGCGGCCCGCGGGCTCACCTCCACGGTCTGCTTCCCCAGGGGCAACCTCGCCCCCGAGGGCTCGGTCATCAAGAGCACGGCCATCGACCCCGAGGTCGTGGACGCCGACGGCGTCTACCGCCACACCGGTCCGGCGCGGGTCTTCCTCACCGAGGCGGCGGCGATCGCGGCGATCAAGGACGGCCGCGTCGCGGAAGGGGACGTGCTGGTCCTCATCTGCCGGGGACCGATGGGCTCCGGGATGGAGGAGACCTACCAGCTCACGGGCGCCCTGCGTTACCTGCCGTTCGGCAAGCGCGTCGCCGTGCTCACAGACGCCCGCTTCAGCGGCGTCTCCACTGGCGCCTGCATCGGCCACGTCTCGCCCGAGGCGCTGGCCGGGGGACCGATCGGAAAGATCCGGGACGGCGACGTGATCGGGATCGAGATCGACCGCCGCCGCCTGACCGGCCGGATCGACCTGGTGGGGGAGGCGGGGGCCCGCGGCGGCGACGCGGAGGCGGGGCGCCGGATCCTGGAGGGCCGCGCGCTACGACCCGACCTGGCACCCGACCCGGGCCTTCCCGAGGACTCCCGGGTCTGGGCGGCGCTGCAGGAGGTCAGCGGCGGCGTCTGGGGCGGCGCCGTCTACGACGCGGAGCGGATCCTCGAGGTGCTCGCCGCCGGCAGGCGGGCTCTGGCCGAGGGCAAGTAGCCGAAGGCCTCGGCGCCGCTCAGCGGCCCAACGCCCCTGGGCCGCCGGCATGCCTACCCGGCGCGGCGCGTGTAGGCTCGCGCCAGCAGCAGGAACGCCGCGAGACTCAGCAGCGCCGTGGCCGTCGCGCTCGTCGCGAGCGACCAGCCCGGCCAGTGGACCGCGGGGAGCTGGGCGGGGGAGCCCGCGTAGGCCTCCAGCAGCCCGAGGTAGGCCCAGTACCAGGGGCACCACGCCGCCAGCAGCTGCCACTCGGGCGGCGCGACGAAGACCACCGCCGGCACCGTCGTCACGAGGTTGAAGATCTTCGTCACGGCCAGCCCCTCGACCTTGTTGTGGGCCAGCGCGCCGAGGACCAGCATCGCGAGGGGCGCCGTGAGCGAAGCGGCTGCGGTCATCAGCAGGAAGCCCGGCGGGTCCGCGACGCGCTGGCCGTAGGCCAGCGCGGCCACCAGGCTCAGGCACCAGCCGAGCAGGCTCGTCGCGATCCCCAGGTATGCGAAGAGCACCTTCTCGCCGACGGGCAGCACCCGGAGCAGGAGCCACGTCCCCTGCTCGCGCTCCTCGATCAGGGCGAACCCGAGCACGTTGCCGAGCAGCAGGGCTCCGAACAGCACGACCAGCGGGGCCAGGTAGACCGGGAAGGCCTCCAGCGGCAGCGCCGGGGCGCCGAAGCGGGCGACCACGGCCAGGGCGACGGCGTAGACGGGCAGGAACAGCAGGAAGCGGTCCCGGTAGACGACCCGCGCATCCTTGAGCAGCAGCGCCCGGAGCGGGCTCACGGGCCCGTCCCGATGGCGCGCAGGCGCGCGGCGTGACGGCGCCCGGCCCAACGCAGCGCGAGGGCCGCGAAGACCGCGAGCTCCGCCACGAGCAGCCCGAAGCTCCCCCCCGGTGCCTCCCCCCGGGCGACGCTCCCGAAGGCGAAGAGCGCTGCGTCCCAGGGGAGCCACGCGAAGCTCCAGCGCGGTGTCACTCCGAAGTAGGAGAGGTAAGGCAGCGAGAACACGGTCACCACCGGCACGGCGGCCACCAGGAAGCGGGTGAACTCGGCGTGACGCGCCGCGAGCACGATCCCGAGGGCCCCGGCCAGCGTCGCCGTCAGCCCCAGGGGCGGGAGCAGCAGCGCGGTTCGGGCGTCGAGGCCCAGCACCGCCGCGAACAGGGCCACGCCCGAGGCCGTGGCGACGAGGGCCGGCGCCGCGATCATGGCCGCGACCAGCTCAAGGGGCTGGACCGGGGTCACGACCAGGGCCACGTCGCTCCCCTCGATGCGCTCCAGGTAGCAGTGTGCCCCGGTCAGGAACAGGCCCATGGTCCCGTACTCGCCCAGGAGGACGGCGGGGACCGCCCACGTGAGCCAGCTCGGGGGAAGGGCCAGCCGGAGGACCAGGGCCGTCAGGACCGTCACGCCGGCGTACACGTGCAGGAAGCCGGTGCGGCGCTGGACGGTCAGCAGCAGGCGGACGGCGCTCAGGAAGCGGCGCGGTCGAAACGGCCCGTCAGTGGAGACCACGGCCGGTCAGCTTCAGGAAGACGCTCTCCAGGGACGGCTCCAGCGTGTGGAGGGTCTCGATCTCGTGGTCCGCGACGAGACGGGCGAGTGCCCGCCGCCCGGCCGCGTCGCCGATGCCCAGCTCCGCGGTTCGGGTCGCGTCCCCGTCCCGGTACTCCACCCGCACCCGCCGGCCGGCGTGGGCGAGCTTCAGGCGTCGCGGAGCGTCGACGGTTACGAGCGCACCCTGGACGATGAACGCCACACGGTCGCACAGGTCGTCGGCCACCGCCATGTCGTGGGTGGTCAGGAACACCGAGGTCCCCGCGGCAGCCCGCTCCCGGATCAGCCCGCGGATCAGGACCGCGTGCTCGGGATCCTGCCCCGTGGTGGGCTCGTCGAGGAACCAGAGCCGCGGGCGGTTCAGCAGGGAGCGGGCCAGCACGAGCCGCATCTTCATCCCCTTGGAGTACTGCCCCACGAGGCGCCGGTCGCCGACCGGCAGGTCGAGCCGCTGGAGCACCGCCTCGACCTCCTCGGTGGGACCCTCGAAGAAGTCCCCGTAGAAGCGCAGGTTCTCCTCGGCCGTCAGCTTGCCGTAGAGGTTCGGCAGCTCGAAGCAGACGCCGATCCGGTCGTGGTAGGCGCTGCCCTGGGTCGCGAGATCGCGGCCGAACACCTCCACCCGCCCCTCGTAGCCGTGGAGGATGCGGGTGAGGAGCTTCTGGGTGGTGGTCTTCCCCGAGCCGTTGGGGCCCAGGAAGCCGAGGACCTCGCCCTCGGCGATCCCGAAGTCCAGCCCCCGCACCGCGGGCTCTCCTGCGCCGGGGTAGGTGAAGGTGAGCCCCGCCGCCTCGAGCAGCATGGGCGCCAGTGTATCCGGCCGGGGCGGCTGGGCGGAGAACGCCTCCGCTCACATGCAGCTGTTCATGCCCCCCGTGCACATGAAGTTGTCCATGCAGCAGCCGGAGCAGCACTGCGCGGAGCGGACGCACATCGAGCCGTTCGGGAGGCAGGTCTGGGCCTGGGCGGGCTCGGGCGCCAGGACGGAGCTGATCGCGGGGAGCGCGACGGCGGCCGTGGCCGCGAGCCGCCTCAGGGCCTCGCGCCGCCCCGCCGAGGCGACCGGGAGCCGGGCGTCCACGAGGCCGGCCCGGGCCAGCCGCTCGAGAGCCAGGGCGACGTAGGGAGCGCCGACGGGACGCCCCAGCCCCCGGGCGCAGACCGCGGCGATCTCGTCGAGCGTCCGCCGGCCGTCGCAGGCCCGGAAGACCTCCGCAGCACCCGGGTTCAGGCAGCTGGCCCGATGGCTCTCGAGGTCGTAGACGAGGATCTCGTCGCCCAGGTCCCGGACCAGCAGCGACTCGCGCTGCCGTGGCTCCATGGTCTCGATTGTAGGCGGATCAAGGGCGACAATGAGGACCACGATGGAGGCTCACGCCGCGGCCGCCGTCCCCGGCGCGACGAGCGCCCACGGGGGCCGTGCGCCGCTCGCCAGGCTCGCCCGCTGGCTGCGAAGCGGCGAGACTCCGCAACCCCGCGACGCGGAGGACGCGGCGGCTCTCGTCGCGGCAGCCCGCGCGCAGCGCCTCGCGCCGCTCTTGTTCACGGCCGTCCGCGGCCGGACGGGGTGGACCGCGACGGCCCTCGAAGAGCTGCGGGAGTCGCATCACGGCTCCTTCGCGGAAGGGGCGAGGCACCTCGACCTGGCGGGACGCCTCCTGGGGGTGCTGGCCGCGGCCGGCGTCAGAGTCCTGCCGATGAAAGGGGTGGCGCTGCTGCAGCGGGCCTACGCCTCTCCCGCGGACCGGCCGATGGGAGACGTGGACCTGTTGGTCCTGGACGGGTGGCGCGAGGCGGTGGCCGCGCTGGCGGGCGCGAGCTTCGAGGTCGAGGGGCGCGCCGACCACGCCTGGACGTACCGCGACCCTCAGGGGGCGGAGCATCGAGCTGCACCACGGCGTGACCTCGTGTCCGGGCCTGTTCGCCCTGGACGCCGCCGGCGTCTGGGCGCGCAGCGGCGCGCGGTCGGACCGCAATTGCCGCGGGGGGCCGCCACGGAGGATCTCCTGGTCCAGCTCGCCCTGCACGCAGCCTTCCAGCATGGCGCGGTGCTGACGCTGTGCCAGTACCTCGACTTCAAGCGGCTGCTCGCCTCCGAGCCCATCGACGCCGTGGCGTGCCGGCAGATCGCCTCGCGGAGCGGTGCGGAGGCGGCCCTGGGCGTCAGCCTGGCCGTCGCCGACGCCCTCGTGGGCGTTCCCGAGGGGGCGGCGCTGCGGGACTGGGGTCTCTCTCTCGCGCCCTCCGGGCTGAGGCGCTGGCTCGATGGCCGCCTGACCGACCCGACCTGGTTCCTGCCGCCGCGGCCCGTCCCCCTGCTGCGCCTGCGCTGGGGGCTGGCGGCGGGTCGCCGTCGGGCGCTGCTCGCCGGGACGCTGGCTCCCGAGGAGCCGCCCGGCGCGGCGGAGCGCAGTCGGGGACGGGCGCGAATCTTCGGGTCGAATGTCGAGTGAGCTCTGGACGGCGCTGCCCGGCGGTAGTCCCGGCGACACGTGAATGGCCGCCCTGGACCGCCTCGGGTGGGAGGCGAAGGGCCCCGCCCCGGCGTGCGCCGTTTACACCTCGTCTACGCGGGTGGAGCCCGCATCGCCAGGGCCCGGGAGCTGGACGAGGCGCTGCGCGCCCTCGAGAGCGACCTGCAGCTCCACGTGGCGGTGCGGTCGCGCCGCTTCGTCTTCGTCCACGCCGGGGTGGTGGGCTGGCGCGGCCGGGCGATCCTGCTCCCCGGGAGAAGCCACAGCGGCAAGAGCACCCTCGTGGCCGCACTGCTGGAGGAGGGAGCTGCGTACTACTCGGACGAATACGCCCTGATCGCGGATCCTGCGGCTCGCGGAGCGCGAGTGGGCCTGATCTCCCATTACCGTCGCATGATCGACGATCCGGTCCGGATCGCGGCCTTCGAGCGGGCGATTCGGGCCGCGGTGAAGCCCGGCGACGTGGTCGTCGACCTGGGCTGCGCCTTCGGCAACTACGCCGTCCTGGCGTGCCGCGCGGGCGCGGCGAAGGTCTACGCCGTGGAGGCGGGACCCGTGGCGGGGGTCGCACGTCGGGTCGCCGAGGCGAACGGCCTCGGGGACAGGATCGAGGTGCTGAGGGGGCGCTCCACGGAGCTCGACGCCCCGGAGCGCGCCGACGTGGTGGTCTACGAGGACTACCCGGGCACCCTCGTGTCGCCCGCCTCGGCGCGGGTGAGCCGGGATGCCGTCGAGCGCTGGCTCGCCCCGGGCGGGCGGATGGTCCCAGCCCGAGGGCGGCTGTTCGTCGCGCCCGCGGAGGCCCCGGAGAGCCACGCGGAGCTGGACTGCTTCGAGTCGACCGGCGAGCAGGTCGCGGGAGTCGACATCGGGCCGACGCGGCGCCTGGCCTTCTGCGAGACCGTCCCCGTCCAGCTCGCCGCGAGCGCGCTGCTCGCCGAGCCGCAGCGGGCCGCGGAGCTGGACCTCCAGCCCATGGGGGAGGCGGCGCTGCGCTTCCGAGCGCGCGTCCGGGGGGTGCGCTCGGGGACGGTCCACGGGCTGCTGCTCTGGTTCGGGATGGAGCTGGCCGGCGAATGGCTCAGCAGCGGTCCTCGCTCGCCTCCCATCGCCTGGAAGCAGGTCCTGTTCCCGCTCGAGAGGCCGCTGGCCGTCGAGCAGGGCGCCGAGCTGGAGCTGTCCCTCGAGGGAGGCGCGTTCGGAGACGAGATGGTGTGGCGGTGGCGAGTGGAGGCCGGGGGAGAGAAGCGGGGAGCCGACAACCTGGAGACCCTGAGCCTGGACGCCGGGCGCCTGGCCCGCTGGGAGCCCGATGCCGTCCCCCGCCGCAGCCGCGCGGGCGAGCTGGAGCTGGCCGTGCTCGAGCTGATCGACGGCCGGCGCTCGCTGGAGGGTATCGTCGGGGAGCTGGAGGCGCGGTTCCCGGGACGCTTCCCCTCCCCGGAGCTGATCCAACGCCGCGTGCTGGAGATCGTGGACCGGATGTCGGAGGAGCGCGCACCGGAGGAGGGAGTCCCATGGAAGCGATGAAGCACGACGTCCTGCGCCGGGAGCTGGTCGCGCTGCTGAGCCGCGCGCAGGCCCACGCCCTGCCCGAGGCGGTCTTCGCGAAGGTGCCGCCGGAGCTGCGTCACGCACGCCCCCCGGGTGGCGCCCACAGCCTGTGGGAGGTGCTCGAGCACCTGAGGATCGCCCAGCACGACATCCTGCGCTACGTCCTCGAGCCGGGTTGGGAGTCGCCGCCGTTTCCCGACGGCTACTGGCCCGATCCCGCGGCGGCTCCCGACGAAACGGCCTGGTCGGAGAGCCTGGGCGCCTTCGAGGCCGACCGGGGCCGCCTGGTGGAGCTGGCCCGGGATCCGGAGGTCGACCTGACCGCGGCGCTGCCCCACGCCCCGAAGCACACCTACCTCAGGGAGCTCCTCGTCGTCGCGGACCACAACGCCTACCACGCCGGGCAGGCCGTGGAGATCCGCCGCGCGCTGGGGGACTGGCCGCCGGATTAGCCCGCCTGCCGTGAGCGCAGGTGGAGCGTGGCCACGGCGCACAGGTACAGGGCCGCGCCGATCAGCGCCGTGGCGCGAAAGCCGATCGTCATCGCGGAGGCGACGGAGACCGCGCTCGCGAAGACGCCCGAGGCGCCGTTGACGGCCCAGAACCAGGCCTTGCGCTCGTCGCCGAAGACGAGGAAACCGGCGGGCATCGCGAGCCCCATCAGCAGTCCCGGCGCGGCGCAGAGCAGCGCGTTGAGCAGGGCCCGGAGCGGGAGCGGGTGCGCGAGCGCGCTCTCGAAGAGCGGCGCCATCGCGAGGCTGGCGGCGCAGGCGACCACGGGGAGCAGCGCGAGCAGCCGCCGGGTCGCGGGGAGGGAGAGCCGGCCGGCGGCCGTGGAGCCGAGGCCGGCGCCGAGGAGCAGCGAGGAGAGGACGACGGCGGCCGCGTAGCTCGGGTGTCCCAGGAAGAGGATTGACTTCTGGATCCAGGGGATCTCCAGGAGCATGAAGGCGGCGCCGATGAGCGCGAAGTAGAGGCTGCCCACCCAGAGGCCGGGGCCGCGCTCGGGCCGGGCGAAGACCGCGAACGGAAGGAAGAAGAGCGCCAGGGCCACGAGGCCCAGGACGAGGACGGCGATGCGCAGTATCGAGGTCGACTGCAGGTTCATGTCCCGGGGGAGGAGCTGCCGCGCCGCATCGCTGAGGCCGAACAGGCTGGCCGCCTGGAAGAAGAAGGGGCGATCGTCCACCGGCGGGCTCAGGTCGAGGCCCGCGGCGGCAAGCTCGCCGGTGCCCCGCAGCAGGACCAGGGAGACCAGGGAGCCCGATTGCGCCCCCTCGGGGAGCGGCCAGGCGCGGACGAAGCCGCGCTCCTCGGCGATCCGGTCGGCCTCGCGGATCACACCCTCGGTGAGCGGCTGGCGGGTCACGACGAGGGTGCCCACGGATCCCGCCGTGAGGAAGAGCAGGTGGTTCCGGGGAGAGGCAGCGCCCTCCCGGCGCAGGGCCTCCTCGGCGAGCAGGATCAGCCGCGCTCCCTCCAGCGGCTGCACGAAGTCGGTCCAGCGGCTGATCGAGAGCGCTCCGCCCTCGTCGAGCCGGCTCAGGTACAGGCGCAGGGCCTCGACGGTGTAGAGGTAGTTCTCGGAGAGCGCGAAGGCCCCGGCCGCCGTCGCGGCCCAGCTGTCCACGAGGGAGATCTGCAGCATGTCGTAGCGGGCTGCCGTGCGCGTGAGGAAGCTGCGTCCCTCGCTGACCACCGCGTTCACGCCCTGGAGCCCGTAGACGTCCCCCGAGTAGTCCCCCAGGGGGCCCCGGAGCAGGTCCACGATCCCGCGGTTCAGCTCCACCGCGTCGACCCGCTCGGCGCCGGCGGCGAGGGCGGTCAGGATGTCTCTGCCCCCGCCGGTCCCGACGATGCCCACCTCCCGGGGCCGGAAAAGCTGGTAGCCTGCGCTGGTGACGTCGAAGAGCAGGTGCTCGAGGTCCCGCGGGTCACCCCGCAGGTTCTCGATCGGGGTGCCGGCGGAGCCGTCCTGGTCGATCCACATCTGGCGTCCCGGCTTCGGCTCGAAGCGCGAGCCGTAGCCCCAGCCCCAGGGGAGGTCCGGGCTGCTCGAGAAGATGGGACGGTCGTAGACGGTGATGCGCGCGGTGGGCGTCCACACCTCGTGCACGGGCTCGAAGCTCCCCTGCTCGGAGTGGATCTTGGAGTAGACCACGTCGAAGGGCGCGCCCCACAGCGCGAGCAGCGCTATGGACGAGGACCCGACCATCCACGCCGCCCGGGGCAGGCCGCCGACGATGGCGAGGGCCGCCAGGGGCAGCAGCCCGGTCAAGGCCAGCAACTCGGGGGTCGGGATGCGCCACATGAGCGGGACCACCGCGGCCGCACCGAGTGTGGCGCCCAGCAGGTCGGCGCCGTACATGCGGCCCACGCTGCGGCCTTCCGCCGACAGCAGCAGCAGGCACACGGCGCTGCCCGCCGCGTACATGGGGACCAGCATCGCGAGCACGATGGTGGCCACCCAGCCCGTCGTCCCGAGACCCAGGTCGGCCACGAGAGGCCGGGCGCGCAGGATCACGACCACGGACAGCGGGATCGCCACGCCGGCCACGAGCAGCGCTCGGGGCAGGGAGCGCGGGGTGGGCGGTCGCAGCGAGAACCAGACGCCGGACGCGCCGAGGCCGAGCATCGCGACGGAGATGGACAGGAACGCGAAGTGGTACCAGAGCACGACGCTCAGCAGGCGGGTGACGGCGACCTCGTAGATCAGGACCGCCGCCGTGGCGAGCCCCATCGCGACCAGGCGCGCTGCTCGTGGCTGGATCTCGGGGGGTATGGGCGGGCTCCGTTCCGGGGACAGGCCGGATCGCGAATGCGGCTTCGGGATTCTACGCCCGGGCGACCGGAGACGGGCCCGAACGGGGTATCATCCCCTCGCCCGAGACCAGCGAAAGAGAGGAATCCCATGTCCCTGATGACCAAGTATCGGGAGGCCGTCGAGGCGAGCGGCGTGCTCCTGGGTGACGACCTCGAGGTCGAGGAGAAGGGCGGGAAGCTCCACATCAAGGGGAGCGCGGACTACGCACTGGCAGACAGGCTGATGCGCGAGGCGCTGGCGAAAGCGGACGCCGCCTGGGAGAGCGAGGTGGCGCTGGCGGTGTCCGTGCAGAAGACCGACATTCTCGGGATCTACACCGTCGTGTCCGGGGACTCCCTCTCGAAGATCGCGAAGCGATTTCTGGGCGGCGCTATGAAGTACCCGAAGATCTTCGAGCTGAACAAGGACATCCTGTCGGACCCGGACAAGATCCAGGTCGGTCAGAAGCTCAGGATCCCGAACGCGTAGCAGCCCGTGGTGAAAGTGCACCGCGGGCAAGACCCCGCTCTCGGCGCAGTCTGACTTTCACCACGGGCGACGGCGACCCGATCAGGCCAGCGCGCCGAGCGACCTGAGGGCGCTTTCCCGGGCCTGCAACTGGCTGCGCGCCGCGGTAGCTGCGCGTGATCGGTTCTCAGCCTTCTTCTCGGCGCGCTTCAGGGCTCGCTCGGCGCGACGCCGCTTCTCGTCGGGCGTCAGGATCGCGGCCTTGCGCTCCGCGGCGATCAACACCGCGCGGTCTGCCCGCGATCTGAGCTCGTCGGACGCGGTCCGGGCGGCGTCGGCGGCCGTCCGCGTCTTCGCGGCTTTCCGGGCCGCCTTCTCGGCCGCCTTCTCCAGCTCGACGGCACGGGCCTCGGCGCGTCGCGCCTTCGCGAGGTGATCTCGGGCCTCGCCCCTTGCCTTCCGCGCTTCCGCCTTGCGCACGGCCTTCTCCGCGGCGGCGAGGCGCTCCGCCTTGCGGCGAGCGAGCTTCGCCGCCTTGGCCACTCTGCGCTCCTGCCTGGAAGCGGAGTCCCGCTCCTGGCTCTTTTCCTTCCTGCGGTGTTTGTCGTCGTCCTGATTCTGTGGACTCAGCTCACTCTGCGCCATCATTTGTCTCCTCGTCGTCGATCTTTCGGGGGGCGGCCGGTCTTCACCGGCTCGAGCCGTGCCATCAGCTGCAGCAGCTCTGCATCCCCCATCTGGTCCAGGGCGCGCACGCCCGCGCGGAGCAGCTCGCTCTTCTTCACGGCCACCCCGCCTTCGATGCAGCGGGCCTTCAGGGCCTCGAGCCGGAGATGGTCGCGGCTCGGCATGGTGAAGCTGTCCCGGATCACCTTGCCGTCGCCGAGATCCCGCTCGTCCTCAGCCGCGCGCCTGCGCCTTTTCTCTTTGTCCTTGCGCCTGCCGCTCACTCGATGGATGCCTGCCAGAAAAGAGTATATACCGTATACCCTGTTCTGGCAAGTCGGGGGCTCGCGCCGCCGTGGAACCCCGAGTCTCCCATTGTGGGGGGGCGGCGGAGTCTGAGAGAATCCGCCGCGCGGGCGCCAGCGATCCCAGCCCGCTTCAGTAGATGGAACCGACGTCGAAGCCGTCGAAGCCTTCCGACGAGGGCGGTGGTTCGACACCCAGCTCGACGGAGCTTCTGCTCCGCCGTTACCAGCGCGGCGAGAGCGGAGCGGGTGATCTGTTCTTCCAGCGGGTCATGCCCTCCCTCTATCGCTGGGCCCATGGCCGCTTCGCGACGCACCTGCGGGGCGCGAACGACACCCGCGACCTGGTCCAGGACGCCGTCATCAAGGCGCTGCCCAAGCTGCCCCATCTGCAGTATCGGCGCCGAAAGGCAGTCCGGGCGTACCTGCGCACGGTCGTGCAGAACCGCTTCCTGGACCTCGTGCGCCGGCACGACGTGCGGGAGGCGGGGGTCGATCGCGTCACGGCGGAGATGACGCCCCGCTCTCCCAGCCCGCACGAGACCCTGCAGGAGCGGGAGGATCGCGAGCGTTACCTGGCGGGGCTGCAACGCCTCAGTCCGGCCGACCGGGACCTGATCGTGGCCCGGGTCGACCTGGGCTACAGCTACGAGCAGATCGCCCTGATGACCGACAGGACATCCCGGGACGCGGCTCGGATGGCGATCGCGCGCGCCCTCAGGAAGCTCGCGGCGGTGATGGACGAAACCCCGGATCGTTGACCGCCTCCGGCCCCCCAGAGGATCCGGACCAGGCCGCTTCGGCAACCGAGGGCAACGGGGAGCGGGCACAGAGCCCCGGCAGCCGCCTCGAGAAGGTCCTGATCGAGGCCCTCGCAGACCGTCACGAAATCGATTGGGACGCGGCGCTCGAGCGAGCCGGGAGCCCCAGCCAGCGCGCGACGGTCGCCAAGCTGCGGAAGCTGTCGCGTTTCGCGCGCCGGCCCGAGTCGCCGTCCCTGCCGGCTTCGGGCGGAGCCCTCGGCCGGGACACCAGGCGTTCACTCTGGCTTTGGGAGTGGGCGATCATGGCCCTCGCGGCCGCGCAGATCGTGGCTGGAGTGGTCGGAAGCGTCCTGGGGGCGCCCGACGACCTTCCTCTACCCCTGTGGACGCCGGTGCTGGGTTTTCCGTGCGTGGCTGCGGCCGCCTGGCTGCTGTTCGCGGGGCGGGAGGACGCGCGCGCGCAGCGGCTGGCGGGGGCGTTCCTCCTGACGGGCGGCGCGTTCGCGCTGCGACCGGCCTCGTGGTGGCTGGGAAGCGAGTGTGTCTTCCTCGGCATCTACCCCGACGCTTTCGGGGGTGTGTTCCTCTGGAACTTCGCACGGGAGTTCCCGCGGCCGAAGAAGCTCAGCCGGCAGGAATGGTGGCTCGACGTCGGCGCCCTGGGCGCGCTTTTCGGCGCCACCGTCCTCTTCGGCGCCACCTTCCTGGGCTGCGGGCGCGCGTTGCCCGGGCCGTTCTCCGCGCTGGCCCGCGAGCACCCCAGCCACCTCTACTGGTACATCGTGCTCCTCACCGGCGGCGCGGCTCTGGTGCTCTCCATCGTCCGTACCCGGCACGCGGCGGGGACGGAGCGGGATCGCTTTACGCTGTTTCTCGCCGGGATTCTGCTCGGTCTGGGCCCCCTGTACGTCGAGGTGCTTCTCGAGGCCACGTTCTCCGGCTTCGCGGCCTGGATGAGCCAGCCAGGGCCCACGTTCTGGGCGGCGATCACGTTGTTCGTGTTCCTGTGCGCGATGGCCGTCGCCACGAGCTACTCGGTCATCTCCGTGCGTATCTTCGAGGTCCGGCTCACGATCCGGCGGGCGCTGCTCCCGTCCCTGATCAAGCCTGCGCTCGGCTTCTTCGTCCTGGCCGGGAGCGTGGTCGCCCTCGAGCCGATCATCGGCACTACTCTCGTCGCCGAGCCCGATTCCGGGAGGACGACGTGGGTGCTGCTGCTGCTGGTCGTGTTGGCGGCTTTCTTGAAGGACGTCATTCTGCAACTCCTCGACCGGACCTTCTTCCGCGACGCCCTCGCGCGCCAGCGCATGGAGGCGGAGGTCATCGAACGCATGCGTCTCTCACGTACGTTGGCGGAGCTGGAGTCCGAGCTGGACACGGGACTCGGGGGCGTGATCCGCGCTCGGCACGCGATCCTGTTTGCGGAGCACCGCATGGGCCAATCGGCCTCTTTCCGCCCCGCGAGAGGCCTCGGCCACGCGTTGCCGGCGGACGCTCCCTTGTCGAAGCTCGCCTCGGACAACGAGGTCCCGCTGGTCACGGCCGAGGGCGAGCGCGACTCCTGCCTGCTCTGGTTGACACCGGACGATCAGGCCTGGCTCGTCGAGCATGGACTGGCGCTCCTGATGCCGATTCGGGACTCGAGTGGAGCGGTGGTCGCCCTCGTCGGTGTGGGATCGAAGGTCGGGGGCGAACCCTACACCGACGACGAGAAGCAGACGGTCCAGCGGCTCGCCGAAGCGGCGTCGTTCATGGTCGAGACCTTGAAGCTGCGCACTGCGAGCGGTGAGCTGCCCACCTCGGCGTTCGAGTGCGAGGCGTGCGGGGAGGTGGCTTCGAGCAACGAGGGTAGTTGCGAGTGCGGCGGGCTCTGGAGCCCCGCGCGTCTGCCGTACTGGTTCGCCGGGAAGTTCCAGCTGGAGCAGGTTCTGGGGCGTGGCGGCATGGGAGTCGTCTACCGGGCCACGGACACCACGCTGCAGCGTAAGGTGGCCCTGAAGACTCTGCCGCGGGTCGGAAGGCGGGATGCCGACCGGCTGCGGGAGGAAGCCCGCCGCATGGCCTCGATCGAGCATCCCCACCTGGCGCGAATCCACGGGCTCGAGGGTTGGGCGGGCATTCCGGTGCTCGTGATGGAGTTCCTGGTCGGAGGCACGCTCTCGGAACGCCTGAAAGGGCCGTGGCCCTGGCGGGACGCGCTGGCGCTGGGGGTGAGCCTGTGCGACGCGTTGGTCGCCATGCATGCGCGAGGCCTCGTGCACCGCGACCTGAAGCCCAGCAACGTCGGCTTCGCGGCCGACGGCGCACCGAAGCTGCTCGACTTCGGTCTGGCCCGGTTCCCAAAGGAGGGTCGCGACGGCGAGGAGGGGGGCCGGCAGCGCGGGTGGCTTGCGGATTCCGAGCCCGGCGTCGCCGGGACGATGCTGTACCTGCCACCGGAGGCGTTGCGCGGGGAGGATCCCGGTGAAAGGCAGGATCTCTGGGCCCTGGGGATGATGCTGTACCAGGTCATCGCCGGTCGGCACCCCTTCAGGGGAAGCGAGGCAGAAGCTTCGCTCCGTCGCAACCAGATGCCGCCCATTCCCTCCCTGGCCCGGGTCCAACCCGGCGCTCCCGCTCCCGTGGCTGGCTTCCTCGAACGGACCCTGAACCCGGATCCGGGCCTGCGGCCCGGCTCCGCC
>Ga0299906_10001605_pt1 | contig 19309 bp, 16 predicted proteins | sample RVTome_14_FD_200259 | JGI IMG/M metagenome (GOLD analysis project Ga0299906, IMG submission 200259) | Soil microbial communities from uranium-contaminated site in the Upper Colorado River Basin, Wyoming, United States - RVT145D125 (version 2) ...
CGTCGGCAAGATCGACGGCGAGATCGGCTTTGCCGAGAGCGCCTACGTCGTCCGTCTCATCAAGGCCGCCGAGACCCAGAGCGCCGCGGCGGTGATGATCGAGCTCAACACCTTCGGCGGCCGGGTCAACGCCGCGGTGGCGATCCGCGACGCCCTGCTCGGCGCCAAGATGCACACCGCCGTCTTCATCAACCGGCGGGCGATCAGCGCCGGCGTCCTGATCTCGCTCGCTTGCAAGTCGATCGCCATCGCCCCCGGCGGCACCATCGGCGCCGCCACCCCGGTCATGAGCGCGCCGGGCCAGGAGGTGGCGCAGCCGGTCGAGGAGAAGTACCTCTCCTACTTCCGCGAGGAGATGCGCTCCACCGCCGAGACCAACGGCCGCAACGGCGACCTGGCCGAGGCCATGGTCGACGCCGACAAGGAGGTGGAAGGGGTCAGCGAGAAGGGCAAGCTGCTCACCCTGAACACCCAATCCGCCCTCGAGCACAAGATCGCCGACGTCGAGGCGGAGACGGTGGAGGAGGCCCTCGGCAAGATCGGCTTCGGCGGCCCGATCGTCACCCTCGAGCGCTCCTGGTCGGAGAGCCTGGTCGGTTTCCTCACCAGCGCGCCGGTGGCCTCGATCCTCTTCCTCGCCATGATGGTCCTCGCCTACATGGAGTACCAGACGCCGGGCTTCGGCGTCTTCGGCTTCGGCGCGATCTGCTGCTTCCTCATCCTCTATTTCGGCCACTACATGGTGAACCTGGCGGGCTGGGAGGAGCTCCTGCTCTTCGCGCTCGGCGTCGCGCTCATCCTCGTCGAGGTCTTCGCCTTCCCGGGCTTCGGCGTCGTCGGCGCGCTGGGGATCCTGTCGGTGCTCGCCAGCCTCGTGATGCTGCTCATGGCCGGCGACTGGAGCGACTTCACCTTCAGCAACCCGTTCACCGGCGAGGCGGTCACCCAGGTCGCGGCGACGGCGCTCGCCGGTCTCCTGGCCGTGGTCTTGCTGATCCGCTGGCTGCCCCACAGCCGTTCGGGCGTGCTCGGCGGCAAGCTGGTGCTCGACGGCGGCCTGGCGTCCGCGGCGGGCTACGCCAGCCACGAGGCCGCCGGCGACGACCTCGTGGGCCGCACCGGCGAGGTCGTCTCGCCCCTGCGGCCCGCGGGCAAGGCGCGCATCGACGGCCAGCGCCTCAACGTGGAGACCGAGGGCGATTTCATCGCCGTCGGCGAGACCGTGCGCGTGCTGCGGCGCGAGGAGGGTCGTATCGTGGTCCGCCGCGTCTGAGCCCCCTTTCGAGAGGACGAAGAAAATGCCCGAAGGTCTGCTCCAAGTCGTCGCCTTGCTGTCGGTCGGCTACGTCCTGCTGCTGCTCGAGATCTTCGTGCCGGGCGGCGTGCTCGGCGTCCTCGGGGGCCTGGCGGTCGTCTGGGGCTGCTACGAGGCGTTCGAGCTCGGCCCTCTGTGGGGTCTTGCCTCGATCGTCCTCAGCGTCGTCGTGACGATCGGCCTGGTGGTGGGCTTCTTGCGCTCGCGGGCGGCGAAGCGCCTGGTGCTCTCGGGCGGGGAGCCGAAGTCCTGGAAAGCCCAGAACCTGCACCTCCCGGACCTGGTGGGCAAGGAAGGGCGCACGCTCTCGTCCTTGCGCCCCGCCGGGCTGGCCGAGATCGGCGGCGACCGGGTGGACGTGGTGACCGACAGCGAGTTCCTCGACGCGGGCGTGAGGGTGCGGGTGATCGAGGTCGAGGGCAACCGGGTGGTAGTGGAGGAAACGGAAGCCTCGCGCTCGCCACCCCCAGGGCGGCTCTGATATCATCGTGACGATCATACTGATCCACCAACCTTTGAGCCCGTGAGCCGGGCTCGCCGCGGAGAGTCAAGACATGGACCCTGTCGTAATCTTCATTGTCCTTCTTCTGGTCTTCGGTTTCTTCATCCTCTTCGGATACCTCATCCCCGTGCGCCTGTGGATCGCCGCCGCGTCGAGCGGCGCCAGCGTCGGGCTCGGCACGCTGATCGGCATGCGCCTGAGGCGAGTGCCGCCGAAACTGGTCGTGGAGCCGCGGATCAGCGCCGCCAAGGCCGGCGTCGACCTGCGCCTCGACTCGCTCGAGGCCCACTACCTGGCCGGCGGCAACGTCCAGCGCGTCGTCAACGCCCTGATCAGCGCCGACAAGGCGGGCATCGAGCTGTCGTTCCAGCGCGCCGCCGCCATCGACCTCGCCGGCCGCGACGTGCTCGAGGCGGTGAAGATGAGCGTCAACCCGAAGGTGATCAAGACGCCGCTGGTGGCCGCCGTGGCCAAGGACGGCATCCAGGTCAAGGCGCTGAGCCGGGTCACGGTGCGCGCCAACATCGACCGCCTGGTGGGCGGCGCCGGCGAGGAGACGATCCTGGCGCGCGTCGGCGAGGGCATCGTCACCACCATCGGCTCGGCCGTCAGCCACAAGGAGGTGCTCGAGAACCCCGACCGCATCTCCAAGACCGTGCTCGCCAAGGGCCTCGACTCGGGCACCGCCTTCGAGATCCTGTCGATCGACATCGCCGACGTCGACGTGGGCGACAACATCGGCGCCAAGCTGCAGACCGACCAGGCCGAGGCCGACAAGCGGGTGGCCCAGGCCAAGGCCGAGGGCCGCCGCGCCATGGCGGTGGCGGAGGAGCAGGAGATGAGGGCGCGCACCCAGGAAATGCGCGCCCGGCTGGTCGAGGCCGAGTCAGAGGTGCCGCGGGCCATCGCCGACGCCTTCCGCTCCGGCAACCTCGGCGTGATGGACTACTACCGCCTGCGCAACATCCAGGCCGACACCGGCATGCGCGACTCGATCTCCCAGGAGACCCGGGGCGACGAGGGGAAAGACGAGGAATAGCCGGAGATGGAAGAGCTCATCCCGGTCCTGATCTTGGTCGCCTGGATCGTCATCACCCTGCTGGGACGCCTGGCGAAAGGCCTGGACAAGAAGAAGACTACGGAGGGCGGCTCGCAGCCCTCGGCCTTCGAGCAGGCGATGCGCGAGATCGCGCGCCAGGCGGGTCTGGCCGAGGAGGAGCCCGCCGTCGAGCCGCCGGTGGCCTCGGAGCACCGGCCGTCGCCGGGCGAGCGGCGTCCGACGGCAACGGAGCACGCGCAGACCTACGGCGAGACGTGGGGCACCGCGGCGGAGTCCGAGCCGACGGCGTCGGAGATCCGTCCCACGGTCTCCGAATACCTGCCGCGGCCCTCGGAGCACCTTCCGACCCCCGGCGAGCACCTGCACGGGGACGTCGTCGTGTCGCCGATCGCTCTGAGCGAAGGGCGCCCGAAGCAGTGGAAGACGCGCTCGCCGTTCGCGTCCGCCGTCGTCCGGGACCTGCGCGGCGGGCGGTCGATCGCCCGCGCGGTGGTGCTGCGCGAGATCCTCGGTCCGCCGGTGGGCCTGCGCTCGCCGGGCGAGGGCCCGTTGTCGTCGTAGGCGCCCGTAGGGCAGGCTGTGCCTGCCGATCCGCGGCTTCGCCGCGGAAATCCCCCCTCGGTCCCCCCTTTTTCAAAGGGGGGCAGGGGGGATTCCCGCGACCGATCGCGTACAGGCGCAGCCGTTTGCCCAGCATCCCGACGTCGCGCTCGTAGCGCATGCCGACTTTCTCCGCCACCCGCCACGACGCGACGTTCTCGGCCTCGATCAGCGAGACCAGCCGCTCGAGGCCGTAGCGGCCGAAGCCGGCGTCGCGGGCCGCCGTCGCCGCCTCGGTGGCCAGGCCGCGGCCCCAGCACGCCGTCGCCAGGCGGTAGCCGATCTCCACCTCGCGGCGCCCCTCCACCTCCCAGGCCTTGAGGCCGCAGAAGCCGACGAAGCGCCCGTCGTCCCTGCCTACGGCGGCCCAGTGGCCCCAGCCGTTCTCGGCGTAGCTGGCAATCGCGGCCTCGAGCCAGAGGCGGGTCGCCGGTCGATTCCGCACCCCGGGTGAGAATCGCATCACCTCGGGGTCGGAGAAAAGCACGGCGAGGGCGTCGAGGTCGGCGGGCGTGAAGCGGCGCAGCACCAGGCGCGGCGTCTCGGCGATCATCGTCTCGGCGATCATCGTGCGTCCCAACGCTCCTGATCCTATCTCCGTAAACGATGAATAGAAACGCACGTGGTGGCCACCACGATCAGCATCCCCGACAAACCGCTTTCGCCAACCGGAGGACTCGCAATGCGTTCGCTCCTACCTTCGACGTGTATCTTGCTGCTGACCGTCGCCGCCGCCGCCGGCGCTTCGACTTCCGCCCCCGACCTCGACAAGCCCGTCGACCTCGACTTCCCGGAGCCGACGCCGGCCGTCAACGTCTACCGGGCCTGGGGCAAGGCCGCCGGCGTCAAGGTGATCTTCGATCCCGAGCTCAGGGACCGCCGGATCTTCATCGAGCTGGAGGACGTCCGCGCCGACCGCGCCCTCGACACCTTGACGCGCGCCGCCGGTCACTTCGCCACCGCGCTCGACGAGGGCACGGTCCTCATCGCCGAGGACACGCCGCAGATGCGGCGCACCTACGAGAAACAGGTGGTCCGCACCTTTCACCTCGAGAACCTGCCGCTTCCGGACGCGATGACCCTCGTCCGGACGATGGTGGGCGCCAAGAGCGTCGTGGCCCACGAGGGCCTCAACAGCCTCGTCGTGCGCGACACGGCCGCCAAGGTCGAGGTGATCGGGGAGATCCTGCGGCGGGTCGACAAGCCGCGGGGGGAGGTGGCCGTCAGGGTCGACCTGCTCTTCCTGGACTCCGACGCGCTCGCGCGTTGGAGCGGCGAGGCCAACCCCATCGCGGCCGACGAGCTCGCGGCGCTGATGCGATCGGCGCGCCGCCTGACCGGCCAGGAGCTGAGCGTGCTCGACGGCGACAGCGGCCGTTGGGTCCTCGAGGACAAGCTGGCGATCGCCTCGGCCGGCACCGACGTTTCCTTCATCAACGTCGGCTTCGAGCTCAAGGTCGAGCCGCGGGTCCACGCGGCCAGCGACGAGGTCACGCTCGAGGTGGCGGTGGCCGCCACCGACGCCACCCGCGGCGGCCCGCCGGCGACCAGCAGCCGCAAAGTCGAGTCCGGGATGCGGATCCGCGGCGGCGACGGCGTCCTCGTGGCGGGGCTGCAAAAGCCGGCGACGGGCGAGACGGGCTCGTGGCTGGCGTCGCGCTTCGACCTTCCCGCCGGCCCGGGCGAGGTCGTCCTGGTGCTGACGCCGCGCATCGTGCGCGGCCCAGGCTTTTCGGAAAGCGACCTGCTGGCGCTCTGCGTCGGCACCGAGACCGAGATCGCGCTCTGCGGCCGCGAGGAAGCGGGCTCGGTCGCTCGGCGCTGAGTATTGCAGCGGTACTCGCGTCCTGACCGCAGGGCTTGTGGTCCTCAACGGCAATTCGTCCTTCATGACCGCAGGGCTGCGGAAATCCCCCCTGTCCCCCTTTTTCAAAGGGGGGTGCCTGACGGCTCGCTTCGCCTCGCGCGTGCGCAATGTCGATCCGGGTGCGCTTCGACCTCGTCGGCCGGACTCGCTTCGATGCGACGGCGGACGACCGCAGGGCCTGTGCTCGTCAGGGACGGATCAGTCCTTGACCACCGCAGGGCCTGTGCTCGTCAGGGACGAGTTATCCTTGACGACCGCAGGGCCTGTGCTCGTCAGGGACGGATCAGTCCTTGACCACCGCAGGGCCTGTGCTCGTCAGGGACGGATTAGTCCTTGACGACCGCAGGGCCTGTGCTCGTCAGGGACAAATTAGTCCTTGACGACCACAGGGCCTGTACTCGTCAGGGACGGATCGGTCCTTGACGACCGCAGGGCCTGTGCTCGTCAAGGACGGACCCTCCTTGAGGACCGTACGGCTTGTGCTTGTCAAGGACGAACCCGTCCGATGCTCAGCGGTGGGTCAATCTCCCCCTCAGGAAAGGGGGAGGGGGCGATTCTCAGGTCCGTCGCACGAGGATCTTGCCGGCCAGCTCCAGCGCCGCCGCGCCCGCCGCCTCCAGGAAGCTGGCGATCGACGCCGGCGAGCGCGCCAGGCCGTCGGCGAGGTTCAGCGCCTCCGTCAGCTCCGGATTGCCGTGGCGCAGCCGGCCGACGGCGCGGCCGTCGCGGTAGAGCAGGGGACCGGCGGCGTCGTCCGGGTCGACGGAGAAGCTGCGCGCCCTGTCCACCAGCGGCAGGAAGGCGGCGGCGAGCAGGGCCGTGTCGCGGTCGGTCAAGGTGCCGAAGGGCTCGTCGCCGTCCTCCGGGCTCTCCCAGAGACGAAAGAGGCCGTAGCGCTCGTCGCCCAACGGGACGACGCGCCAGAAGCCGCCGGTCACCGCCTCGCCGGCGGTCACTGGGTCGTCTTGCTGGTCGAGCTGACGGAGGTAGGCGGGGTGGAAGGCGTTGACGGGAGTAGAATCGTCGTGATCGGGCATGGGACTCTGTCTCCTTTGCCTGGTCGGGCTCGGGCGAGCCGTGAACTCGCTCGGGCCGTCTTGTTGATGGGCGGACGCTCTGTTACCGCCAAAGATTAGCGGAGAAGACGAGAGGAAGTCAAGCGAAAAGGCCGGATTCCTCTCGATCCGGTCGGGGACGAATCGTGGTACCCTTTTGGATGCCGCAACGGAGGCGACTATGGCCGAATTGACGATCAGCCAGGACATTCGACCCATCTCCGACCTGAAGGCCCGTGGGAGCGAGATCGTGGCGCAGGCAGCTCAGACTGGGCGTCCCGTCGTGCTGACGCGGCACGGCCGCGGGGTCGCAGTGGTGCTGGCGGTCGACGACTACGAGCGCCTCCACCAGGCGGCTGAGAAGGGCAGAGACGGTCACGAGGCCGAGTAGTGGAGATCGACTGGTCTCGATCAGCCAGGTCTACGCGTATCTCGAATCCCAGAGCTACAGGGCCGCCCGTCGAGAGCGCAGTCCCTCGACCAGCATCGGCTGCGCCAGACCCAGCCGCGGCCTCCGCGTGTTGCGCCTTGCCTGCCTCGCGCCCTATGACTTGGCTCCACGCCGTCCGCCGATCCTGCGGTCTCTCGAATGGCTGAGATGGCTCTGGCCCGCAGACGCCAGCATCGTGTATACTTCCCACCGGAACCTCACGGCTGCAGGGGCTCTGGAAGGGATAGACTTGGACTCTCCTTCACTTTGTGTGGACGGATTCAAGGCGCGAGCCAGCAGAGACGGGCGCTGGGAGCGCCGGCGTCTCGCCGGCTCTTCGTCCCGAAGGGACGGGCGCTGGGAGCGCCGGCGTCTCGCGGCTCTTCGTCCCGAAGGGACGGAGGGGACGCTGCGCGTCCCCGGAGCAGGCAGGATGCCTGCGCTCCCAGCGGGGCGCTGCGCGCCCCTTCACCGAGTTCGTCGTCATCGGGGCTGTGGGAACTGTCGGAACGTCCGCCGTACCACGCGGGCCGCGGCTTCGTTCAACCAGCTCGACGTCCGATGACGTGAACGGTGAAAGGTGAGGCATAAGCTCGCACGTCAAAAAGAACCTCAAGAGTCAGATGTTCCGCCCGATCAATCGACGGAGCCTTAGAAGGAGGCAGCAACATGGCCAGATTATCTTCGCCTATTGTCCTGCTGACTGCGTTAGCCGTGTACCAAGCTCTTGCGCAGGATCTGGACCTACAGGAGACCAATGCGGAGGGTCTCGCATGGCAGCAAGTAAATGGTATGGATCGTACCGACCTGACGTCATTCCTAAGAGACTTTCCCACTGGAGAGCATGCGGAAAAGGCTAGACTCTATCTTTCCCTCCAGGAGAGAATTGCCAGCATCCGGGATCGAAACGAGGAGCCCGAGTTCGTTATCTTTTTTGGCGAATTTGGCGAGCGATGGCAAGCCTGGGAAGCGCGACGACCTGACCAAGGCTCTGTAGGAATCTTCTTGAAGAAGACCGATACCGGGGCCACACTTGGCATCTTTAGCCCCGTTGGTGGCCCAACGACGTTTAGCTTTGACGAGTACGGCATTCCTGTGATCCCGACCGGAGATGGGTCACTTGTTGCCATTCGAACAAATGGCCTTCAATTTGAGTGGGTTGACGGTCTTTCTATCCAGACCCCAGGTGACAATCCACTGTATTTTGGGGTACTAGGTGACGTTGGCCTAACCTACCTTCACGGCCAAGGTACAGTCTACGTGAGTGACGAGCAGTTTGACTTACCGGGAGCCCAGCGCCAGTACTCCGGCCGAGTCTCAGGTGATTTAACTGCTGGGTTCTGGCGGATCCTGGGGATGGCGGCCGCCGTCTTTCTCCTTGGATCGGCAATCTATTTGTACGTCAAGTACAAGCGCGGCCGTCACATCGACCGTGGCGTGTAGATCAACTTGAAGAGCATGGATAACCGGGCTGCCAGAGCGGACGGTTTGGCAGCCGCTCAGCAACAACGCTACTACGCCGTCCCTTAAGCAGCCCATGAAAGGAGACGCCGATGAGGATCTGTAGGATCATACTTGTGATCATCGTGATGTTCGGAACCGGCACAGCATGTTGGCCCGCCGGAGCAACAGGTCCCCGTGTCGAAGTACAGCAGTCCGACCGAATGGGAGACTGGGTCTCAGTTACCGTTTTGCTCGTGTCGGACGAAGCGGTCGAAGTAGAGTTCCGCCCGGACGAGGTTTGGCTTGAGCTAGCAGATGGGTCGAAGGCGGAGGTCTGGCGCTGGAGTACGTTCTTTCCGGAGGCGTCAGCAGATTTGAAAAAGGGTGATCGTATCGCTCAAGTGGGCACTGAGGTCGGAGGCAAGGTTTTAGCTCTTAGTTTTCTTGACCTCCAGGAGGGCAGCGAAGCCACGATCGCGGTGTCGCTGGCTCCAGGCGTTTCGCAGGAGGCTAAGCTCTTCTTCGAACTGGAATCTCGCAGCCAGCCAAAGAGATTGAGGTTCGGTGGTCTTGAACCGGCGGCGGTACCGTGACCGTCGGTAGGTGAAGGCGCTGTGGGGCAGCACGGGCCGGCAACTCACAGTTGCCCACCGTGAACGGCGGCGCGAGCGAGCCGTCGTCTGGGACATGAGACAGCGGATCGGGCGCGACGGGACGAGGAACTCCGGTAGCGCGAAGATCGTCACTTGGTGAATGGAATTGATCTGGAAGATCTTGAAGATCTCCGGACTCGAAGCCATCTTGGAAGATCGGCTGGAATCAGGTTACCACACCCGCCTCGGGCCGTGTCAAGGGAACCTCGCGGTTAGGTGTTTTTGCTTGTTTTTTTTATATTAGCCAGCACAAGATCAACCCCGATGTGCGAAAAAAGAAAGCCGAGAATGAAGAAGCCCTGCAGAGAAGTTGAATCCATCCGTATACCGAGGACCTTCCAGTCAATCAGCAGATATGCAAGCCCTCCCGAAAGAACTCCAGCAAAGACTTTCCGGAACAGCGCTCTTCCCTTTTGTTTCCTTCTAGTCAATTCGTACAGTGTGTAGGACATGGCTCCAGCAGATGAACACAATAACGGTATCCACCAAGGCGGTATCACTCTTGTTCGAAAGATCTCGGTTGCAATCGTATATCCGGAATTGATCATTACGGTTGTCTCGACGAACCGTTCGACCGGATTTAATGAGCGAGCCTTGATCTCAACTAACGGACTTGATCTGCCGCCCGTATTGACATCAAGAAGGTGTGTTTCACCCCATTGCTGAGAGCCCGATCTAAGAAGCGCGCCCCTGGTACTGAGAACGATTGCGACAGGACCGCCTAGCGGGACAGCTTGACCGCTCGCATTAACGAACTCGATCACAAAAGCACTCGGGGATCCGCTCGATATGGCGTCATTGAGCGTAGATTTCAATGAAAGCTCGAATCCCACATCCACAGTAGCTTGCATCGGCTCCCAGTCTTGTGCGAAGGCTGAAATTTCAACCAATCCGGATTTGGAGTTGACAATCCGTGCCCGAATCGTCTTTCTTTCACCGAAAGGTATTATTGTAGACTCAGGGCTAAACTCCACATCTTCATTCTTTTCCATATGTACTGTTGCGGGGCTAAATAGAAGGCTAGTAACAGGTAGCTTGTAGTCCCGATGGCGAGGGGTCGCGCCTGCGTCTGTATCTTTGGGAACAAGCCACAGGTCGATTTCGAATTCACGGTTTATCTGAGCTCTCCATGGGAGGTCAGCCTGAATGTAACCGTTTAAATTTGATGTCTCAGGTCTCGGTGTGATATTCTGAATTGGCTTTGTTGTAATGGAAATCGCCCCTGCTTGGGCCTGCTGTCTTTGAGCAGGTAGATTAATGAGTAAAATAAAAACGGCAAACGCTAGACGTCTAGGGCACTGGCTTCTGTTTATCATTTCTTGACCTCTTCAAAGTTACCGGCCTGTCGCATCGTCCGGGCCACCTCTCGCACTCGAGTACCAAAGATCGCGAATCCTCGACGGGTTGCAGGCATTACGCAAACTACGCAAACTAGAACCTTGGAAGGGTGATAAACTGCCGGCTTGGCGTATCATGATTCCCTCCTCGCTGTGTCACTTAACTCCTATATTGGCTGAATCTACTCCACGCAGGAGAGAGTCTACACAGAGCCTCGCCGGCCTGTCAAGGGGAGCTCACGGGGGAGTACAGGCCAGCGGCTCACCTCTCCCGGCCACTGCTGACCACAAGCGGGAGATGCGGCATGCCTCCGAGCTCGACGCCGCGAGCGGCGTCGAGCTCGGCCTCGTCGCGGGCTCTGCGCTTCCCGACCACTGACGGCGTTCGACCGGGATCGTCAGGCGGAGCCTGACCTACGTCCGGAGGGCGACGAGGGCGTCACGGACGCGATTCTCGCTCGTCCGTCCCCTTCCGTTCCCTGTTGGGGACGATCAGGCGGTCGTCAGGCCGCCCGGGACCGTCCCGAGGACGATTTGACGACGACAAATCGCGTCCGGGACGCTCCTTTGCGCGATTCGCGTGCGAAAGTCGCATAAAGGAGCTTCCTTTGGGCGGTTTGTCGACAGCAAAAGGCTTACGGCAGTGAACTTTTCCCGATTTTCGCGCGAAATTCACGTCAGGGTCGCTCCCGGGCGTGATTTGTCGTCGTCAAATCGTGTTCTTGTGGCTCAGTCGCATCACGGCTCGTCCAGGATCTAGGCGACGGGCAGGCCACCAAGCGGGCCGGCTGAGATCGTTGTGGTCGGCCTGAGTGCTCGTCGGCGAGGCGTGGATAGCGGCCGGAGTTGCGGGCAACCGCAACTTGTGCTACCTTGGCGTCATGGAGAGAACCTCGCAGACGGACATGGCCTTTCTCTCGGAGGTCGCGGCTCGCTTCGGAGTGCCGCGGCGGCGGCTGGCGGTCGCGGTCGAGGCGGCCGAGCGTCTGTCACGCGAAGAATTCGCCCTCCTCCAGGAGCTGCTCCTCCTGCAGACCCTCGGCCTGGAGAGGCGGCGGGCGATGGCCGAAGGGCTCCGGGAAGCGATGGAACAGTATCGCACCGCCCATTCCGACCCCCTTCAGGACGTCGATGACCCCATCGAGAACAGGGAAGCTGCCGTCGCCGTATTCTGGTCGGATGTCGAGGCCCGAGCCAATCGCGCCCGCCTGCTTCGCGGCTGTGTCAGTGCCGAGGAGGCTGGCCGGTTGACGGGCCGGTCGCGGCAGGCCGTCGAGAAGCAGCGCCGTTCCGGCCGCATGCTGGCGCTGCGCTCCGGGCGACAATGGCGATACCCGGTCTGGCAGCTCGACGCCGACGAGCCGGGGGGTCTTGTTCCTGGCGTGGTCGAGGTTCTCGAGCGACTCCCCCTGTCGCCGGCCGGCGTGGCCTTGTGGCTGACGACCGCGAATCCGGAGCTCGATGGCGAGACGCCGATTCAGGTTCTCAGGAATCGCCAGACCGACCGCGTGGTTAGCCTCGGATCGCGAGAGCGGCTCGCGACTGCGGCGTGAGGATCCTCTGACCGGAAAAGGCGTGGGGGCACTCAGGGGGAAGCACTGGCCAAAAGCACCCCAATGTTTAATCCCGGTAACGCTCGAACCAGGCCAGGACGTGGGCTACCTTGCTCATGAGCTGGCTCGGACGGTCGGCGATGTCGTGCGAAGCGCCGGGGATGCGCACCAGCATGGCGTCGACCCGGCGCAGCTTCAGCGCCTGGTAGAGCTGCTCCGATTCCGAGATCGGCGTGCGGTGGTCCGCCTCCCCGGTGAGCAGCATGGTGGGGGTCGTGACGTTGCCCGCCAGCGACAGCGGCGAGCGCGCGTGGTAGTGCTCGGGGTGGTCCCACGGGAAGCCCGGAAACCAGTAGCGGTAGAAGAAGTTGTAGCCGTCGGCGGTGAGGGCGAAGCTGGTCCAGTTGATCACCGGCTTGGCCGACACCGCGGCGCGGAAGCGTCCGGTCTTGCCGACGATCCAGGCGGTCAGCACGCCGCCGCCGCTGCCGCCGGTCACGAAGAGCCGGTCCGGGTCCACGTAACCGCGGGCGATCACCGCGTCGACGCCCGACATCAGGTCGTCGTAGTCATGGCCGGGATAGGCGTGGTGGATGAGGTTGCCGAATGCCTCGCCGTAGCTCGTCGAGCCCCGCGGGTTGGCGTAGAGCACCACGTAGCCGGCGGCGGCGTAGAGTTGGAGCTCGGCGGCGAAGCGGTCGCCGTAGTTGGCGAACGGGCCGCCGTGGATCTCGAGCACGAGCGGGTGCTTGCGCGACGCCTCGAAGCCCGGCGGCTTGACGATCCAGGCCTGGATGCGGCGGCCGTCGTGGGAGGACTCGTACCAGATCTCCTCCACCGCGCCGAGTTCCTTGTGGGCGAGCAGGTCGTCGTTGAGCCGCGTCAGGCGCCGCACCTCGGAGGCGCCGCGGCGGCCCACGGCGACGTCGGCGGGATGGTCGGGGCGGCTCAGGGTGTAGGCGAAGCGTCCGTCGCCGGCCACCGAGAAGGAGCCGCCGGAGTAGGGGCGGCCGATCGAGGTGCCGCCGACGTCGCCGGCCGCCAGCTCGAGCTCGCCGGCGAGCGGCGCGTAGCCGATCTTGCCGTTGCCGCGGTCGTCGTAGCCGAAGTAGACGCCCTGTCCGTCGGCGCTCCACACCGGATCCGCCACGCTGCGGTCGAGCGCCGCGGTGAGCACCCGCGGCGCGCCGGAGCCGTCGCGCCGCGTCACGTAGAGGTGGGTCACCTGGTAGCCCTGGTAGCGGTCGTCGTACCCGAGATAGGCCATCTGCTCGCCGTCAGGCGACACCGCGGGCGCGGCGTCGGGGCCGGCGCGCCCGGTCAGCGCCCGCAGCTCGCCGTCGGCCAGGCGGACCTCGTAGATCTCCGACTCGTTGGGCTCGTACCGCCAGTCCTCGCGGCGGTTGGCGCTGAAGAGGACGGCGTCGCCGGCGGGAGTCCAGGCCAGAGGACCGGCGTGGTTGAAGGGACCCTGGGTGAGCTGGCGCGGCGTGCCGCCCTCGGCCGGCAGCACGAAGACGTGGCGATAGCCGTCCTTGAGGTACCCGGCGCCGTCGGCGCGGTAGAGGAGCTCGTCGATCGCCACCGCGGGAGCCGCCCACTGGGCGCCCGCGGGCTTCTCGGGGAGCTCCACGAACGGCTCGACGTCGAGCGGCGCCAGCATGGTGAAGGCGATCCAGCGTCCGTCCGGCGACCAGGCGGGGTCGGCCGGCGGCTCTCTGAGCTGGGTGAGGCGGGCGCTCCCGCCGCCGTCGAGCCAGCGCACGTGGAGCTGGCTCGAGCCGTCGTCGGTGGAGGCGTAGAGCAGTCGCCGGCCGTCGGGGGACCAGCGCGGCGCGAAGTGGTTGGCCAGGCCCGTGGTCAGCGGCCGGTGATCGCCGCCGTCGGTCGTCGCCAGCCACAGGTTCGAGCGCCGCCGGTCGTGCATCACGTCCATGAAGTTGCGCACGTAGACCACGCGCCCGCCGTCGGGCGAGATCTGGGGGTCCGAAGCCCATTCGAGCTCGAAGACGTCGGCGAGCCGCAGGCGGCCGGGGTCGGTGGGGTAAGGGTGCTCGCGAGAGTCGCCCCGGAGAGGAACGGCGAGGACCGTCGCCAGGGCGAGGACCCGCCAAACGGAAGCCATGTTTCGCATGGCGGGAAGGCTAGGAGATCGCGCCGGCCGCGTCAATCGTCTAGACTGCACGAAGGGGGCGCTGGCTGACCATGATCACCTTTCCCTATGGCATCGCCGACTTTCAGGGCATCCGTCGCCGCGGGATGTTCTATGCCGACCGCACGATGCACGTCCGTGACGTCGAGCGTCTCGGCAGGACCCTCGTCTTCCTGCGTCCGCGGCGTTTCGGCAAGTCCTTGTGGATCCAGACCCTCGCCACCTACTACGACCTGCGTCTCGCCGGTGAGTTCGACGCCCTCTTCGGCGGCCTCGCCGCCGCGCGCGAGCCGACCGCGGAGCGCAGCAGCTACTTCGTGCTGCAGTGGAACTTCTCCGAGCTCAGCGCCCGCGGCAGCGTCGACGAGATCGCCCGAAGTCTCCACGCCTACGTCAACAACCAGATCGAGGACTTCCAGCTCGGCTACGAGGACCATCTTCCCGGCCCGATCAAGATCGAACCGGACGCCACGAGCACCCTGCGCCACCTCCTGGCCCGGATCCGCCAGACTCGGCACCGCCTTTGCCTGCTGATTGACGAGTACGACAACTTCGTCAACGAAGTCATGGTCAGCGACGCCACGACCTACCGCGCTCTCTTCGACGCCGACGGACCGTTCAAGGAGCTGTTCAAGTCGGTCAAGTCGGGGACGGAAGGCCAGGGCCTCGAGCGAGTGTTCGTGACGGGAGTCTCGCCGGTGGCGCTCAACGATCTGACCAGCGGTTTCAACAACGCCAAGGACGTCTCCGACCACCGGGCCTTCGCCAACCTCTGCGGCTTTCGCGAAGCGGAGATCCGCGACGCGCTCGAGAGGATCGCGGAAACGCGAGACCTTGTGGGGACCCCGGACGAGCTTCTCGAGACGATGCGCACCTGGTACAACGGTTACCGCTTCTCGGACGACGTCGAGGACCTCCTCTACAATCCCACCAGCGTGCTCTACTTCCTCGAGCACCTCGCCGACTCCGGGGAGCCTCCGAAGGTGCTCCACGACCAGAACCTGCGCACCGACCGCGGCAAGCTCGTCTTCCTCGCCGACACCGCGGCCGGCTCGGGCGTCATCGAGCAGCTCGCCGAAGGCGACGGCACCGTCGAGATCGCCGGGCTGGAGACGCGGATTTCGCTGGGGAATCTGATCTGCAAGAGCCGCGGAGCGGTCGCCTCGTTGCTCTATTACATGGGGCTTCTGACCCGTACTCATAACGATTCGTCGCGATTGCGGATCCCTAATCTGATGGTCCGTAAGTTCCTCCTCGAACGGCTTCTGGAAGTCTGTTCGAGCCGCCCTTGATGGAGCGCGGATTCAGCGAGTTAACCAGGAGGACTCCCATGCGTCGACGCTCCAAGACCCGGACGCGGAGAGTGGGTGACGGCCTTGGACGCAGTACAGCCATCCTACGACCTCTTTCTGTCGCACTCCTCGCGCCTTGACCCTCGCGCCGAAGAGGTCCTTGAGGTGCTGGCACCCGGCCTTTCCCGTCATGGCCTGCGGGTCTTCTGGGACAGGACCGAGCTGGCGCCTGGCGAGCCGTTGCTGCCGTCCATCGAACGAGCGATCATCCGCTCCAAGGTCGGTCTCCTGGTCGTGACCACCGCGGCACTCGGCAGTGGGTGGGTGGAGCTCGAGCTTGAGGCGATGTGGCGAGCCCGGCGCGCCGGGTCGATGCGTCTGATCGCGCTGCTTCTGGAGCGGGGCACCGACGCACCCGATGGCTGGCAGTGGGATGTGATAATCGACGGTTCCGCGGTTGGTGCCCGGGCCACCCTTACGGATCGCGTAGCCGCCGCAGTGCGTGATCTCAACCTCTGACCCGCTGTCAGCCGCGGGAGAGCCGCTGGACGTTCCCAGGCCAGACGGGAACCACCGCAAAGCGGCCCGGGTGATCAGGGAAGCTCACGAGGTGGAGGGTATGCACCTCACCGTGGGGCCGGTCTGCGAGATCGACGAGGATCTCGCCTGCCCAGCCGTAGGCCGCCTGAGTCAACAGGATCGGAGCGCCCTGCTGCTCGTCCGCACGGCAGACCTCGCCAGCGACCACCCTCTCGCCTGGCAAGGGGTCAGCGCTCACCGGCAGGCTCGCCCGTACCCTACCGCCGAGGCTGGCGAGCCGCTTGACGAAGCTCACCCGGTCGCCCAAGGCCATGTACACCCGCCGGCTGTGGCTGCCGACGTAGTCGAACATGACTTCACCCACGTCGAGCGCCACGCCGAGCTGAAGGGTTATGTACTCGTTGCTGTAGCGCCGAAAGCTGTCGCGGCGGAACTCCTTGTCGAGCCAGTTCTCTGCCAGTTTGCGGAACTCGTCGACGAAATCTGCGGCGGCCCACAGGGCTCTCTTGCTCGGCGTCCGTGGCGTGGGTTCCGGACTGTCGATATACTCGCCGAACACCGCCACCAGCCCCGAGCCCCAAATCTGGTCGACCCGGCCGCCGTAGTCTTCGACGAGGCGCGCCGCCGCTTCGCAGAAGCGGTTGACGAGGAGACGAAGCACTTGCTCCTTCTCCTCCCGCTCCAAGTCGGTCCGTTCGCGCAGGATGGCGCTGATGCGGTCGAAGTTGCGGATCTCCGTGCAGAACAGCGTGACGACCTTGCTTTCCGGCCGGTAGTAGGAGGGAAGATACGTGTTCGGCGTCATGCGGTAGAAGTTGGAGAACACCCTCACGGTCAGTTCCTGCGTAGCCCGCCGGAAGGCGATGAGACCCTCGATGCGCGAAGGTTCGGCGAGCTCATTCGCCAAGACACCGGAGGGAGACCAGAGAACGACATAACCGAGTCGATAAGGACCTGCGCCGAGTGATATCACGACTACGCGGTCCCCAAGGCGGGGTCCGTCGGGCGCGAATTCCTCCCCGAGCTGGCTTTCCACGTCTTTCAACAGGCCGAGCGAAGGCCCGTCTAGCTCGACCCATCTCACTTCGATTCGATCGTCAAAAATTGCTGTGAGCACAGACCAATCCGGCGCCTGCATACGCTTGTAGTCGGGTAGCTCCGGCGACGGCGTCAAGGAGGCATTCCGCTCATGACGACGCTCGAGCTCGGCCCGCAGCGCGCGTCGGGTCCGGTCGCTGCCGCCCACTGCCATGACGTGCAGCTCCTGCAGGCCCAAGTTGAGGAAGAAGTGGAGAGCCACCTTCGCACCGGTGTAGCGGCGGAACTTCTCCAAAGTCGGCGCTACCACGGCGCGAAGATTCTCCTGCAACGGGGTGTCGGGACCCAGCGAGAGCAGAAGCTTCCGTTGAAAGGTCTCCAGGTCGAAAATCACGAGGTTTCCTCCCCAGGTTGCGCCAAGGCATCTCGCAGCAACTCCACCAGCAGGTCGGTCTCGAAGGGCTTCTGCAACCATCTGTAGCGTCCCGCCAAAGCCGGTAGCTGTTTTAGCTTGTCACGGATCGCGTCGTCGGTCTCGGCATGAACTGAGATGAAGAGGATCGGCGTGTCGGGACCGATGCGTGGGGAAGGCTGGAAGAGGGAGGCGACGACTTCGAGCCCTTCGAGTTTCTCTGACGGGAGTCGGGCATCCACGACGAGTGCGTCAGCCTCCGGCGCCTTCGTCGCTAGCTCGTCCTGGTTCGTGACAGGAAGGACTTCGTAGCCCTCGTCCGTCAAGCGGGCGGTCAACACTTTGAGAAAGATGGCTTCGTCATCCGCCACCAGTACCCTAAGTCGGCGCGTCACGGCTCCTCCTCCAGCCCTGGGGAATGCGAATCTCAAATCGCGCTCCCTGCGGCCGATTGTCGCTGACGTTGATGGACCACTTGAGCTGGCCGACCAGCCGTCGGACCTCGTAGAGGCCGAGGCCGATTCCCGCCGGCCAGCTTCCGGCGCTGGCCCCGGGATTGCGAAAGCCCGCTTCGAAGATATGAGGCCGGTCCTCGGGCGCGATGCCCGGCCCCCGGTCGCTTACCGCGAGCACCATGTCGCCGGCCGAGCGCGCGCAATCGAGGGTTATGACTTCACCTTCCGGGCCATGCTTGAGGGCGTTGTGCAACAGGTTGAACAGGATGATCTCCAGCCAGATCTCCTCGGAGCGGGTCAGGGGGAGAAGAGAAGATGCCAGCTCGCTGACCATCTCGACTCGGGTGCCCCGCGGGACCAGCGGACGGATCTTGCCGAGCTGTGTCCGCAGGAAAGCGATCAGGTCGACTTCGCGCACTTGCTGGGTCCCGACGCGGGCCTCAACCTCTGCCGAGAGGGTGCGGCTCATGGTCGCGATGCTGAGGGTCCAGCGCCGCACGAGATTGACGTAGTCGCGGAGACGTTCCAGGTCAGGTGATGCTTTGAGCAGCTCACGATCCAGCTCTTCGACGAGCATCGCGATTCCCGCCGCCGGCGAATTCAGGATGTGGGCCATCCCCGGTACGAGCTGAAGGCGGGCCTGGCGGGTCAGAGCCAGCAGCAGGACCACGTAGCTCGCCATCAGGTCGCACTTCAAGCGATCGGTCGAGCTGAAGTAGGCGGCGCCTGTGGGGTTCTCGACCTTCAGAACCCCCAGGAGGTCTTCGTTCCAGATCAGCGGCACCGCGTACATGCTGCGAAATCGTTCGCGAGCCTCGGGCCGTCCACCGAACTGGACCGGGTCCCAGTTGCCACGCCAGGAAGGATGCTTCCTCAGCTCGTCATGAGAGTTCGCCCAAAAAGGCCGGCGGCGGATCGCCACCCAAGCGGTAATACCCGGGATCTCCGAGTCGTTCCCGGCCTCGATGTCGATCGGGTACTCCGGAACTTCGGATTCCCGGCCCTTGAAACCGAAGTTGGCTTGGTGGACCAGGCGGGTCCCCGTGGCGTCCACGAGCCACAGGGAGCAGACCTCGGCATTGAGCGTTTCCGCGGTGGTGGCCACGATCTCACGGGTGAGCTGTTGAGTGTCGAAGGGTCGCAGCAACGCCCGCGACAGGCGGGCTGGCGCATCGATCAGCCGGCGTTCGTGGGAATCGACCAGCACCAGCGGCTTGGCGACCAGGGACACGAGCTGCGCCAACGCGTCCACCGTGGCCACGTCCTCGGCGGTAAACGACCCCTCGCCCTCGCGGTTCTCGACCTTGAGCACCCCCTCGACCTCGTCACCCAGGGCGAGTGGCACCGCGTACAGGTTGCGCATCAGCTTCGCCGGTCTTCCCCGCCACTGAATTTTGTCCATCTTCCCCTTGTGACAGAAGGGGTACTCCCTCTTAAGCTGGGCGAAGGAGTGAACCAGAACGCGCGCCCGCTCGCTCGCTACTGTACAGTCCCTCAAATGAGTTGCTAATGAGGCGCTGAGGGTGTAGACTGCCGGCATAGACTTCCCAAGGAGGAGGCTTATGCCTGCGATTCGAAGGATCGAGCTCTCGAAGGCCCAGCGGA